>Ga0316189_10003966_pt1 | contig 14295 bp, 10 predicted proteins | sample LowCovwburrow_MG_FD_204930 | JGI IMG/M metagenome (GOLD analysis project Ga0316189, IMG submission 204930) | Coastal sediment microbial communities from Maine, United States - Lowes Cove worm burrow | ecosystem: Environmental > Aquatic > Marine > Coastal > Sediment | place: USA: Maine...
ATGGCTGTCAGTAATGTCGGTTACGCGATTGGTGCAAAGAGCAACAAGTGGCTGGGTCAGTTCGGCGTCGAGCCGAGCATCGAACATTTCTTCATTTTTGCCGGCGTTGTGCTGGTGCTGCCCATGTTGCTGCTGTTTGGCCTGGACCCTGACAGTGTGGCGGCAAAGCGTCACGCGGAAGACAAGGCTGAGCTGGCGGCGCTAAGAGCAGAAGCTTAAGGCTGCAGGCGCTCGATTATCCAGTCGTCGCCGTCGCGCGTGTATTGAAAACGATCGTGTAGCCGTTGCGACTTGCCCTGCCAGAACTCGAACTCCTGCGGCACCACGCGGTACCCACCCCAGAAAGAGGGCAGTGGTATTTCCTTGTTCTTGAACTTGTTCTTGATCTCTTCGAACTTGGCGTCCATCAGTGAGCGTGAACTGATGATGCTCGATTGTTGCGACACCCAGGCACCGAGCTGACTACCCCGAGGGCGGGTCGTAAAGTACTTCAACGATTCCGCCGTACTGACCTTTTCCGCGCTGCCCCTGATGATCACCTGGCGCCCAAGTTCGCGCCAGAAAAACAGTAGCGCGACGTGGGCATTCGCATCTATCTGACGGGCTTTCTTGCTGGAGTAGTTGGTGTAGAAGACAAAGCCTTCATCGTCGAAGAACTTCAGCAACACAGTACGATTGAAAACGCGACCCTCATCATCCACCGTGGCAAGCGCCATGGCGTTTGGGTCGAGATCAGCCTGGTCGCAAGCCGCGCGGAACCAGCTTTCGAACTGGCCAACCGGGCTGCGGTCGAGGTCATCGCGATGCAGGACGTCGCCGACTTGCGAGCGGCGCATGTCGGAGACATCCATTGAGTGTTTGTCAGTCATGTCCCAATTGCATACCGCTTCGCTGCAATTATCAACGACTTATTTCAGGCATCGGAGGCCAGCACGTCAGTCAGACCAAGTTCCTGGCCGATCAGGCGCATGGCGGCATCAGCCTCGCTGGCGCCCTTGAAGCTCTCGCCCAGCACGATCTTGTTGCCGTGGCTGTCTACCGCGTACACATCGTAGTAGACCGTATGCTTGCCACCTGACTGGCTTTGCATCGAACTTTTTTTGTCGAGTTTTACAAAACTGTCGCGCCGCATTTCACGACGCTTGACGGCGATACCGAGGATGCGGCGTACAGTCCGGACGGACATGGAGTCGTGGCTGACGTGCAATGAGTTGAACATGGAGTACAAGCCGAACAGTCCAATGAGGCCGCCGACCAGGGCGAAAATTCCGCCGAATACACGTGCGCCCTCGTGAACGATCAGAAACCAGCCCGAAGCGCCGAAAACAGCGCCGAACAGTACGCCGACGAGCGCTGTGCCGAGCATACGTCCCATGGGGAAGAACAGCTCTTTGCCGTACAGGCCGTTCTGCATGCTGACGACCTTGTGCACTGCCTGCTCGTCGAGGCGACTTTGTTCAGCGCGGCCCTTTTCGACAGAGTGCGCCGACAAGTGTCGGGATTTTTCCCGGGTGGCGTACACCGGTATCTCGTAGTCGCGATCGATGTCGACACCGTCGAGTTCGGCACGCACGTTCAAACGCCATAAATGGAACGTGTCACTGGCGCGCTGTGCGTCTGATTCGCGCAGCTTGTCAGGCACGTCAAAGCGAAACACCAGTCGAGTGCCTTTAGCGCCTGGCTCGGCGTTCGCGATCACCTTGTCCTGCCAATCGGCCGTTTCGCGTCGGCTGCGATTCTTGCCGCTGCCGGACATGTAGCTCTTGATACTGCTCAGGGTCACCTGGAAACGGGCGGCCTGGCTGAACGGCATGTTGAGATCGATCGTACCGCCGACATGGCCACCGATGGCGCCTGGATACGGGTCCAGCGTTATTGGCGCCGGACCGAAACGCCGCCACTCCAGGGTGCGCCTGAGCGCCCAGACAAGCAGGCCAATACCGACGATCGGGAACAGCAGGCCAAAGAGTGCAGGGTAGTTTTGTTTTTCGCTGACCTCTTCGTAGAGGACGAATGGCAACGGCGCAGATATGAGATTCCACACGGCGGCGAATCCCAGTGCCACCCACATGGCGTTCTTGGAATTCGAGCGGACCGTGGGCGTTTGCCAGTCATCATTCGCCAGCCACGGTGCCGCCTGGTGCTCCGGCAGCAGCTCATCCTTGGCCTTGGCCTTCATGACGAACGTCGCGTACAGCAGGCCGAAGCCGACACCGCCAAAGATGATAACGAACATCGACTTGAAGGCGAGCATGCCCCAGCGGAGCGCGGGGTCGATGATTGCGGATTCCGGTTGCTCGGGGTCTACATAAACGGTGATCGGATTGCCTGCCTGCATTTCGCGCCGCAGCCAATTGCCGGTATCGGTCTGATAGTCGCCAATATTGTCCGCGCCTTCGCCGATCGACACCCGACTGCCGACGTACGGCTGGGCGTTGAAGTAGTAGCTGTAGGTCGCGTAGGCCTCGTAGGTGCTGGAATCGTCGCTACTGTTGGTGCGGTAGCCAGCGTCGCTGAGCGTGGCCTGAACAGGAATCCAGCTGCGCACCTGCCAGGCATCAAAGGTCTCACTGGCGACCAGCCACAGCATCCACGCGCCGAATGCGGCGAACGGTATCGCAAACAGACCTGTGACGACCTTGCTTTTCATTGCCTCTACACTAGCAACATCATGCGGACCCGTGCTGTGAGCCGTGTCCCATCCAATCGGTGGTGTAATCGGGCGAAGTTCGCGCGTATAATGCCCGGCTGCCATGACGCAGGTGGAATGGCGAGAGTGGCGGAATTGGTAGACGCGCTGGATTTAGGTTCCAGTGGGGCAACCCGTGGGAGTTCGAGTCTCCCCTTTCGCACCATACCCTGACGTCCATAAAATCAAACACTTACCGGGATCAGAATAATGCAGGTCACTGTCGAGTCGACGGGAAAGCTGGAGCGCAAGCTGCGCGTTGAGCTGCCGTCCGAACGCATCGAACAAGAAGTCGCGACACGGCTGAAGTCCGTGGGACGCACCGCCAAGATCAAGGGCTTTCGCCCTGGAAAGGTGCCGCCAAAGGTCGTGAAGCAACGCTACGGCAAGCAAGTCCGCGAGGAAGTGCTGTCGGAGATGATGCAAAAAAGCTACACCGATGCCGTCATGCAGGAGAATCTGAATCCTGCCGGATCGCCGAAGATCGAGGCCGATGGCGGTAGCGACGACAAGAATTTCGTCTACACCGCAACGCTCGAGATCATGCCGGAGGTGACCCTGAAAGACCTCGACAAGATCAAGGTTGAGAAGGTCGAGGTTGAGATCGGCGATGACGATATCGGCGAGATGATCCTCAAGCTGCGCAGGCAAAAGGCGGACTGGAGCGAGGTCGAACGCAAGAGTGCCGACGGTGACCGCGTAGTTTGTGACTTCGTTGGCACGCTCAAGGGCGAAGCGTTCGAAGGCGGTACAGGCACTGATGTGCCGGTCGTGCTGGGCCAGGGGCAGATGCTGCCTGATTTTGAGAAGGGATTGAAAGGCGTAAAGGCGGGCGACGAGAAGACCATCAAGGTCAAGTTCCCCAAGGAATATCACGCCGAAGATCTCGCCGGGCAGAAAGCTGAATTCGCGATCACTGTGCATCGGGTCGAAGAAGAAGTGCTGCCGCCGGAAGACGATGCGCTCGCCGAGATGTTCAATGTCACCGAGGGCGGCATGGAGAAGTTTCGCCAGGACGTTACCGAAAACATGCGTCGCGAGGCGGACCAGAAAAAGCGCAGCGCATTGCGCGAGCAGGTTATGGAGGGTCTACTCGACCTGAACCCGCTCGAGATTCCGCAGACGTTGAAGCATCAGGAAATGCACTCGATGCAGCACGATGCCATGCAGCGTCTCGGTATCGAAGATCACGACCAGGCGCCGCCGATGGAGAACTTCGCGGAGGCCGCTGAGAAGCGAGTACGCCTGGGCCTGTTGATGCGCCAGCTGATTACCGACAAGGAATTGAAGGTCAGCGAGGAGCAGCTGCGCTCGCACGTTGAAGAAATGTGTGCAAGCTACGAGAATTCGAATGACATGGTTAATATGTACATGTCGAATCCGCAGGTCATGCAGCAGATAGAACCGATGGTTCTGGAGCAGATCGCGGTCGACTGGCTGATAGACAATGGCAAGGCGAAGCAAAAGACCGTGTCATTTACTGATTATATGAATTCCTGATAAAGGTCCAGACACTATGACAGCAACGGCATTGAACCTCGTCCCGATGGTCGTCGAACAGACGGCACGCGGAGAGCGGGCGTACGACATTTACTCACGTCTCCTGAAGGAGCGCCTCGTGTTTATTGTGGGTCCCGTTGAGGATCACATGGCGAACCTGGTCGTCGCGCAGCTGCTGTATCTCGAATCCGAGAATGCGGACAAGGACATTCACCTCTACATCAATTCGCCCGGCGGCGTCGTGACTGCAGGCCTCTCGATTTACGACACCATGCAATTCGTAAACTGCGACGTGTCGACCATTTGCGTCGGCCAGGCGGCCAGTATGGGCGCCTTGTTGATGGCCGGCGGCGCTGCTGGCAAGCGCTTTGCTTTGCCGCATTCGCGTTTCATGGTGCACCAGCCATCGGCCGGATATCAGGGCCAGGCGACCGATATCAGTATCCACGCAGAAGAGGTGCTGGAGCTGAAGCGCAGGCTCAACAAGATCATGTCAAAACACACCGGGCAGCCGATCGAGAAAATCGAGCAGGACCTCGAGCGTGACAACTTCATGAGCGCGGCATCGGCACTCGAATACGGCCTGATTGACACCGTGCTTGAGACCCGTCACGAGATCATTGCACCCGATTCTGACTGATCCCATAAATATCAATAACTTATATAGCCAATTCTCGCTTTTGCGGAGATGTCGCTTTGCACCCCTGTGGGGGGCATGTTATATAGGCACACAGTCGTAACAGACTGATTTTTTTATCACAGAGGCCAGGTCTAGATGAGTGATGATTCCCGCGGTAAGAGCGAGGACGGCAAACTCCTTTATTGTTCTTTTTGCGGCAAGAGCCAACACGAAGTTCGCAAGCTCATTGCGGGACCGTCGGTCTTTATCTGTGATGAATGCGTTGAGCTTTGCAATGACATTATTCGCGAAGAGCTTGAGGACAGCGGCGACGCCGGCCGCGAAAAGTTACCGAAGCCTCATGAAATCAACGCGGTACTGGACGAGTACGTCATTGGCCAGAGTCGCGCCAAGAAAGTCCTGTCGGTCGCTGTCTACAATCACTACAAGCGCCTCAACGATCGCCTTGACGAACGCAGCAAGGACGACATCGAGCTCGCCAAGTCAAACATCCTGCTGATTGGCCCGACGGGTTGCGGCAAGACGCTGCTGGCCGAGACGCTGGCTCGTATGCTCAACGTACCGTTCACGATTGCCGATGCGACAACGTTGACCGAAGCAGGCTACGTCGGTGAAGACGTCGAGAACATCATCCAGAAGCTGCTGCAGAAGTGCGACTACGATGTCGACAAGGCGCAGACCGGTATTGTGTACATCGACGAAATCGACAAGATTTCCCGCAAGTCTGACAATCCTTCGATTACCCGCGATGTGTCGGGCGAGGGCGTACAGCAGGCTTTGCTGAAGCTCATCGAGGGCACGATCGCCTCGGTACCGCCGCAGGGCGGACGCAAGCATCCACAGCAGGAATTCCTGCAGGTCGATACCGGAAATATTCTGTTTATTTGCGGCGGCGCATTTGCTGGCCTCGAGAAGATCATCCTCAATCGGTCCTCCAAGAGCGGCATCGGCTTCGTAGCCGAGGTCAAGTCTCAGGAAGACGAGCTGAATATCGGCGAAGTGTTGCACGATGTTGAGCCGGAAGACCTGATTCGCTTTGGCCTGATACCGGAATTCGTTGGTCGTCTGCCGGTCGTGGCGACGCTCGAAGAGCTCGACGAAGATGCCCTGGTGCAGATTCTGCTCGAGCCAAAGAACGCGCTCACCAAGCAGTATCGCAAGTTGTTCGACATGGAGGGCGTAGAGCTCGAGTTCCGTGATGACGCTCTGCGGGCCGTTGCCAAGAAGGCGATGGAGCGCAAAACCGGAGCACGCGGACTGCGTACCATTCTCGAAAACGTACTGCTGGACACCATGTACGATCTGCCGTCGTCGTCAACCGCGCGCAAGGTGGTTGTTGATGAGGCCGTTGTCACCGGTGAAACTCAGCCCTACGTGATCTATGAGTCGGAGGAAACCCCGACCGTGAATATAGAGCAGCAGCAACAGCCCAGGCCGACTGGTTCCGACTAGGCCTGAACCAGTTCACACACCTGGCCTTGAAATGTGTCGAAACGGGCACATTTCAGCATGAGTCATTACTGAACAGGTTAACTACGTGTCTGAACAAGATCTGATACCCGCCGTACCCGAAACGGACGAAACCTCCGGGCTACCGGTTTTGCCATTGCGCGACGTTGTCGTTTATCCGCACATGGTGATCCCGCTGTTCGTCGGCCGCGAAAAATCTATTGTTGCCCTCGACAAGGCGATGGCTTCCGGCAAACGTATTTTGCTGGTCGCACAGAAGAAAGCAGATCTCGACGATCCGCAGCCTGCTGACCTGTACGAAGTCGGCACGCTGGCAACAATCTTGCAGCTGTTGAAACTGCCTGACGGCACCGTCAAGGTGCTGGTCGAAGGCGGCGAGCGTGCACTGGTCGATCATATCGACGTAAGTGATCACTTCGTTGCGGCAATCACGTTGCTGAAAGAAGACGATCGCCACGACGAGCGCGAGATTGACGTGTTGGTGCGTTCCATCGTCACCCAGTTCGAGCAGTACGTGAAACTGAACAAGAAGGTGCCGCCCGAGATCCTGACGTCTTTGAGCGGAATCGACGAGCCGGGGCGGCTGGCGGACACTGTTGCCGCACACATGGCGCTCAAGCTCAGCGAAAAACAACGCATTCTCGAAATCCAGGACGTCAAGGTACGTCTTGAGCAGATCCTCGGCATCATCGAGGGCGAGATTGATGTGCTGCAAATCGAAAAGCGCATCCGCGGCCGCGTCAAGCAGCAGATGGAGAAGAGTCAGCGCGAGTACTACCTGAATGAGCAGATGAAGGCCATTCAGAAAGAGCTTGGCGAAATGGAAGACGCGCCAAACGAGATCGCTGACCTCGAAGAAAAGATCGAGAAGGCCGGCATGCACAAGGAGGCCAAGGAAAAGGCCGTTGCCGAGCTCAATAAACTCAAATTAATGTCACCGATGTCGGCGGAAGCCACTGTCGTCCGCAATTACATCGACTGGCTTGTGAAAGCACCGTGGAAAAAGCGTTCGAAGGTCTTTAAGGACCTGAAGAAAGCCGAAGAGGTGCTTGAGGCCGATCACTACGGACTCGACAAGGTCAAAGAGCGCATCCTTGAGTACCTCGCTGTGCAGCAGCGTGTAAAACGCCTCAAGGGTCCGATCCTGTGCCTCGTCGGGCCGCCAGGTGTGGGCAAGACGTCGCTCGGGCAGTCAATTGCGCGCGCGACCAATCGCAAGTTCGTACGCATGTCGCTGGGCGGAGTGCGTGACGAAGCTGAAATTCGCGGTCACCGTCGCACCTACATCGGTTCGATGCCAGGCAAGATCGTACAGAACCTCGCCAAGACCGGTGTGCGCAACCCGTTGTTCCTGCTCGATGAGGTCGACAAGATGGCCATGGACTTCCGCGGCGATCCGTCATCAGCCTTGCTCGAGGTGCTCGATCCAGAACAGAACTCGACCTTTGCAGATCACTATCTTGAAGTGGATTTTGACCTGTCGGATGTCATGTTCGTCTGCACGGCGAACAGCCTGAACATCCCGGCGCCGTTACTTGATCGCATGGAAGTCATTCGCATCCCGGGTTACACCGAGGATGAGAAGCTCAACATCGCAATGCGTTACCTGATTCCGAAACAGTTGAAGGAAAACGGTCTCAAGGAAAAAGAGCTGCGCATCACGGAGCCTGCGGTGCGTGACATCATCCAGCATTACACTCGCGAGTCGGGCGTCCGTAATCTCGAGCGAGAGATCTCCAAGATCTGTCGCAAGGTTGTGAAATCACTGCTGCTGAAGCCACGCGACACTCGCGTTACGGTTACTCCGCGGAGCATGGAAAAATTCCTCGGCGTGCGTCGTTTCCGCTACGGCATTGCTGAAGAGAACGACCAGGTCGGCCAGGTAACCGGCCTTGCATGGACTGAGGTAGGCGGCGAATTGCTGACCATCGAAGCGGCAACCGTGCCCGGCAAGGGCAAGTTGACGCATACGGGGCAGCTGGGCGAGGTCATGACCGAGTCCATCCAGGCGGCGATGACCGTCGTGCGCAGTCGTGCAGGCGTGCTCGGCATCGACGAAGACTTCCACCAGAAGGTCGACGTTCATATCCACGTACCCGAAGGCGCCACGCCGAAAGACGGCCCGAGCGCCGGTGTTGGCATGTGCACTGCGCTGGTGTCGTCACTGACTGATATTCCGGTCAGGGCGGATGTCGCGATGACCGGTGAGATCACCTTGCGTGGCGAAGTGTTGCCGATCGGCGGACTTAAAGAGAAGCTGCTTGCGGCACACCGTGGTGGAATTACCAAGGTGCTGATTCCTTCGGAGAACGAGAAAGACCTCGCGGAAATCCCGAAGAACATCAAGGGACAACTCGATATCGTTCCTGTGCAATGGATCGACCAGGTACTGGAGCACGCATTGACGCGTTCGCCAATGCCTAACGCCAAGGCGAAGGATGCGGAATCGAAGGCGGCAGCTGACAAGAAGAAAGCCAGGGACGTCGCCAGGCCTCACTAGCTAACCGCAGGCTCCAGTAATTCGAGCGATCCCGCATCGGCGTCGAGACGCGCGTTGATGCCCATCGGTACCGTTGTCTTGTCGCTGATATGGCCGATCATCAGTCCACTGACCACCGGAATGCCCAGTGACTCACAGCGCTGGCGCAGGACTTCTTCGATGCTGAACGTATTGCTGTCGTAGTCGGTCTTCGTGAACTTGCCGAAGGCGATGCCAGCCGCATGCTGCAGCTTGCCGGCGAGCCACAGCTGAGTGAGCATTCTGTCGATGCGATACGGCGCTTCATTGACGTCTTCCAGGAACACGATTCGATCCTGGAAGTCGGGCTCGAATGGTGTGCCCAGCAAGGTCGATACGAGTGACAGGTTACCGCCGATCAAGCGGCCTTCCGCGACGCCACCAGAGTAACGAACGACGCGATTTGTTCTCTCGATAAGGCCTGGTCGTTGTTCCATTGACGGCGCCTGACCGATACGCGTGCGCGCAGACGGCTGCATCAGGACTTTGCGAAACTCCGCCAATGCATAGTCGGAATAATTGCCACCGCCGGCCGGTCCATGAAAGCCGACGAGGCCTGATTTCTCGTGCATGGCGATCAGGATGCCTGTGATGTCGCTCGTGCCGGCGAATACCTTTGGCTTTTTCGCGATCAGCTCGTAGTCCAGAAATGGCAGGATGCGCTGCGTGCCGTAACCGCCGCGCAATGTGAAAATCGCATCGACCTCGTCATCCGCAAACATTGCGTTGACGTCGGCTGCGCGGTCTTCGTCCTTACCGGCAAGGTACTGGTCGCGGTCGTAGACATGTTTGCCTTCCTTGACCTTGAAGCCCAGCGAACGCAGCAGGTCTCCTGAAAATCGCACCGAATCATCGTCCTTGGCGGGCCCGGCTGGCGCCACCAGGCCAACGGTGTTTCCGGCAGCCAGGCGACGCGGTTTGCGTATCCTGGTGGCTGCATTTGCCACCTGCGGTGTCAGGCCGCTGCCAGCGGCGACGGCGGCTGCAGCGCCCGAAATCAGTAGGTCTCGTCGATTCATCGTGTCTTTATCCGTCTGCTTGCTGATTCCTCTGCATTACATCAGAGATCAATTGAATTATCATGTTGTGCATGTCCTGCCTTGCAATCATACGGTCTGCTCGCGACAAAATGTCGGCCAACGAGAAGAAACTGGCCGACTTTATTCTGCAGAATTCGTCGCTGATACGTGACTACTCATCGCAGCAGATTGCTGCTGCTGTTGGCGTCAGCCAGTCGAGTGTCGTCAAGTTCAGCCAGAAGATCGGCTACAAGGGATTCACGGATCTGAAGCTCGCGATCCACGAAAGCGTCGTAAAGCACGAATCCAATGTTGCAGTGCTCGCGGGCAAGAGAGCCACGGCCGGTGCCGAAGTTTCTCTGAAGGAACGTCTGTACCAGGCGAAGAGCGAGGCCATCGCGGCGGCTAGCGAGATGAATGACGACCGGACTCTGCGGGCTGCGGCCGCCGCATTCAGTTCTGCAGGCCGTCTGCAGTTCGTTGGTAGCGGCAACGCATTCACTGTGGCCCAGGATGCGGCATTGCGCATGATGAGTCTTGGCAAGGCTGTCATTTCGGAAGGTGACGTGGATGTGCAGTTGGCGGCCGCCGCGACGCTGGGCAAAGGCGACTGCCTGTTCATCATTTCCACCCTGGGGCAGGCTCCGCACCTGGTGCAGCTGGCGCAGCTGGCCAGCAAGGCCGGCGCGACTTTGGTTTCGCTCAGTAACCAGGCCGCGAACCCGGTTGCGACACTGGCCAATATCAGGCTGTTCTCACTGTCTCGTGGCGGCGATGCCGATATTCCCGATGTTATTGCAACGACATCACAGCAGCATGTCCTCGACCTGGTGTTCTATACGATGGCGCAGGGCGAGGGTATTGGTCTGCTGCTGCAGGACGTCACGTCCAAGGCGTCAAAAGCCCGCTAACGATTCGATCGTGCCGAATCCCAGGGCACGTCCAGCGCTATCATGCTGTCGTAGTCCGGCCGTTCACGAATCACCCGAAACTCGTCGCCGCTGACCAGGATTTCTGGAATAAGCGGACGCGTGTTGTAACTGGATGCCATGACGCTGCCGTAGGCTCCGGAGCCCTCAATCACCACAAGATCGCCGGGATCCGGTAGCGGAAACTTTCTGCGTCGGGCAAACGTGTCACCCGTTTCACAAACCGGACCAACGACGTCGCAGATCTCTTCAGGCGCATCCGTCTGGGCGCCAGTGACGATGTTGTGGTACGCGTCGTAAATGCTCGGTCGCATGAAGTCGTTCATGGCGGCATCAATGATCACGAATTTCGACGCGCCATTGATCTTGGTATAGATCACGCTGCTGACGAGCACCCCGGCATTGCCAACCAGTGAGCGCCCCGGCTCCACGATCAGGCGGCAACCAAGATGTCCTACGGTCTCCCTCACGACCTCTGCGTAGTCTCGTGCTGTTGGCGCATTGTCATCATCGTTGTTGTAGTTCACGCCCAGGCCACCACCGAGATCAATCGTCGATATCGTGTGACCGTCAGCGCGCAGCTGTTCGGTCAACGCGGCGATTCGGGAAAATGCGTCACGGAACGGCTCGAGGTTCATTATTTGTGAGCCGATGTGCAGATCGACGCCACAGACTTCGATTCCGGGCAGTTGTGCCGCCTCGGCGTAAGCCCTCCTTGAGATATCGAGGCCGATGCCAAACTTGTTTTCGGATTTGCCGGTTGAGATTTTCTCGTGGGTCCCGGCGTCGACGTCCGGATTGATGCGAAAAGCGACCTTCGCAGTGCGGCCCATACGTTGAGCGGCTGCGCTGATCGCCTGCAGCTCCTGCTCCGACTCGACGTTGAACTGCCGGATGTCCTGTTGCAGTGCGAACTCGATCTCGCGCGCGGTCTTTGCAACGCCTGAGTAGACAATCTTCTCAGCCGGCACTCCCGCGGCCAGTGCACGTCGCATTTCGCCTTCAGAAACAACATCCGCACCGGCGCCGAGTTCCGCCAGTATGCTGATGATGGCCTGGTTCGAATTGGCCTTGACCGCGTAGCAGACGAGGGCGTCAAACTCGCTCAACGATTCCTTGTACGCGTGGTAGCTCTCCTCGATGGCCGCACGCGAATAGCAATAGAACGGCGTGCCGCAGGCATCGGCGATTCGCTGCACGGGCACGTTCTCGGCGTGGTAGTGCCCGTCACGGTAGGCAAACATTGTCATCTGCAGGTTCCAGGGTAAGCAGGAATAAAATATTGTATTGGTTGACTGCTCAGGAATAAATGATTAGCTTGAATTAACCTTGACGAATCTAAAGTGATGGCCGCCTATGGACTGGCTTTCGGTAATCCCACCCATTGTCGCCATCATTGTCGTCCTCTGGCGCAAGGAAGTCATCGTTGCGCTGGTACTCGCGATATTCGCAGCTGAGCTGCTGCAAATTGCCTTTGCCTGGCATTCCCCGGGTGCCGCGACGATCAACACCATTGAACGTATCGTCGGTGTCTTCAACAGCCCGGATAACGCCCGGTTGCTGGTGTTCAGCCTCATGATCGGCGCGCTGCTGGGATACATTCGTGTATCAGGCGGTGTGTCGGCGACCGTCGAGGCCCTGGTCGGCAGGGGCATCGCGAAGAACGACAAACAGGCAGCCTTGCTGACGAGCGCCGTCGGCGGCGTAATTTTCGTCGAATCGAATCTCAGCGTGCTGACAGCGGGCATCCTGTCACGCGGCCTGTTTGACAAGTACGGCCTCAGCCGTGCCAAGCTTGCCTACATCATCGACAGCACCTCGGCGCCCGTGTGTATCCTGATTCTGCTCAACGGTTGGGGTGCTTTCATTCTCGTGCTGCTTGGGCAATACGACCTTGGCATGTCTTCGGCGCAGGTGTTGTGGGGAACCATATGGCTGAATTTCTATGCCATCGTGACGCTCGCAATCGTCGTCTGGTCGTCGATGACAATGCGCTGGTTCGGACCGCTTGCGACTAGCGAGGCCGGTGTCGGGATCGATGTGCATCTCGAAGAAGACATAAAGCCGTCGAAACCGCGCTTCATGGTCATACCGCTCGCCGTGATGATCGTTGGCATGATCAGCTTCATGCTGTGGACCGGTAACGGCGACCTGGCGGCGGGCAGTGGTTCCAAGTCGGTCCTGTACGCAACGACGCTCGCCACGCTGGTCGCCTACTTCCTCATGCTGGGCAGCGGTCGCTTTGATCATTTCCAGCTTGTCAAAATCGCTATGCGGGGCATGGGTGATTTGCTGCCGCTGGTCGCGATCGTGTTGCTGGCACTGGCGCTCGGACAGAGTCTTGGCGAGCTTGGGACCGGCGCATTTATCTCGAACCTGGTCGGCGGCAACCTGCCCAATTTCCTGATTCCCGCAATGTTATTCCTGGCGGGCGCACTGATTTCATTTTCGACAGGAACATCGTGGGGCACCTTCGCTATTCTCATTCCGCTGGGAATGCCGCTGGCTGTATCCCTTGACCTGTCGCCATCGCTGCTGCTTGCAGCCATCCTGGGCGGAGGCGTATTTGGCGATCACTGCTCGCCGATCTCTGACACGACCGCGGTATCTGCGATTGCTTCAGGTTGCGATCTGCTGGAGCACGTACGAACGCAGTTGCCGTACGCGCTGTTCAGTGGTGCCATCGCGTTCGCGATGTACCTGGCCGCCGGCCTGATCATGCTCTGAGAACTGCACATGAGATCTATTTGCCACCGCTTTGCATTGCTGCTGCTGCCACTTCTGGTCGCTGCGTGTGCCACGCATCCCGAATTATCGTCGCGACAGATTGATAAGGTCGTGCAGCGCGCGATGGACGAGTTCTCTGTGCCCGGCGTTGCTGTCGGTGTCGTCAAAGACGGTGTCGTCGTGCATGCAAAAGGCTACGGCGTCCTCGAGATCGGTAATGCTGCGCCTGTTGATACGGAAACACTGTTTCGTATTGCATCGACCAGCAAGGCGTTCACCGCAGCATCGCTCGCAATCCTGGTCGACGAAGGCAAGCTCAGCTGGGACGACAAAGTCGTCGATCATATTCCGGGCTTTGCGTTGCACGATCCGTGGATTACGAAAGAATTCACCGTCGCCGATTTGCTGACGCACCGCAGCGGCCTCGAGCCGTACGCAGGCGACCTGATGTTGTGGCCAAAGCCGAATGACTTTTCGCGTAGCGACATTATTGCAGGGCTGCGCTACTTCAAAGGCGAGACCGGCTTTCGCACCGAGTATGCCTACGACAACCTGCTGTATATCGTCGCGGGCGAGCTGGTGCCGGCTGTAAGCGGTATCGAATGGCAGGACTTTGTCGACGCGCGCATTCTCGGCGCGCTGGGGGCCAAGCGCTGTTTTGCAGGCGCCATTCCGGCGCTTGAGATGCAAAACGTTGCGGCTCCACACCTGCTGGTTGAGGGCGATCTGCAGGTCGTCGATCGCAATCGCGCCAGCGCGGATGTCGATGTTGCGGCTGCAGCTGGTGGTTTGCGATGCAGCCT
>Ga0316189_10003967_pt1 | contig 14294 bp, 14 predicted proteins | sample LowCovwburrow_MG_FD_204930 | JGI IMG/M metagenome (GOLD analysis project Ga0316189, IMG submission 204930) | Coastal sediment microbial communities from Maine, United States - Lowes Cove worm burrow | ecosystem: Environmental > Aquatic > Marine > Coastal > Sediment | place: USA: Maine...
GTGCTCGCAACGTCACTTCACCGCCCATCGAATGACCCCACATGAAGATCTGCTCCGCATTAACGTCAGCTATATCGTCCAGCCCTGCGAGCAGGTTGAGAACATCTTCGGTGTAGTACGCCGACTCGAGCATGCCCTCTGTGAACTCGAAGCCTTCGGAATTATTGTGTCCGCGAAAGTCCGGCATCACCACCAGGAATCCTGCGGCAGTGAACAACTCGGGAATGCGTCGATAGTAGTCGCCGGGTCGCCAGTCCTTGCCATCGGCCGTGATGCCATAGTTGGGCGGGTCCGGATGATGACCGTGATTGGCTATCAGCACCGGAAAGCCGCCAGCTGGCACCTCGCCGTTCGGCCGCGCAACCATCGCGTGGACCTTCAGGCCTGCCGACGCGTAGGAATACAGTTCAGCCTCAAAACCCGGACCGCCTTCGATCTCACCCTCGTACGCGAGATCGATGTTGCGCTCAGCGTTCTGCAATTCTGCAATAGACTTGGGCGCAGGCTTCGCGCATGCGGCGGTCGCGATGATGCCAAGCAACAACACGGCGGTCGCTGCAGCCGCAACTGAAGAGGACTTCGCGGCGCGGCCAAAACTCATATCAGCGTCTCGAACATGTACAGGAAGACCAGCGTCAGGACGAAGAACACCAGTAACAGGTAACTGACCTTGTCAACCTTGCCGGGGACGAGATACCAGCCACCCTCTTTTTCAGGCAGACCTTCATCAATGAACTTCTGCTTCTGCCCTTTGATCGAATACTCGGACCACGTGTCCTGCCTGCCATCAATCAGGTAGCTCGCCAGCAAGGCAACCACGATGTTGACCGCGCCGCCGAACAGGCAGTACCAGGGCCAGGCGATATCCGTCTGCGTGGCCAGGTACCAGATCATAACGAAGCCCACGGCGACGCCTGTCAGCAACCCTTTCTCTGTCGTTTGTTTTGTGAAGAAGCCGAGGCCATACATGCTGAGCTTGGCGCCAACAAAGTAGGAGCCGATCTTGCTCAGCGTCTGCAGTATCGACCCTTCGCTGTTCACATAAATAAACGCCGGCACAATAATCAGCACCGCCCAAACCAGCGTGAATATCCTCGACACCTTCAGGTAATGCTCGGGCGACTCGTTCTTGCGGTAGTAGCGCTGGTAGAAATCGATCGTCGAAATCGTCGCCAGTGAATTAAACGACGAGTCCAGCGACGACATCGAAGCCGCCACGATCGCCGCAGCGATGATCCCCATCAGCCCCGGCATGCCGTACTCGGCGGCGAACGTCAGGATGATGGTGTTGCCGTTGTCGAACTCCCTGCCCTCGAAATACCCGTAGAACAGAATGCCGAGGACGAAGAACAGGAAGTAAATGAAGAAAGCGACAAAGCCCATGAGCAGGAACGACTTCTTTGCGTCGCCAATATTTTTGGCTGCGAGTGTACGCTGCACCATCATCTGGTTGGCACCGTAGACCGTGACATGAAAGATGGTCATCGCAATGACGCCCGACCAGACCGTCGCCTCGAGACCCAGGTCAAACGAGAAGTCGAGAGCATTGGTCTTGCCCTGCGCCTTGAGGTCCGCCAGCACTTCCGCGAGCGGCATGGGCATCTCCGACAACAAGGCATACAAGATGACGAACGCACCGACAAACAGCACCGCCGCCTGAATGACGTCCGTCCAGATCACGGCCGTGATTCCTCCCATCATCGTGTAGATAAGTGCAACCACCGTAACGATGACGATCGCGTAGCGAACGTCGATGCCCGTTATGAACTGAATGACCAGCGAGGTCGCATACAGGATCGCCGCAGAGGTCAGCGCCTGTGAAATCAGAAAGACGCTTGAGATGACAATTCGTGATGCGGGGCCGAAGCGCCGCTCCATGTAATCATAGATGGATGCAACGCCGCTGTTGAAAAAGAACGGCAGGAACAAGGTGATGACAACGAAAACGACGAGCGGGTAATTCAGGTGAATCGCGATTACGGCAAGGCTGTTGGAGTAGGACCAGGCCGGGCCGCCGAGAAACGACAATGCGCTGACATAGGTGGCGATGACCGAGATGCCGATTGCCCACCAGGGCGTGGTGCGCCTGCCGAGATAGAAGTCCTCTGCGGTGTCGACTCGCTTGCTGAGCACGAAGCCCAGCAGCAGGTTCAGCACGATGTAGGCGATCAGGATCGACCAGTTCAATGTTCCAAAATTCGCCATGCCGTTGCCCCTGCTTCCGGTCGCGTGGGGGACCGAATGTACTTCGAATGCAATTCTTTCGCAAACAGCCTATTGAGCAGTCCAGCCTCCGTCGACGCGCAGACTGTGGCCTGTAACCCGCGCAGATGACGGCGACACCAGGAACATAACAGCGGCAACCACGTCTTCCACGGTGGCCAGCTCGCCGAGCGGGATCATGCCGAATACGAAGTCACGGAACTCCGGATCATCGAGCATCGGCTTGGTCAGCGGCGTCTCTACAAAGGTCGGTGCGACGGTATTCACGCGGATGCCGTGCGGCGCCAATTCAACTGCCATTGCCTTGCTCAGGCCTTCGATGGCGTGTTTGCTCATGCAATACACAGTGCGCCTGGGCGAACCCACGTGCCCCATTTGTGACGACATGTGCACGATGCTGCCGCGCACTTCGTTGGCGAGCATGTTCTGGGCCGCAGCTCGAGCGGTCCGAAATGCCGCGCGCACATTCAGGTCGAGCACGAAATCCAGCGACTCATCATCAACCTCGACGAAAGGCTGCGGCCTGTTGCCGCCCGCATTGTTTACAAGGATGCTCAGCCCCTCGAGCGCTTGCAGGCGATCGACGAACTCGTCGCCAGTAACATCAAGCGCCCAGGCGTCGATGCGCCCGGATGCATGTGCGGTAACCTCTGCAAGCTGTTCGGCGGAGCGGGCTACAGCCACGACTCTGGCTCCTGCATCTGCCAACGCCTCGGCACATCCACGCCCGATACCGCGACCTGCACCAGTGACAACGGCGACCTGCCCTGCCAGCGATTGACTCATTTTTCTACCCCTCGAATTGCATGCGGATGCATTATTGCCTAGCATCGCTTTCAATTGAAAGGGTGGTTCCCGGGGAAATCCTGCCTTGAGCAAAGAAAGCGCTGCCAACAAGAACGGCAAGAAGCGTGCGACATCTTACGACGTCGCCAAGCTCGCTGGCGTATCGCAATCGGCGGTCTCGCGCGTCTATCAGCAGGGTGCAAGCGCCTCGAAAGCGATGCGTGACAAGGTGCATGCGGCCGCGGTCGAACTGGGCTACCGACCAAACGCGATAGCACGCGGCCTCATCACGCAACGCTCCAATATGGTTGCCGTTATCATTTCCAAGCTCACCAATCTCTACTACCCCGAGGTGCTGGTTGAACTGACCCAGCGCTTCTCGGCCCGCGGCATCCGCGTGTTGTTGTTTGCGCTGGATCGCGAAAGCGAAATCGAGTCAATTCTCGAGCAGATGCTGCAATACCAGGTTGACGGCATCATCACCGCCGCCATGATGACGCCAAAGCAGTTGAACACGGTTGAAGCCATTGGCATTCCGGTCGTCTTTTACAACCGCACGATGGATGAAGAACTGGTTAGCTCGGTGCGTTGCGACCAGGAGGAAGGTGAACGCTGGCTGGTCGGTGAATTGATTCGAGCAGGACACAAGAGCTTCGGCATTGTCGCCGGACCTGATGACTCGACCGTAAGCAGTGAGCGCACGGAAGGCGCGTTGCGCAAACTGCGCGAGGAAGGCATCGACGACATTACCATTGCCAGCGGGGACTATGGCTATGACACTGGACGGCAATGTTTCGCTGAAATAGTGAAGCTGCGTGGCTCCGCACCGGACGCCGTTATCGGCGGCAATGACGTCATGGCAATCGGCTGCATTGATGAAGCACGCGAGGTATTTGGCCTGAGCGTTCCCGAGGACATTTCGATCGTCGGTTTTGACGGCGTCGGTCCGGCCGGCTATGCAGCCTATGACGTAACGACCGTAAGGCAGCCCGTAAGAAGAATGACCGAGGCCGCCATTTCGATGCTGCTGGAACGCATAGAGAACCCGGATATTTCGCCGGAGAAACGTGCCTTCTCAGGGCTGCGCCTGCGCGGCGGATCTGCGCGCTTCCTGGATGACATTTGAGCGAAACGCGTGCCCGATTCCAATCTCTTGCTGCTTCCTGGCCTGATGTGCGATGCGCGGCTATTTCAGCCACAAATCGATTCGCTGCGCTGCAACTCGATCGTTCCTGATCTCGGCAAGCACGACAATTTTCGAGAAATGGCAGAAGACGTTCTGGCTGACGCACCACCGACGTTCGCTGTCGCCGGCTTGTCGATGGGCGGCATCCTCGCGTTCGAGATCTGGCGGCAGGCACCAGAGCGCGTCACACACATGGCGCTGATCGACACCAACCCGAAGCCTGACACGCCGAGCAAACGCCAGACTCGACTGCAACAAATTAATATCGCGCTGCAAGGCGGGTTGCGTCAGCTGGCAACCGAGTCACTCAAGCCTGTATACCTCGCGGAATGCAATCGCGACGACGAGGAGTTGCTTGAAACCATTCTCGACATGGCCCTTAGCCTGGGGCCTGACGTATTCGAAAGACAATCGAGGGCATTGAAGGACCGAGTAGACAGTGTCCCCACACTGGCAACAATAAGTTGCCCCACAGCAATTATTTGTGGCAGCGAAGACAGACTTTGTCCGGTCGAACTGCACCAATTGATGGCCGCTGAGATTCCCGGTGCAACACTGACTGTAATCCCTGACTGCGGACACATGGCGTCACTCGAACAAGCCGCCAGCGTCACCCAGCAACTGCAACACCTACTTGCCGCCTGAGCAAAAAAAGGAACAGCAATGCAAGCAAGCAACAATCGAATTCTCACAACGCACGTTGGCAGCCTGCCCCGCTCGCGCGCAGTCACCGATGTCGTATTCGCGCAGGAAAACGGTGAGTCGCCGGAACATGCAGAACGCATCATCGCCGAGGCCGTTATTGAGGTTGTAAAGCGTCAGACCGAGACAGGCATTGACCTGGTGAGTGACGGCGAAATGAGCAAGATCAGTTATGCGACGTACATCAAGGACCGCATCACGGGATTCGATGGCGATAGCGAGCGTCGACCACCCAGCGACCTCGAAGAATTTCCCGGCTTCCTCAAGAGGCAGGCGAATTCAGGAGGCACGCCCACCTACAGGCGTCCCTGTTGCGTTGCCGATATCAGGGTGAAGGACATGCAGCCTGTTGCCGAGGACCTGGCCAACCTGAAGACTGCGACCGACAAGTACAAGCCTGTCGGCGCGTTTATGAATGCGGCCTCCCCTGGTGTGATAGCGCTGTTTCAGCCGAACAAGCACTACGCGACACACGAGGCCTACCTCGAAGCGCTGGCCGATGCGATGTCACATGAATACAAGGCCATTACCGATGCCGGTGTTGTGCTGCAGCTGGACTCGCCTGACCTCGGCCTTGGGCGCCACATGTTGTTCAAAGACAAGACCGACGAAGAATACTCACAGCTTGCGAACCTGCATGTTGATGCCTTGAATCATGCGTTGCAGGGAATACCAAAGGACATGGTTCGGTTGCATGTCTGCTGGGGTAACTACGAGGGACCCCATCATCATGACGCGCCCATGGAGCTCGTATTGCCTGTCGCGTTGCGCGCTAATGTTGGCGCGTTGCTATTCGAAACGGCGAATCCGCGGCACGCGCACGAATGGCAGGTGTTTGCGGATACCAAACTGCCGGACGACCTCATTCTTGTACCGGGAGTGATCGACTCAACCACTAACTTTGTTGAACACCCGAAGCTCGTTGCTGAACGGCTGTGCCGTTATGCCGATATCGTTGGACGTGAACGCGTCTTTGGTGGCACTGATTGCGGCTTCTCGACGTTCGCGGGTTTCGGCGCGGTCGACGAAGACATCGTGTACGCGAAACTAGGCAGCCTTGTCGCCGGTGCCGAGATTGCCAGCAAGCAACTCTGGGGCGCGTCATGAGTGCTGCCTGCGAGTCGTTCCGCGAGCGCCTGCGTGATTCACAGACGCTGATCGGCACCTTCATGAAATCACCGTCGCCGATCGTTGCGGAGGTGCTGGGCCTCAGCTCGCTTGACGTCGTTTGCATAGACACAGAGCACGCGCCGTTCGGTCGACTGGAGGCCGATCTTTGCATTGCCGCCTACAGAGCGGCGGACATGCCGTCTGTTGTGCGCGTCGCCGGCGACTCACCGCACGGTATCCGCAATGCTCTGGACTCAGGCGCAACCGGCATCGTCGTGCCGCACGTAACCACGGCCGAACAGGCAGCAGCAATCGTCAAGTCCGCTCACTTCGGCGAAGGCGGTCGCGGCTATGCGGGCTCTCCGCGCGCAGCCGGTTATACGACCCGAAGCATGCGTGATCACCTGTCGGGAAGCGGCAAGACCACAACCGTTATTTTGCAGATCGAAGACCCTGCTGCGCTTGCGCACGTAGAGGCCATCGCGGCAGTGCCAGGTGTGGATGCACTTTTTGTGGGCAGGGCGGACCTCGCTGTCGCCATGCAGCAGCCCGTCTCTTCGAAAGCAGTAATCGAAACGGTCGAACGCATCTGTCGGCAGGCGCGCGACGGTGGCGCCGCGGTCGGTATGTTCACGCCGAACCTGGACGAGATTCCGGGCTGGATCGACCACGGTGCGAGCCTGTTCCTTCTCAGCTCAGATCAGAGCTTCCTGCTTGCCGGTGCCAACAAACTGGCAGCAGTCGTTGGTGACTAGATCGTGTAGAACGCCCTGGCGTTGTCGACGAACATTCGCTTGCGATCTGCGTTACTGAGCGCAGACGTTATCTCATCGTAGGCTGCCCACACCGTTGCGTAGTCGGCGTGCAATTTGTCGACCGGGAAATTGGAGCCGAACATTATTCTCTCGGTACCAAACACATCGATGACGGTTTCGACCAGTGGGCGAATACTGTCGCGACTCCAACCATGATCAAACATCCCGAGGCCAGAGATCTTGCAATGGACATTCTCAAGCATTGCCAGCGTTTCGAGACCCTGGCGCCACTCGAGCAGACCTGACGTGGACTGATCCCATGGCGAGCCGCAGTGGCACAGCGCCACTCTCAGGCCCGGTACCGTGGCAAGTACGTCGGCCGAGCGCTGCAGCTGCTGTGGAATCAGCTGCAGGTCAAACGAAAGCCCTTTGTCGGCAAGCAATGCCAGTCCTGCACGCCAGCGCTCATCGTTGAGCAGATTACCGCTGCCGGTAAGCGCGTCTTCCTCGGCCGATCGGCCAACAATTTGTCGAACGCCACGAAGTTTCGAAAATTGCAGCTGCTGCTGCAGTCGTGACTCGACCTCCGGATGCGCGAGATCACAATAGGCAACGATGGCCGATGGCAAGCCGTCACGCTCGGCGATTTCCTGCAGCCAGCGTGATTCGAGCAACTCATCACCTTCAGCGACGCCGACCTGTATGTGCACAGAACCGAGCAACTCGAATGCCGCGGCGTCATTGCGCAGATCCTCGACCAGGTAGTTCTTCTGGATGGGCGCGGGATCACCGAAGAAGCGCTTTACGCCGCGCGCCATCAGCCACGGATAGCGAACAGCGTCCAGGTCCCAGAGGTGGTGGTGCGCGTCAACGATCTGCACGGTCAGGGCGAATATGCCTGGCTCAGAACAGCCAGGTCATCGAAGATGGTGGTCTCAATGGCTATGTGATCCGCGATGCAATGCCAGTGCGTCACGCCAAGAATCAGGATTGCTTTGCCAGTTGGTGCAACCCCCATCATGTCGCCCTCATGCGTCCCCGAGACCGTCCAGCGGACAGCAATATCGCTGCCATTGCTACTGAAGGGCTGGCTGGCAACGTGGTCAACGCTGAGCCTCACATTGCCGAGCACGCTGCGCAGCTGCTGATAATAATCGAATACAGCGTCGCGCCCAGAGTAGTGTCGGAAAGGCGTCCTGTGCAAAGCCGTGTACGGTGCGTGAGTTGAGTTGAAGGTTTCTCTGTCCCCGTGCCAGCAACTGCTGAGCACGCGCAGCGCGAAAGCGTCCGGATCGTCACGCGGCAACACTTGCGGGCTCGCATCACGTGCCTGCTCGACACCCTGGAGTCGAGCATGCTCGCTCTCCAGCCATGCGGCATGTTCATCGTTGCGCTTGGCAGCCTGATCCCTGGCTACAACATGCGGATCCGCGCCCAGCTGCTCGGCCAGCGTCATGTTGTCGCGGATCAGCCACTCCTTGACGATGACCCCTTCCTCGATGACGCAGTCGGCAATATTCGTCATGCGAATTGGCTTGCCGGTCGCAGGCCCGTATACCGTTTCGCCCTTGTTGGTGGCGCGACTCGAGAGACGATGGGACGTGTAATAGCCGTGCTCTCGATCACCGGACCAGATCACGTCTTCGGCCAGCAGGTTGCGATTGGGAAATGCTTTCAATGTTGCCCAAGTACCGTCGACTACTTCGCTGGCCCCGTGGGTGATGCCATCGAGACCGTAAATGACGCAGTCCTGCGAATAATACTCGTTGATCAGGTGAACGCCGCGCTGCTCCCAGATCTCAAAGGTGATCCCCAGAATGTAATCCACCACATCATCGTCCGCGCCGTAGGCGCCTTTCCTGCTGTCGCTCATGTATTTCCCCGCGAATCTCTCATGCGATTCGGCATAGCCGCTAACGGCGCAGATTGTACTTCGAATGCAGCCCATGTCCATCGGTATTACGCTGCGTCAGAGATGAATAGTCCATTATGCCTCAACCACAGTTGCACAGATCTTGCATTCGAAGTACATTTGCTTGCCATTGACCGCGACAAGCCGGCAGCCAGGAACACCGCAACATGGAGCAACCCGTAACTTCTTCCAGCTGGATCAACGACTTCGCAGCTGAACGACTGGTCCGATACAGCGACCTGCGCCCCTGCACGACCGCCTTCATCGATACGCGGACACCAGGCAGCGCTGAGAAAGAAAATTTCACGATCATTGGCCCTGGCGTGGCGGAAAGCCCCGATCAGCATGTCCATATCGGCATCCCGCATGGCTTCAATATCGGTGGCGCAAGGCAGCCGCCGGGTTGTCTCAACTCGCAACACAGTCATGAAACCGCCGAAGTGTTCGTCGTGCATTCCGGTGAGTGGGCGTTCCTGCTTGGGCCGAACAAGGAAGACGGCTCGGTAGTCCTCAGGCCCGGTGACGTCATCTCAATTCCGACGCACGTTTTTCGTGGCTTCAAGAACGTCGGGGATGACACAGGCTTCCTGTATGCGGTACTCGGCGGCGACGATCCCGGTCACGTGACCTGGGCCCCGTACGTCTTCGATAACGCCAAAGAGTATGGACTCATCCTGCTTGAAGATGGCAGCCTCGTGGACACGACCAAGGGCGAGACCATTCCCGACGGCAAGCAGCCTATGCGCCCGACAACCGAAGACGATGTGGCGCGCCTGAAAAAACTGAACGCAGATGATATGAGCGGTTGCGTCGTTGTTCACGATGAGCTGGTCAAGAGCTTCAGCGCCGGTGGTGGTTTGCCCAGCGTGATCGAAACACCGTTAATCGGCAAAGCAAGTACTGCCGAAAGCCTGGGTGCCGGACAGATGAGCTGGCCGCACGGATTCAATCTCCGCCACCTGGCGTTCAAGCCCGGCGTTGAAACCGAGCGCCATGCGCGTCACGAAGAAGAGGTCATATTTGTGCACAGCGGAGTACTGACTGTCACTTTGCCCGGCGGCGAACTGAACATCGTTCCAGGCGACACCCTGACGGTACCCATTGGCATGCAACGCAGTTTTTCCAACCACGGTGACGACGTCGTTGAGGCGTACGTTGTTCGCGGTGGTGACGCGCCCCAGGCTGCAGATATCGCAGCGTAAGGCCCAAGACATTCTTTGAGGAACAAGCAGTGATTAAAGTCATTAAATCCGGCATCAGCGAAGAAGCTGCCGCCGACATGGACGCCAAGGTCAAGTCGACCGTTGAAGCCACGCTTAAAGACATAGAGACGCGCGGCGATGCCGCCGTGCGTGAACTGTCGGAGAAATTCGACAATTGGTCTCCGGAGTCTTTTCGTCTGAGCGAGCAGGACATACAGGAGGCGATGGCGCGACTTCCTGAGCAGACCATTGATGACATCAAGTTTGCACAGACGCAGATTCGCAAGTTCGCCGAAATACAGAAAGCCGCGTTGCGCGATGTCGAGGAAGAGACGTTCCCCGGCGTATTCCTGGGCCACAAGAACATCCCTGTGAACAGCGTTGGCTGCTACATCCCCGGTGGCAAGTACCCCATGGTTGCGAGCGCGCACATGAGCGTACTCACCGCCAAGGTCGCCGGCGTGAAGCGTGTCATTGCCTGCGCCCCGCCCCACTCAGGCGGCCCCAACGATGCCATCGTCACAGCGATGCACCTCGCGGGTGCGGATGAGATTTACTGCCTCGGCGGCATCCAGGCTGTTGGCTCAATGGCGCTTGGTACCGAGTCCATAGATCCTGTCGACATGCTGGTCGGGCCGGGTAACGCGTTTGTCGCAGAAGCCAAGCGGCAGCTTTACGGGCGTGTCGGCATCGACCTGTTTGCAGGCCCGACAGAGACGCTGGTGATCGCTGACGACAGCTGCGATGGAGAACTTTGTGCGACCGACCTGCTCGGCCAGGCCGAACACGGCGTCAACTCGCCGGCGATCCTGTTGACCAATTCGCAGAAGATCGTCGATGACACGCTTGCGGAAATCGAGAAGCAGCTCAAGACCCTGGCGACAGCAGAAGTTGCCGGCCAGGCCTGGCGGGACTATGGCCAGATCATCCTGTGCGACAGTTACGAGGAAATGCTCGAGGAGGCCGATCGGCTGGCAAGCGAACACGTACAGGTCATGACCAGGGATCCCGACTACTTCCTTAACAACATGACCAACTACGGCGCGTTATTCCTTGGCAAGGAAACCAACGTCTCGTATGGCGACAAGGTGATTGGCACCAACCACACGTTGCCGACAAAGAAAGCGGCGCGCTACACGGGAGGCCTGTGGGTTGGCAAATTCATCAAGACCTGCACGTACCAGCGTGTGTCGCCGGAAGCGACCGCAACCATCGGTGAATACTGTTCCCGCCTTTGCGAACTCGAGGGTTTCGCCGGGCACAAGGCACAGGCCGATATTCGGGTTGCGCGCTACAAGGACAAGGAAAAAGCGGCCTGACGCCAGCGCTCAGGGATCGCGCTTTTCCCAGCCGTTACCGTCGAACGGGTCAACGCCAAGCTGTTGCATGACGGAAGGAAAGTCGACCATGACCCAGTTGTCGACGATCTTTCCGTCAACAACCTTCCAGAAGTCCATGTACCTGATTTCGACACGCTTGCCTGTGGGCGCAATGCCCATGAACTCGCCGCTGTGAACCGCTTCCTGCCGACCAAATGCAGCGCACCACTCACCCTGCGTTATGCGGGCTTCGTCGATACAGACCTTGTCTGAAAAGGCAGCCTGGAACGGCCGCTGCCAGTTCTCCTGGAACTCTTTCAATCCATTCTTGAAACCGCAGCCTGTATTACCCATCCAGCGGAACGACTCGGCGAAGAAACGTCCCATATCGTCGATGTCGTGATCATTCAGACCGTCGACCATCGCATCGATGGTCGCCAGCGTTTCGTCTGTCTTCGACGCGTCGTTACCCTCAGTTAGCATTGCCTGTTGCGGGCGCGATTTGTTCATTGCATGGTCCTTTGTTGCATTCGCTGCAGTACGTCGACACCAACCTGCTTCCATATGTCGAGGATGTCGATCATTACCCAGTTCTCCCGAATGAGTCCGTTCTCGCAACGCCATATGTCGAGGCTGGTCATTTGCAGCGACTGCCCTGCCGGCGATATGCCCATCCAGCCGTCCCCGGTCACTGTCGCTTTCATTCCCGGCCAACCGCAGAAGAACACATAGTCGCGATCGGCAAAGTAGCAGTCATAGACGCCGTTCTGCGTATCGCTGCTGCGATCCGGCATCGCGTTCAGGAACGGGATCTGGTGCCACTTGCGAAAGCCCTCAATGCGCCGATTACTGCCTATACCCGCCGGCCCGTACCAGTTCATCTTCGGGTGCCAGTATTTTTCCAGCTGCATCGCTTCGCTGCCGCCTTGCGCGTAACGCCCCAGACCTTCGACCATGGCGTTCACCAGTTCCATGCTGGCAGCTGACGTGTCAGCATCGCTTGTGCCTTCAATAATGCCGTCCTGGGTCGCCGGCCCGGGCACGTTGAATTCAACGCCGAGACTCGGCGCCATGGGCCAGGCGTCCGCCTGCATCATCAGCGCAGGAATATCCCAAAGCAGTTTCGCTTCGACGATGCGATCGCCAGCAACTCGATAAAACTCGATGTAGCGCATCGTCACGACATGCCCTGTCGGAGGTATGTCCAGCCAGGGCTGCTCGAAAACGCCGGTGTAGTAACCACCGCAAGCAACCCAGTCCTCACCCCGGTCGCAGGCCCCGGCCATGATGTAGTCGCGGCGCTCAAGATCGGGGATCGCCGCAAGCAAGGGCTCGAAACCGGATTGCAGCAAGCCTTTACCGCCGCTGACATCGCCGATGGGGTACGGCAGCCGAACGGCACAATCGTCACTGAGCAGAGCTGACAGCTGCGACGCCAGCTGCTCGGGGTCGCAGTCATACAGAGCGGCGCGTAAGCGTCCGACAAGCTGCTTGCTGGCTGATACTGTGTCCGTCACCTGGCACGGCCCTCTTCGATTCACAGGCCGCAGAATATATTGCATTCGAAGTCAATTCCAATACTATGACGGCATGACTACCGATTCCCTGCAATCCGCGAAGGACGTCGTTCGCAACTTCCATGCCGCCTTTGATGCGGCAGATGACGCAGAACTCACGAACGTGCTGGCAGCGCACACCGCAGCAGACTACCTGTGGCGAGGCATGCACCCTTTCTACGAGCAAACCGGCGCTGCGGCGGTCGCAGACGTATTCTGGCTGCCGCTGCGCAACGCCATGAGCTCTTTGCAGCGCCGCGAAGACGTCTTTATGGCCGGCCACAATGTCGTCGACGACGGCGAGACGGTGTGGGTTACAGGCATGGGCCACATGATGGGGCTGTTCGACAATGACTGGATCGGTATCCCGCCAACCGGCAAATTGGCGTTTCTTCGATATGCCGAGTTTCATCGCGTCAGCAAAGGCAAGATCGCCGAGTCGGCGTTCTTCTGCGACCTGATCAGCGTCATGCACCAGGCTGGTTGCTACCCGTTACCGCCCTCCACCGGGGCAACCATCATCCAGCCAGGGCCAAGAACGCACGACGGCGTAATGCTCGATGCACAGCCGCCGGAAAGTGGCCTGACAACCATGAATCTTGTGAACGCGATGATTGACGACCTGAGCAATCTCAACGCGACCGGTCTGGATCGCTGCCCGCCAGAGGTGCTGCAAAAGAGCTGGCATGACGATATGGCGTGGTACGGGCCCGTTGGCATCGGCGCTACCTACACAATTCCGCGATACCAGCAACAACATCAGTATCCGTTTCGGACACAGCTGAAAGATAAGGTGTTCAACGGACATATCGCGCGCTTCGCCGAGGGCAACTATGCCGGCTTCTTTGGCTGGCCCAACCTGACGAATACGCCCACCGGCGGTTTTCTCGGCATGCCGGGCAACGAGACGCGCGCCGATATGCGTGTTGTCGATATTTATCGCCGCGATGGAGACAAGCTTGCCGAGAACTGGGTGTTCATCGACTTGCTGCACTGGTTGTCTATGCAAGGACTCGATGTGCTGGCGAGGGTCCGCGCTCAACATCAACCACACGAAAAATGACAAGCAACAACGACTACCTGACAAAGGTCCGGCCAGAGTGGATCGATCACAACGGACACATGAATGTTGCCTACTTCGTGGTCGCATTTGACGAGGCGACCGACGCGATATACGAACGCTGGGGCCTGGGCCTGGAGTACCCGACCAGGAGCGGCTGCTCGGTCTTTACACTCGGTATGAACGTCGACTATCGCGCTGAGCTATTTCTCGACGACCCCATAAGAGTCATCACACATCTCGTCGACAGCAGCGACAAGTGTATTCATTACTTTCACCAGATGTATCACGGCGAAAGCGGCCAACTGGTCGCCAACAATGAGTGCCTGTGCATGAACGTCAACCTTGAGAGCAGGAAATCACAGCCATTTCCCGGCCACGTTGTGGCGCTCCTGGCTGCGGCACGAACTGATGAGCCGGGGCCGGACGGGTTCGGGCGAGTGCTCGAAATTCGGCGCTAGCCTTCAGCGCGACGCGCAATCG
>Ga0316189_10003968_pt1 | contig 14292 bp, 15 predicted proteins | sample LowCovwburrow_MG_FD_204930 | JGI IMG/M metagenome (GOLD analysis project Ga0316189, IMG submission 204930) | Coastal sediment microbial communities from Maine, United States - Lowes Cove worm burrow | ecosystem: Environmental > Aquatic > Marine > Coastal > Sediment | place: USA: Maine...
GCCCAAAACCTCCGCAAACTGGCCAAGATCTTTCCTGCACCGCAGCAAATGCGAAAAGCCTGATCAGAAAGGCACTCGCGCGCTCATTCAGTAACCACTTTCTGCACTCGCAACACGTTGTTTTTCCACAGAATCGGCCCTTTGCGTATATCGGGTTCAGCGTTGGGTACCATGTCGAAACGGCCACCAAGAAGTCAGGCCCGCCCAAAGACTCTCGCGGGTCCGCAAGTCCTTATCCAACAGATCGAACTCGAATGGAGGAACAGCTATCTCGAAGCTGCTATTGACAGAGGTCGCATTGACATAAGTGATGCCGCCATGCACGCGACTGCCCGCACTTGCATGCACATGACCAAAACAATGGAGCGTCGGTTTCAACTTCTTCAATCGCTTTGCAAGATGCTTACAACCCAGCGCCGCACCGCGGCTAGACACGTCAAGTACCCCAGCTGGTGGCGTGTGTGTGATCAGAACATCAACATCGTCAGGAATCCTTAACCAAGCTTCGCCTAGCGCGCGCATCGGCGAAGAACGCGTGATTTTCGAGGTTTGGAACCCATGGCGCGCCAAAAAATTTGACGCCGTCAATCACAAGGTCGGTATCGTGCAGAAAGACCGCGTTTCGAAAAGGCTGCGTGCCGGCCCGCACCTGTCTCTCGAGAGTCAAATCGTGGTTTCCACCGATACAGAGGATGTGATCGAACTGTTGACGGCCGAACCAGTCATCAATCTTTTCAATTGCTCGATCATCTTTTCTGAAAAGATGTTCAACATCTCCACAGTGGATCAGGACGTCACCGCACAGGTGGCCCAACTTCTCGTGGCCGCCATGGGTGTCGCTGATGATGACAATCTTCATAGTGGCCAACTCATCATGATTCAGAGTTCAATGTCCAGACTTGTGCCCGAGTGTTTCTAGTAAACGCATCGCTTGGCCGAGTAGGAATAGGCGTGTGTGTGGTTGACTACCCATTAAACGGCAGTTTCGTCCGCATAGCAGTCATTTGAAGTAAGCGCCGCGAACTACCGCTTTGAGCCCATTTTACCGAATGCTGCATTTCAAACGAACGGCGGCTATGATAATTTGGAGAGCATACACTCAATCAGTATGTATGCCTTTGGCAAGTCGATCTGGCTTCATTTTTCGCAACCAATTCAAAAATGCTCGTTGTCGGGAATGTGTTCGGCGATCTGAGGGCCAGACGAGTTGATACGCGTGTGTTGCGCAGCTTTGGGATCCTATCCGATGGAGGCGTCCGTCCCCCAAAGCCTCTAGGCAAAGCGGTGTTCGTCCCATCCCGATACCCAGCCCGTTGATTACTGCGGCCTGTACTTGATCATAAGAACTCAAACGGCGGAATTTCATGTTGTCGGCCAGTGGTATTCTTACCTCTGCGCTCCATCTTTCCCACTCATCCACATGCGCTTCATTCAGAATTATTGGGATGACCTGAAACGCCCGTTGCCAACCAAGTTCTCTAACTTGAACACTTAGTGCTTTTGTGGCGACTGGAAAAATCTCCTCATCGCAGAAGGGCTCTTGATTGCACCCGCGCCAATCACCGGTGCTTCGACGCAACGCAAAATCGATCCCCTCATTTTTGAGGTCGCAGATCCGGTCGGTGGCGAATACCCGGAGTTCGACAGACGGATTCCCTTCATAAAAAGAGGCAAGATTGGGTGCCAGCCAAAGAGAAGACAAAGTTTGTGGCGCGGAAATCGTTACGATGTTGCTTTTGTCTTGATTGACCAATTGCAACCCGCGTTCAATTTCACGCAGGCCTGCGGAAACTGGCAAATAGAATACACGCCCGACCTCCGTAAGCATCGCGCCATTCCGCCCCCGCTCAAGTAGCTGCACACCCATTTGCGCCTCCAGACGTGCGATCTGATGGCTCACAGCAGACTCGCTCACCCCGATTTGTTCAGCAGCAATACGAAATTGGCCTGTGTTGGCAACGGCGACAAACGCGCGAAGGTTTTGGATGGGTGGAAACATGACAATCCTTCATTCCCGCATGACGAAACTTCGTTCGACATATCGCCAAAAAAGCGAGATTTGTATCCCGAAATAGACGCTAAGGAAAGGTAACATGACAAAATTTGATTTAACGCAGCAATTTGAATCGACCTGCGGAAGTATAGCACACGATGTATTCGGAACGGGTCCTGATGTGGTTTTAGTCCATGGCACCCCTGTGAGTTCGGTAATCTGGCATGGAGTCATTAAGCGTTTGCAACATCGCTATCGATTTCATTTGCTTGATCTGCCCGGATATGGAGCTTCCGCCAAGTTTGAGGGTCAGGAAGTTCGGCTGAGGTCCTTCGCGCGCGTGCTGGCCGAATGGCTCGCCGCCAAAAACCTCTCGCACCCCGTCCTCGTTGGGCACGACTTTGGTGGGGCGACTGTGATGGGCGCTCACTTGATTGAGAAGGCGGATGTGAAAGCGATTTGTGTTAGTGATGGTGTTGTTCTGTCACCTTGGGGTACGCCCTTCTCGCGACATGTGAAAGAGAACGAAGAGACGTTTGCCAATGTACCGGAGTACATTCACCGTGCCGTTATGGCAGCGCATTTAAACACCGCGGTGTCGCGCAATCTGAATAGCGAAGTCTTGGATAGACTGATTGCACCTTGGCTAGGAAATGAAGGTCAGCGGGCCTACTATCGGCAGGTTGGACAGTATGATTACAAATACACCGAACAACTTGAACAGCTATATTCAAGCGTCACTGTTCCAACTACGGTGTTTTGGGGAGAAGAAGATCGCTGGGTCGACAGGTCGGAGGGCGAGCGGTTTGCCCAGATGTTGCCAGATACCATACTAAGAACGTTGCCGGATTCTGGCCACTTTGTAATGCTCGATGCTCCAGGCTTGTTCTCAAGATACTTGGACGAATGGCTCAGCACAGTTTTCCAAGAGTAAGAACTCATTACCACATTTGGCAACTCGCCCTTCATCTCTTGATGAAGGGCTTTGACATATTGCAGTGACTGCCGAAAGGCCAAACTACTTCAAAGCTACGGTCTTAAATCGAGGGTCATGTCAGTGCGCAGACCTCGCGGGCTGCCAAACCGACAGCCGACATTGGTGCGAGTGCAGCGAAATGGTGCTCTGTCCCGCACAGCCGACGTTCGCTGCGCAGCCGATCAATGTCTCAGATGCGGGACAAGGACGAAGCCGCTGCTGCGGCAATGTCCGGTTTTGCGCAAAGACGGTCCACTGTGTCCAAAATAGGAGATCATTGTACGTCGATAGCTTCGATCACATCACTGAACTTACCGGAAACATACAGCAAGCTAGAATAGTTTATTACTTGGCTGCCACGCTTGTTGGCTGCGATTTAATTCAGCGTGTTCGTTTGATTTCCTATTTTTGAGAAGTATCAGAGACAGTCAGTAAATTCGGTTTCCAGCTCCTTAACCAGCATTCGTGCTGGCTTGCCAAGGACCTGCACTTGCGACCTCACGACATGAGCGACCTGTGTAGGCGGCTCGATACCTGTCTTGACTTCCACCACGCCGTAAGGAACGCGGGATTTCGACACCAAAGCATATCCCAGTCCTGCCCGGACGGCCTCGATGATCCCAGCAACACTCGCACACTCCATAACCACGCGCAGCGGACGCCCCAGATCGGGTGTATGGGTTTCCAGCCAGTGGCGGTAAAAACAATTCCGGTCAAAAGCGATAAACGGCAGATGGCGGTGTTTTGAAAGATCATGATCCTGTGGACCGATCCAAACCAGTGTATCCTTTTTTACGATCACGTCGGTCTTCTGCACGTCACTCGCAAACACCTGCACCACACCGATATCCAAATCGCCGCTCACCAGCATCGCGTCGATGGTGCGGCTCTGTTCGACAATCGTTTTCAGTTGCACATCGGGATATTTGCGCGCGAACCGACCCATCAGATTTCCCAAACCTGATGTGATCATATCCTCGGTGATCCCGAGACTGATCTCGCCGACCAGATCTTCGTTGACGAGACTGCTGACTGCTTCGTCGTGCAAGCTAAGGATACGGCAGGCGTAGTCATAAAGGCGACGACCATCATCGGTTAGAGCGCCGCCACCCCTCGCGCGGTTCAGCAGCACCTTGCCCAAGCTCACTTCAAGCCGCTTGATCTTGTGACTGACGGCGGACTGCGAAAGCGTTAGCGCCTGCGCGGCGTTTGTGACGCCTTCTTTTTCCACCACAGCGCGCAAAGCCCGCATATCGGCGACCTCAACTTGAGCCCCCATAACACCTCACATGACAAATCTTGATTACGATATGATATTCATTCATTTGTGTCATGTTGTCAGATGGGCCATCATTGGTCAAACAGTTTGGAGAAATATCATGCGTTCAATCGTCCCCGACGACACACTCATTAATGGCTACCGCGTGGCCCACGGCACCCATGGGACAGGCGAACCCGTTGTGCTCGTTCACGGCACGCCGTCATCGTCCTATATCTGGCGGAACGTGTATCCAAAGCTGGTCGATGCGGGATACAAGGTTCACCTTTTCGACCTCCTTGGTTTTGGCCTGTCCGAGCGTCCCTGGGACCAGTCCGTCGACACATCCGTGTCGGGACAGGTACCGATCCTGCACGGGCTTTTTGACGAATGGGGATTGGACACGGCCCACGTTGTCGCCCACGACATTGGCGGTTCTGTCGGGTTGAGGTTCGGTGTGTTTCATCCCGATCAAGCGGAAACCCTGACCGTTCTGGACAGCTGCACATTTGACAGCTGGCCATCGGCGCGCACCAAACAGCAGATGGCCGACGGCCTTGATGTGCTTATCAGGAAGCCGGATCAAGAACACCGTGATCATTTTCGCGAGTGGCTTCTCACAACGGTTGAGGACAAAGAAACGTTCGACGCCGATGCCCTGAAGGTCTTTCTGGAATATATTTCTGGCCCTGTGGGACAGGCGAGCCTGTTTCAGCATCAGATCAGCCATTACGATTCCAAGCACACGATGGAAATCAACGACGACCTAACGGGACTCGGCGAGCGTCCGATACAGATCATCTGGGGCGAGAAAGACGCATGGCAGGTCACCGAATGGGCGCACAAGCTTCATGCGGCGATCCCCGGTTCGGACCTACATATCGTGCCTGATGCTGGTCACTTCTTGATGGAAGACAACGCGACAACCGTGGCTGATCTGCTCACAACGTTTTTCCGCGCAAACCCCCTGAAGCAGACTGGATGACCGATAGCACATGATCCACTCTGGGTTCCTATCCTGACCCACTACAGGGGCGAAGACACAGCAGACATTCGTGCAAGACGCAGCATGGCCAAATTGGGCGTATTCTGTTGAAAAACTCTTGTTGTTTTAAGCCCTGAGTGCTGATTCACTTCCTTTGTCAGCAATGGAGTTTGATCGCGATGCATGATCTGTGTCTCACCTTAATGGCGCACCAGAACATCACGACCTCTAAGTCATTGGTTTTGTGGAAAATGGTGGTGGACGCAGTCTTGAGCGAACCGATCTCAGCTCCGTTTCCCTGTTTTACAGGGAAAGAACAGGGAAAAACTTCGATTATGGGCCGATTTGGTGTGTTTTTGGTAAATCCGGTCCGAAATCAACCCACTAAAACAGTGCGTTACAGGCCATTTCCCTGCTGTTCAGTTAACAGGGAAAAAATATTCTTGGAACAGGGAAAGAAAAACAAAGAACAGGCAAGGGAAACAGGAGAGCAGGGAAGGCCAAAACCGGCTTCATTCACTATCGCGCTGGCGATAATATTTCGTGCCCTAAAGGCCCCTTGGCACAAAAGCAGCCATTGGTGCCTACTGCAGCGAATGACCGCTTCGAGCCCAGAGCGGACGTGTGCCACCGAATACAGTAGTCGTAGCGGTCACGTCCAAACTCGAGCCTATCGCAGGGGTCGGCTTTTCACTGCGCCAAGGGCGTTGCACCAGTCTCCAGTCTTGTGATCTTGCCGTCTAGAAGACTATACGAGGCTAGCACGGCTTCCCTCGTACCATCCGGATAATCATTTACCGAATGGACGACTAGAATATCGTCGTTTTCGTATAAACATCGACGATTACCCATATCTGCTCCACCTGCACTCATCATTTTCCTTAGCATTTCGGAAATCTGAGGCTTGTTCATTTCCGTTCCGTTTTGATGGCGAACGAAGACGCAATCATCGGCCATCAAATCAATATATGCCTCAGCATCTCGGTTCTTTGTCGCGGCATCCAGTTTCTGAAAGATCGACATTTCGTCCTCTTGATTATTTCCCGTTATATGTGGCGCAGCTCATTCTGCTGCTTGTGGCAACCCGGCAGGTTTGATGTTGTGATTAAGCCGGAACAGGTTCCCCGGATCGTACTTGGCTTTTACTCTGCTTAGGCGCTCCATGTTGCGGCCATAGGCGCCAGTGACGCGTTCAATTTCATCGTCAGGCATGAAGTTTACGTAGACACTGCCCGTCGAGTATTGGGCGGTATCGTCGAAGAGCTTGCGCGCCCATCCGATGCAGGCGTCATCGCCTGACGCATCCTCCCAACGCGTATGTACGTTCATTATAAAATGCGATGATCTTTGTGGATATGCCGTGGCATCATCTGCAACCCGAGCCATTGCACCTCCGACATGCGCAATGAAAACTTCACAGTTAGGGTCGGGCAATGACTGTATTGCGTTCAGAAGAACTGATACTGCTTCGCCTGGCAGCCCGTTAAAATCATGACTCTTCCAGTAGTTTCTCATGCCTGGTGTCAGCAAGGGATCAAAAGCTGTTTGCCAGCCTACGAAGGGAGATGGTCCAATAACGTCGGCTACGGGATTCCCGAGTGCACGCAGTTGTTTGAGTGCCTCTCCGCCATCTTCCTCATCGCCAATATAGCAAATAGCGAAAACAAGAACCTCCTTGCCATGCCAGTCTTCAGTAAGAAACGGCAGCGGGGGTGCTTTGCGCATAACCACCCATATAGTGAGCTCGTCCGGAGCTGAATTGGCGATCTTGCCGAATTCTTGCAGAAGTGACGGAGCGTCCTCGAGCGGATGTACGATCAAACCTGCCAGAACTTCCGGTCCGACGGCGTGAAGCTGGAACTCAAATGATGTGACAACTCCGAAATTGCCGCCTCCGCCTCGAATAGCCCAGAACAAATCTGCGTTTTCATCGGCGCTCGCGCGAACTAACGCGCCGTCGGCGGTCACAATATCTACGGATATTAGGCTGTCTATTGTCATCCCGAATTTGCGCGTGATCCACCCAAATCCTCCACCTAGTGTCAATCCCGCGATGCCTGTCGTGGAATTAATGCCCATCGGCAAAGCCAAAGCATGAGATTGGGTCTCTTTGTCCACGTCGCCAAGGGATGCACCGGGCTCTACACGGGCCGTCTTCATGGTTGGATCAACACGGACTGAGCGCATCTGAGACAAGTCGATAAGCAACGCCCCCTCGGCAACGGCATGTCCGGCGATCTGATGCCCCCCCGAGCGAATAGCAACTAGAAGGCCGTTGTCACGGGCAAAGTTGACCGCACTTCGGACGTCGCTTGTGCCCATTGCTCTGACAACAAGGCCAGGCTTTCGGTCCACCATCGCGTTCCATATTGTACGGGCTTCGTCATACTCACTGTCGCCGTCCGAGAAAACGCCGCCACGTAGCGATGCGGCAAGGTTTTCGATCGCTTCCGCACCGATACTCGTTACCTTACCGTCCAAAGTTTTAAGTCTAGTCATTTATGAGTCCCCCATTTGTAATGAAGGGTCCTCGCCTGGCACATGCCTCAGATACAGAATATTGTTCTTTGGCCTTCTATAACATATCCTGATGAGCTTGTTGAAAGAGAAAATATGGGTACGCCAGCCCCATCTGGTCTTGAACGTAAGGAGGCCTGCCAAAGTCCGCTTTGTCCTGTGGTTTCAACGATAAGTAACCAATGTCTGCTATTGGTGCAGAGCGCATAGGGGGAGGGTCCATCTTTCAACCGTTTAGAACGGGACCGGCGCGGGTGGTCAAATTTAAGCGTGGGCAGAATCAAGACACTTTTCCGAAGCGTTAACGCGCGAGGTATGGGGCCTTACAGAATAGTTAGTCCGCATAGCAGTCATTTGAAGTAAGCGCCGCGAACTACCGCTTTGAGCCCACAGCGGACTCAAACATGACACGAATCAAGACTCGCACCCCAACTATATGCAAAGCTGCGATTATTAGCATGGAGGGATCGATATGATTTTTGGCGATAGAAGAAAGAACTTGTTTCGTGCCTTAGGTTTAGGGGTAGTCTTGGCGTGCATGTCAGGACTTGCTGCTTCTGCAGACGAAACCGGTGAGAGAGAGTACATGAATTCCTGCGCTTCGTGTCATGGGGTTGATGGAAAAGGCGCTGGACCCGTTGCCAGTGCGCTATCAATAAACATCCCAAAGCCTCTAACGGGGCTGTCTTCTGCTAATGATGGCGAGTTCCCAATGCTGGAGGTTATTCAGATAATTGATGGTCGTACTGGGGTGCGAGGACATGGAACGGCTGCCAGCATGCCCGTCTGGGGAGCGGTCTATAAGTCGCCGATCGTAGGTGAAATCGGGCCCTACGGAGCAGAGATTGCTATACGCGGGCGGATCCTGTCTTTGGCACTCTATCTGGAATCGATACAGGAGTAGACACGACAGGTGAATCTTTGACTGTGCGATCTCGCGCAGCGGTTTGGGTATACGCTTTGAGCGGCCTTTAGCGCGCCCAAACCGAGGGTCTGCTTCGTCCGCTCAACAGCCGTTGGATGATCATGCAAACAACGGCTTGTTTGAGCCCTTAGCTACCAAAATGGCCATGACGTGCATTAAAAAGATAGATGTATTTTGCTGGCTAAGATTCAGCCCATTGCTTCCATACTTCTCAATCCTGACCGTGATCCTTAAATACCCAAAGTTGTCAACGATGCACGATGTCAATACGGGCGAGTCGGAGGTAGGGAAGTATTGTCCAAACTCAGGGCTGTGGTGTTGCAGATGTTGACTCAAGACGGCGATGTGGCGAGCATGTCGCGGAACAGCTACTGACAGGTGCCCAACATGTTGGAAGACGCTTATGGAAATGACCTTGGCACTAATTCCCCGATCGCAAGGGATGCCTACGACGTTGGAGTGAAAAAATTCCTCGGCGCCGAACCGCAGGTCATTAACTCCTTTGAGTTCGCAATCGAAGCCGACGAAGGTTTTGCACTGGCTCATATAGGCCTGGCACGTGAGATGCAGCTGCGCGCTCGGCCCGATCAAGTCAAGGTGAGCCTTGCCCGCGCTCGTGAGCTTGCGCCTGGATTGAGCGCTCGGGAACGTTCGCATATTCGCGCCTCCGGACTCCTTCTTGAAGGCAAGTCGGCTGAGGCTCGCAGAGCGGTTTATGAACATGTTGAAGAATGGCCTAAGGACGTCATGGTTGCGCAAATGTGCACCAGTGTATTTGGCCTGATTGGGTTTTCCGGACTACCAGGTCGCGAGGCAGAACAACTTGCCTACACAATGCGCCTTGCACCTCATTATGAGGACGATTGGTGGTGTCGGGCCCAACTGGCATTCGCCCAACTCGAAGTCGGACAGCTGGACTCAGCAGAAGCCAATATTGATGCAGCGCTCGAGGCCAATCCTCATAGCGCGCATTCCGCCCACATCCGAGCCCATCTCTATTACGAAAACCGCGAAGACGAAGAGGGACTTCACTACCTTGCAGATTGGTGGAAACGATACGACCCGGAGGGAATTCTATACAATCACGTGTCTTGGCATGTCGGGCTTTGGTCTCTTGAATCCGGCGATCTCGATGGGATGTGGCAAGTGCTTGATGTTGACATTTCACCGGAACACAGCAACGGACCACCGCTGAATGTACTGACCGACACTGCTGCATTATTGTTTCGTGCTGAACTGGCAGGAGTTGAAGTCCCAATCGATCGTTGGAAAAATTTAAGCGCCTATGCGCAGGCACGCTTTCCAAAACCGGGACTTTGCTTCGCTGATGTCCACGCAGCGATTGCTCACGCGCGCAGCGGTGATCAACAGGCCTTAAACGCTCTAGTCGATGGAGCACGGGGTCCTGCGGCTGATCTTACCCGGACGCTATCGACCGCCTATCGCGAGATGGAAGATGGCCACTACGCCCGGGCCGCCGAGCTTTTCTCTGAAGCCATGCGCGATCACGCCCGGATCGGTGGGTCCAACGCTCAGCGTGATCTGATCGATTTCTCGCTGGCTGCTTGCCTCGTCCGCGACGGACGACAGCAGGAGGCCCGGACCGTGCTATCGATTACACGACCGCGAGCGCTTGCGAAGGAACTGGTGGTCGGCCTATGAGACTGCAACTTAGCGTTGGTGTGTTTGACGTCAGCGCCTAGTGCGACTGCGGTTGTACCGATAAGGTTTGATATTCAAGATGCGGTTTACTTTGAGCTGGTCCATCCTCTTGAACCGAACAACTGTCACTATTGGCTTGCGGTTGGGTCGGTCTTACGGTCTGATTTGAGGACGGAGTAGGGATATGACCTTACAGACACGACGAAGGGTTTTAGGTTTCGCGGGTGCGGCTCTTGCAGTTTCTGCGTTACCACTTTGTGCTCGGGAAACATTTCGTCTTGGGCTTACCCCTGTCTTTCTTGATAACGATGCCGAGGTTATTGGCCACCTTCGCGCAGCTTTGGAAGCAGCGCTTGGCGTTCCGATCGAACTTGAACAACGCCGCACATATGAAGAGGTGACAGGGCTTCTGCTGGAAGGCTCGGTAGATGCTGCCTGGCTTTGTGGTTATCCATTTTTGCAGCACCGACTGGCACTTTCACTGGTGGCTGTACCAGTTTGGAACGGGCAACCGCTTTATCAGTCCTATCTAATTACAGGTAAGAACGATGACGCATCAAGCCTTGAGGATCTGCGCGGTGGTACTCATGCGTTTTCCGATCCCGATTCAAACTCCGGATATCTTGTAACAGCTTCTGACCTTGCGCGCCGTGGCGTTCGGCCGGAAGGCTTTTTTCGACGCACGATTTTTACCTATGGGCATCGCAATGTGGTTCGGGCCGTGGCGGATGGTCTTGTACGCTCGGGAAGTGTTGACGGATATGTGTGGGAAGCCTTGGCAAAAGCAGAACCCGATCTTACCGCTCGCACCAAAGTGGTCTCGCGGTCCGAATGGCTTGGGTTTCCTCCTTTCTGCGCACGTGTTGATCGTATGGCGGAGAAACGGTTGGTGGCATTTCGCAACGCTTTACTTGGCCTTGATCAAACTGAAGAAGGCCGGTCAGCTCTTACTTTACTACAACTTGACGGGTTGATTTCTGGAGACTCCACGTTGTTCGAAGGTATCGAAAAACGCATCCAGGATTATGAAAAACTACGGTGATGGAAACAATGCGACGAATACCGCTTTCAATGCGTGTACCCCTTTTGGCAGCAGGCTTGATGATCCTCGCAGGTATCGTCGCGTCACAGCAAGTTCTGTCAACAATGGGTCAGTTTCAGGATGTCCGAATCCGGGAACTCGCTCAAGCGCAAATCGAAGCACTGTCGGTGGCACTTGGTCCGCATGTTCTACGTGACGACATTTGGGAAATATATGACACGCTCGAACGTGCTGCGGGCGAAACTGAAGAACAACGCATGACATTCACAGCAGTTGCCGACGAAAATGGGTATGTTTTGGCGGCTACAGATCCAGACCGCGCACCTCTGGACAGCTTGATAAGCGCACTAACGGCAGAGGCGCAGTCGCCAAAGACCCTTTCTGTTACAGGCGACGCTGAACGTATACGTCTGCTGGCACCGCTTTTGTATCAAGGCCGCGAAGTCGGGCAAATATTGACAGAGCTTGATGTGACAGACCTCGTCATTGAGCGCAGGCGTGCAGGACGGTTGTTGTTACTGGGGAATGCGCTTGCAACCGGGATTCTGGCACTTCTGGGTTATGTCGCGATGCGCCGAATGCTTTTGCCCATTACAAGGCTTGCCCGTCACATGCGCGAGACCGCCGACGCCCCAGAGCCTATTCCGGACTCCGATCTGCCTCGCGGAGACACGGAAATGACGAGGCTCGTGCGAACGTACAATGACATGGCAGGTGCCGTTGAAGCAAAGGCCGAAACAGAAAGACGCCTGGCCGAGCGCGAAAGATTTGTGAGCCTTGGTCGCCTGTCTTCGTCATTGGCCCATGAAATCAACAATCCGCTTGGTGGGCTGCTGAATGCAACGGACACGATCCGGCAATATGCTGACCGACCTGATGTCGTAAGACAGTCGGCGGACCTTCTTACGCGGGGGCTGAACCATATGCGCGATGTGGCACGGGCAACTTTAGATCAAAACCGCTTAGACCGCTCCAGCGCACCCTTGGCACCTGACGATTTCGATGATCTGCGCCTTTTGGTTGAACCAGAGATCATGCGACAGGAACAAAAACTGAATTGGCAAGTTGATGCTTCGGAAGAATGCTTGTCTCAGTTTGCTGCTGCACCGCTTCGCCAAATTACCTTGAACCTTTTACTGAATGCTTCAACGGCCTCTGGCGCCGGGGGCAGCGTCGGCCTTCGGATATCAGAAAAATCGTCTGAGCTCCGCCTTTCAATTTCAGATTCCGGACCGGGCTTGTCTGAAGCAGCGCGCGCGCGGCTGCTTTCAACAGGGCCATTGCCACTTGGCGGGGGCGTCGGCCTGCGCCTTGTTCATGATCTGATCGAGGAACTGAATGGGTTTGTTCTGGTTGACCGGCGGGATGGAAAAACCGCGATCGAAGTTGTCGTTCCTGTGCAACAGAAAAAAGAGGGCACACAATGCTGAGCGGGTTTCGCATAGCGCTGGTTGAAGACGACGAATTTATGGGGGCGTCACTAGTTCAACGACTAGAACTTGAAGGTGCTGAGGTGATCTGGCTGCGCCAGATTAACCGCGCAATCGGAGCGCTCAGAACGCCTCTGGCACCAATCGACGCGGTTATTTGCGACATTCGCCTACCCGACGGAAATGGAGAAGACTTATTTAACACCTTGTGTGCCTCAGTAAAGCCACCTCCGTTTCTGTTTATCACCGGGCACGGCGGGATTGAACAGGCGGTTCGTCTTATGCACGCTGGAGCATCAGATTATGTCACAAAACCCTTTGAAATTGCGGTTTTCCTTGAGCGGCTGGCAATGCTTCTTTCAACCAAGGCCCAACATGACCTGCCCCCGGTCCTTGGGGTTTCTCCTGCTGCGCGATCCGTTGACGAACTGGCACTTAAGGCAGCGGCCGAAGATCGGCCGGTTTTGATACGCGGCGGTCCCGGAACCGGCAAAGGATTAATCGCGAAGAGGATACATCAGAGTTCTGATCGTCGCGCGGCACCATTTATTATGGTCAACCTAGCGCGTGAACCAGATGCCGGTAAGGCCTTGTTTGGCTCGGGCGGGGCCTTTGCAAAAGTAGGTGAAGGAATACTTTTTCTTCATGCTCTAAGCCGGCTACCAAGATCGGCGCAATCAACTTTGTTCAAAGCGCTCGACAGAGAATTTTCAGGGCGCGTTATAGCGACATGTGGCCATGAGATGGCCGAGATCGTAGAAAGCGGAGGGTTTCGCGCCGATCTTTTTTACCGATTGGACATGATAGAAATTCCGGTTCCGCCACTTGGTGACCGAACCGAAGATGCCGTCTGGATGATGGGTCAGCTTTTTGATGGTTTCAATACTCAGCGTGCCACGCCACTGCGAGGGATCAGTCGACTAAGCGAAGAAGCCGTTCGCGCGCATCACTGGTCGGGTGGAGGACGGGAATTGCGATCTCGATTGCTGAGGGGCGTAGAAACAGCAACTGGCGAATTTCTTCAACCGATCGATCTTTTCCCAGAAAGAATTGCGGAAGGCGACAGGATACTGACACTTGCTGAGGCACGTGAAACCGCTGAAAGACTTCAGATTATTGAAGCTCTGGAACACACTGGCGGGCAGATCGGGAAGGCCGCGAAACTGGTGAATGTGTCACGGACGACTCTGTGGGAAAAGATGCAGAGGCTGGGCATTGAAGTAAGTTCTAACTGAATGATTTTACAATTCGAAACGATGTTCAGAAATCCGAACAGAAAAAATAATTAATTTAAAACAATATATTGCAACGGCGGGGGGCGCAATTTTTGGCAAACCTTCCTTACGGCCAAAGTGGTAAACTTTCCATATAGTTTAAATGGGAGGAACCAACCATGAGATGCAAAAACATGGTGAATGTAGGGCGGCGCCAGTTTCTTCGTGGTGGCGCATTCGCCACTGCTGGGGCGGCGGTTGCGTCCGTATCCGGCACACAAGCAAAGGCA
>Ga0316189_10003970_pt1 | contig 14288 bp, 25 predicted proteins | sample LowCovwburrow_MG_FD_204930 | JGI IMG/M metagenome (GOLD analysis project Ga0316189, IMG submission 204930) | Coastal sediment microbial communities from Maine, United States - Lowes Cove worm burrow | ecosystem: Environmental > Aquatic > Marine > Coastal > Sediment | place: USA: Maine...
AACAACTTGACCAAATTTTGCTTTGCTATTAAAAAGCGGATCGCCCTTATCTTTAGTATTATTATTTATAGTATTATCTTTATTAGTATTATTGTGCAAAGTTTCTTTACCACGCCCATGCAAAGTTTCTTTACCACGTCCATGTAAAGTTTCTTTGTGACCCATGTAAAGTTTCTTTGCCACGTGCAAAGTTTTATACTTGTTGAATGTCACTCCGTTTATTGTTTGTTTTTCTTCCTGCACCAACTGCTTTTCAACTAAGCTGTCCAGCGCTTTGCGAAGTGTTGGGCGTGTGCATTTTATTGCTTCGCACATGTACTTTTGACTTCCTGTAAATTGAGTTTCTCCGTCCTGCGTAAAGCCATAAATTAAAGCGTATATCAACAACTCGTTTGCTTTCAATTCCAGCTTATTGACCATCCATCCTTGTATGACAATGTAGTTTTCATCCTTCATTCATATTGCACTTTAAATGAAAAAAAGCTCACCTTCTCGTGATGCAGGCACGATCCAGTGAACTTTTTAGATAATTAAATACGTTTTTCTTTTCCATTGCCCTGCATGCGCTGGTTACTGTAAATATAATAAACTTTTTATTCTATACCAATAAATTTATGCGCTTGAATGCTCATCCTGTACTTGTGCGGATAAGTGCTGACAAGTAATTTGACGCGCTCAATGTTTTCCATTACTGGTTCCTCCATGTCAAACATTGGCGACAAAGTGACAATTGTGTTGCGCTGCTGCGTGACGTTTTTCAAAGCTGTCTGCACTTCGCGATCCACGTTGGATAAATCTGTTTTTAAATCCACAACAAAGCGCAATTCATCAATATAACTTGCAACAACTTTTTTGGTCTTTGGACTGCATATCACGTAATCAATTCCTGCTGGAAATTCAAACATGCCATTGGTCTCCATGCTAATAAACCAACCTGCATTTTTAAATGCTGCGATCATTTCCTCATCCACTTGCATCGCTGGCTCTCCGCCGCACAAACTTACATTTTTGCAGTGTCCTCCAATCTCGTCACATTGCTTGATGATTTCCTGCATTGTCATTTCTGTGTACGTCTCAAATTCCGTGTCACAAAACCAACACTGTAAGTTGCACTTCGCTAACCTCAAAAAAACTTGCGGCGTGCCAAAGCGCGGGCCTTCTCCTTGTATTGTGTAAAACAGTTTATTGACTTGATACTTCTTCATATGTTTTTTGTTTTTATAGTTTATTTGTTATTTCCAAAGCACGCGCTCGCTGCTTGCAACTGTCGCACCTTCCGCAATGCTGCTCACCATTAAGATAGCAACTCCACGTGTCGCGTTCATAATTTATGCCAAGCGCCCTGCCTTTTGTGACAATTTGCTTTTTGCTAATTTTTGAAAATGGTGCTTGAATTTTTACTTTAAATTGTGGACTTGTTCCGTTGTTTGCTGCGCGCTCAAAACTTTTGACAAATTTAAAAGTGTCATCAGGATATTGTCCACTGTCCAGCCCATTAAACCCTCCATAAATATAAGGAATTTTCTTTGTTTCTGCTAACATAACCGCATATGCCAACAATATTCCATTTCGAAATTCCACGTAACTTGTTGGCGTTGCTGCATCAATTTCTTCAAAGCTGCGATCCTGTTGGATGTCCTTGTATCCACTTATTAAAGTGCATTGACTGCGCGCAAAACTTAGGTCAATTTCCTTGATAATAAAACTTTGTTTCAAGCGCTTTGCATTTGCGCGCGCAACATCCACTTCCTTAGATAAGGATTGCCCATAATCAAATATCAAACAAGTGACATGGAAATATTTGCTGACTAAATAATGCAATGCCGTTGTGCTGTCAATACCCCCACTTAGTAATAAAATTGCTCTTTTCATTTTAAAATAATTTGTATTGTTGAGTTAAATAATTAAAATCTTTGTGCTTGTGCGTTTCGCTAATATGCGCAACATAAAGTTTGTAAGACTGCGCGCAATAATGATCATAAACAAACCATTTTTGCTTGTTGTCCATTCCTTCAAAATCCAAGCCTAGCTTTTGCATGTGCTTTTGATATGCATCCTCATCCATGCTTTTCCAGCTAAAATCATTCCACAAAATTGTTTGCCTTCCAAAGCGCTTGCATCCTTTAAAACTGGAACTGTCAACACTGTGCCACGGATAGCGCTCAATTATGTCCACGTTTGTCAAGCCAAATCCATGCACTTTGATTTGCTTATTGCTGCGCAAAATGTGATCCCAAACTGCATCCAAGTGTCCAAACTTCCCGCCCTTCATTACCATTCCACCAAGCGCAAGATATTCAAAGTCAAGCAACTTATCCAAGTCATTTAAAGTGCTGCCCATGTGAAAAGTAATCATTGGTTTCAATCCGTGAACTTCCTGCATGTACTTATGATTTTCCAGCGTTTTAATTGGATCACCAATTACGTCAAGCGTTGCATATTTGCGAACTCCAGTATCCAAAATGAACTCACAATAATCATCAATATCAATACTTGCATCACAATTGTCCGCGCTGAATGCACCACTATCTATGAAAATGTCATAAAACAAGTTAACATATTTTTTGATGACATCCTGCTTTTTTTTGAAATAATGATAGGATGCTAAGAAACGAAATGGAGGAAGTAAACAACTGCTGGTAATTTCGTATTCGTCAACGACTGCTGGATAATATTTCATATGTTCAAAAATTCACTTCGCACTTCCATTTTCTTAAATTTTCCACCAAGTTTTGTTGTGGTCATTGCACTTTGTTGATCCTTAATTCCGCGCGCTTTAATGCAATAATGCGTTGCTGTAATTTTGACTGCAATGTCGTTTGTTTTTAAAATATAGCTAAGTGCCGTGAATATTTGTTCAGTCAAACGCTCCTGCACTTGTGGACGGCGGCTAAAAAAATCAACGACCCTGTTCAACTTACTTAAACCAATTACGCGCTTGTTTGGAATATATGCAATTTTGGCAAATCCATCAATGGGCATTAAGTGATGCTCGCACGTGCTCATGACTTGGATTCGATCCTGCGAAACCATTTCATCATATCTGTACTTGTTTTTGAACGTTGTTGCATTTGGAAAATTAACATAATCCAAGCCACGGAAAATCTCGTTGACATACATAAAAGACACGCGCTTCGGAGTGTTTTTTAAGCTGTCGTCCTTTAAATCCAATTTGACTTCCTGCATTATTTGTTGCACACTGTCTTGCACTTTGCGCACGTTTGTAAATGTGCCATGCAATGTTTTTGCAAGCATTGGAGTTTCAATTCCTTTTTGCCGCAACACTTCGGAAATCTTTTCTCCAAGTTTACGATTTGTTTTCATTGTTGATTTGTTTTATTAATAAATTGATTTTGCTTAATGCTGTTTCGTAATCCGCGTCCAACATAATCGCCAAGCGCTTTGCTTGATCGTCAAGTTCGTATTGCGTTTCCTCCACTTCCCACGGAAATTCAATCCATGCATTTTGAGGAAATTCGTTGCGGTTAAATGCAACAATAAATTTCTTTTTTGGAAAGCGCGCCTTCCATCGCTTGTATGTTGTGCCGCTGTCCAAAATATCGTCAACAATTATGTCTGCGTTTTTTGGATCATCAACAACGTTGCCCATTAATCCAGCAATAATTGTTCCTCCACGCGGAACACCGTAAACACGTTTGCCGTGATTTGCACACTTCATTGCTGTAATTCTGCGCGTAATTTGCTGCCAAGTAATGTGTGTAACTTTCATATTTCCAGTTTGTAAATTGCTGCGCATTTGCGCGTTTCTTCAACACGTACACTGTCAACATAAAGCGAAGTTCCCGCCAACTGCTTCGGGCCAACGACTTCCACCAAATGTTTTGCCATGTTTTCCGCTGTTGGATTAAATTCAACTGCAACAATGTCTTGCGGCATTATTGTGCGCAACATGGAAACATGCGGATCACTTTGCCATAAAAGCATTTTATGATCCCAATTGTCCTCCAGCCACAAGCACAACTTTGATTTAATTACTCCAAAGTCAACAACACGTCCAACATTGTCCAACTTGTCCTGCCGTTCAGCAACATAAAATGTGACACGATAATTGTGTCCGTGCAAATGTTTACATTTGTTTTCGTGTCCTGCAACACGATGACCCATGCTGAAATCATGGTATCTTTCAACCAATATTTTTGCCATTTTTCTCGTTTTTTAATTGTTACGCAATATACTAAATATTATTTAATTGTTTACCATTTTTACTAAAAAGGAAGGTCATCTATTTCTTCCTCTGGTGTACCTGCATTGGCTGGCCCTGTGCTTACTGGCGCACTTGCTGGCGCTGCACTTGCTGGCGCTGCTGCTGCTTGCTGCTTACTTCCAAGCATTTGCATGTCACGCAAATTTAATTCCGTGCGGCTGCGCTTTTCTCCTGCATCATTTTCCCATGTGCTCGTATGCCATTTCCCTGCAACAAATAATTTATCTCCTTTTTTGACATAGTTTTCGATGACGTTACTCAATGCGCCAAAGCAAGTGATTTCGATCCACTCCGTGCGCTCCTGCGCTTGTCCTTGTTTGTCCTTCCATTTTTCTGTCACGGCAATACTAAATTTTGCCAACTTTGTCTCGTTTGTCAATGTGCGAATTTCGGGATCGCGCCCTACGTTTCCAATAAAACTGCAATAATTCAACATAATTATATTTTGTTTAAATCAATTTTTAAAATATCTAAAACTTCCTGCACTTTGTTGCTTATGCGCAACTTCTTATTATTTAAAATAAGGCTTATCCAGTAATTTTTGAACTTTGGATGCGCGTTGCAAAAAGCTGTAATTGTGCCAAACTCGTCCAGCATTGCAGAACGAACGACTTCTCCCAAACCTGGCTTCCAGTCCTTTTCCAAGCGCACTGCATCACATGTTTTTATTGCTTGCATCAATGCTTGCATTTTGCTTTGCTTGTAATTACTGTCGCGCATCCTGAATGTCGCGTAAATGTCCAGCGCTTGAATATCCGCTGTTTTGGCAAAGCGCGTTAAACTGCCAAACTTTTTTCGCGCTGCGCTTTTAATTTGTTCTTCCGTGATTTCCTTCATTATTTTTATAGTTTAATTTAAAATTTTTTAAATCCATGGAGGGCGCGTGACTGGAAATACTCCTTCATCGTTGACAACGCCGTTGATCATTGCTGGCGCTTTAATCGCATAACCTGGCCAATGGTCGTCCTTGATGCACTGTTTAAAAATATCCACTGCATTAATCATTTCTTCATACGCTGCGTCCAGCACTTCATTACCCAATAAGTGAACACTGACTGCGAAGGGCGCTGTCTTTTCCTGCGCGATAATATAAAACGGTAAATGCTTTCCAAAGCTGCGCGCGCCCTTGGAAACTGCATCGCTGTAACAAGCGCCCTGCAAGTCATATCGGAATTTGAAAATATCCCGCGCGAATACTTTTGGATCAGCGTTGACACAACTTTTTAAATCTGCAAGGAAGTGCTCATTTTCAATATCTATAAATCCATTAAACTCCACGCCACGCTTTTTCCATTTGACGTTCTGCTCAAACTTGCTGCGCGTTGCTGTAATCAATTCCGCTGCTTCCGTTGTCGCCATCATCGCGTCCGCCATTTGCTGGATTGTTTCCCAATCCGCTTTTGTTAATGCCGTGATTTTGTCCTTCGTGCATTGCTCAAAGAACTGCAACTTCCATTCCTTGTTCGCTTTTGTTTGATAATTTTTGTCAGGGAATGGGCGCTTGCTTTCATCTAATATTCTGTACTTCGTAAAAAACAATTCACGCTGCAATATCCATGTGTGCCAAGCACTGCCAAATGCAAGTGCTTCCGTGTCCGCGCTGCCCTCCAGCCTATATTGGATGAAGTGCTGCGGGCTGCGGATTAATTGCTTCAAAGCTGTCGCACTTAAACTTAATTTTATTCCTTTGGGAGTGTTCATTTTAATTTGTTTTTACGTTGATTAAATAGATTTACAATTCGCTTGTCTTTTTGCTGCATTGCTGGAAGTGCTTGGAATGCTTGTACCAATTCTTCATAGCTTTGCAGTTCTGCTAACTGCTGCAAAATATCCTCAATTTCACGCAAGTTATCCAGCGGAGAAATTTGATCTTCAATGTCGCGATTAAGCGCGCTTCCAAAGCTGCGTCCAAAACTTTTTGCAGCATTTTTTAATGCTTCCGCTTTTGCGTGCGGGAAGTCCTTGGATAATGTGTTTTGTATTTTCCTGCCAACATCTAAAATGTCCGTTGGTTTTTTGCGCTTGTTGCCTTTGTCGTCCGTCACGTATTCCGCGCGCAATTGGATTTGCGTTGCTCCTGCTCCAGCGCGCCAAATCCATTCCCTAAGAATTGGATGAAATACACCAACCTCAAGCGTGACGGCAATTTCATTTACAATGACTTTGCTTTCCACGTTGCGCACTTGCCACAATCCGCTGAAGAAATAATTTAGCTTGTTTTCAATAACTTGGATCGGAACATACTTACTGTTATCCGCGTACTTATTAATTTTGATTTCTGCTGCACTTGGCGGCGTGTCAAGCGCTGCGGCAAATTCCATGCAACGCTTATGAAAATCAACTGCTTCCGCTGGAAGTGCATTTGTTAATGCAATACCTTTTTCCTGTTTCATAATGTTTTTTTGTTGTTGTTAATTTTATGCAATATACAAAACGTTTGTTTAATTAACAAAGCATTTATATAAAAAAACAGCACCTTAGGAGTGCTGTTTCTCGAGTCTAACCCTCAATTCCGTTCCAGTCGTTCATTCGGAATTGATTGCCTTTGTCGCTGCAACTTAAACTGTTGCAACCATATATTCTAAAACTTTTTGATCCGCCCTTCTGCGATCCCAATCCGACTTGCGATTAACCTCATCACTAAATATCAAATTGTTGATTGCGTTGTAAGTCAACCAATCTGTTGCGGGAAGTCCTGCCAACATTTGTTCAGTCTGCGCAACTGCCACTGCGTCCTCAACTAGCTTTGTGCTAAATACGCCCGTCGCTGTTACTACTTCCAAAATTCGTGTTGCATAGTCATCAACTTTTTTGTCGTGCATTGGTGCAAATGCATCCTTCATTGCACTTGGAAATTTGTTGAGTACTGCTGGCAACCAAGTTTTGAAATTTTCCAACATTCCTTTGACGTTGTCATGCGTATGCTGTCCACTCATTTCCATTTTGAAATCAAGTGCTGCGGCAATCTGCACTGGAACGCTTAATCCGTTGCTGCAAAGCTGACGGAACAATCCTGCTGAAACGTCAAACTTTTTTGTTTTGTCGTAACTGTGTGAAGTGTTTAATCGGAATTGCAATTTATCGTCCTTTAAAAAATCAAGCCCTTGCAAAGGAAAAATATAATCAACGCTAAATGAAGCATCATTATAATTTTGAACTTTTGTGCGGAAATTTGTTCCTTGGAACTGCTGCTCAATAACTGGAAAAATTAAATCGTTTTTTACCAATTCATAAGTCTCGCTGCAAAGTGAAATGATTTTGTCCTCTTCGCCTGGCCTTACAACAACGGCATGGTCACGTCCTGCAATTCCGTTCAAACCTAATTGCGAAACATGCATTTTCTCAACGTCAAAGTAAAGTTGTGAAGTGTTGTCTTTTGTTTGTACTGTCATAATTGAAATTGTTTTTAATTGTTAACTTGTTTTAAATGTTAAGTAAATGTACAAAGGATATTTTTAATATGCAAACATTCATACAAAAAAAATTAAAATTATTTTTAGGTGATAATCAATTATGGAAAGGGAAGCGTGATGTTTCTACGACCACGCCTCCACAAAAAAAAACAAAAAACAACAACTTAAAAAACAGCTATAAAGGTACGACGTTTTGAGCACAAAAAAAAGCGCGCTGTTTCCAGTGCGCTTTTTAACTCAACAAACAAAACAAACTTATTTTCTAAACAAGTTTACCAAGTACATTGTTTTTCCTATTTTTTCGCTGAACTGCTCATTGGTCAATTTCTTATTCTCAGGCTTTGCGTTTTCCGCTTGGATAAACAACATGCTTTTGATGTGACTTACGTGTGAAGGATCACAACCAACGCGCTGCGTAATGGTTTTAACTTTCTCTCCAGCGTTGATCAAGTCAATGACCAATTGCGTTTTTTCTCCGCGCGACTTTTTGACAACTGGAAGTTCAATATCACCAAGTTGCAATTCTTTTCCGCGCTTGCTTAGTGTGTAACTCGCTATTCCTGCATCAATACTTCCTGTCGCATATCCAGCGCTCAAAAGTGTTGCTCCCAACTTAACGGTTTCCAGTTGTGTCAAGTTCATTTTGTCCGCGATTTCGGGCGCTGTCAAAGTTTTGTTTTTCTTTAACAGTGTAAACATTTCGCTTTGCTTTGCAGTCATTGGAACTTTTTGCTTCGTGTCCTGCGCTGCATTTTTTTCAGTGTCCTTGACAACTTTGTCCGCTGCTATTTTTTCGTTGCGCGCTTGCTGTTTCTTCACTGCTTTTTTCACTGCTTTTTCCTTCTGTGCTTTTGACGCATTTTTAGCGCTTTTGACGGGCGCAACTGCTTCGCCTTGTGTTGCTACGTTTGCGCTTGCTTTGCTTGCGCTCGCCTTGGCTGTGCTTGATGCCGCGTGTATTACGTCAGCGGCATACCATAATGCCAAACCTTTACCACTTTTGACTTGCGCTCCGCTGCGATCATTTTTTACTTTAATGATTGATCCTTGCTTGCGTGCGCCCGCTTGTGATACAATTACTTCGCTTCCAACATCAAGACCTTCGCCAAGTGCTGCAACTTCCTTTTTTACCATGCTTTTTAAGTTTCCCATTTTTTTGTTTTTTAAATAGTTTGTTTAATTGCTTGTACAATATTACTAATTAAAATAACATTGTACAAGCTTTATTTGATCTTTATTTGATTTATTTTTTTCTGCTTGCTTTCAAAACTGGCGCCATGCTATACTTTCCAAGTGGAAAAATATATTCGCTGTTGTCATGTATATTGATTTTGCAACGCTTGCTGTCCTGCGTGTGCGGATCAATTATTGTAATGCTTTTTTCCGTGCGCTTAACTACTTTAATTTCGCAAGTTGCGTCCGCATCACAAATAAATCTCATTTTGTAAGTTGCTCCAGTTTCAAATTTTGTTACGTTTTCCATTTTTCTTATTGTTTAATTGTTTATGTAAATGTAAAACAATGTTTAATCACTTGCAAACTTTTTTGTGATTATTTTTAAAAAAAGCGCAATTATTTTAATTGCGCTAATTGTGGACAAATGTTGCCAAGCGTGTTCGTCGCTTGCTCGTTTTGCGCGTAACGCATTGCGGCGGCGTTGACCAACTGCTTGTAAACCTTTTCTACTTCCGCGTCAAACTCGCGCTCATTTTCCTGCATCGCTTGCGTGCGTGCTTCCTCGCTCTCATACCTGCTCCAGTGACGACCGTATCCTCCATCCCATTCCACTGCTGGAACATCCCATTGCTGCGTGTCCTCGTTGTAACTGTAATCAATGTCGCTGACCATTTTCATGTATTGACCAACTTGTTCGATTGCTTTTTGCTTTAAAGTTTTCATTTTGCTTTTGTTTAATTGTTTAAATAAAAGTAATCACATTGCACTTAAAAAGCAAGCACAATGTGATTTTTTTTTAGTATAAATGTTTTGTTGCTTCAAGAACTACTTTTTCGCATTCGTATCCTTTTCTCCAGCTTTTTTGACATGCTCCGTTTTGACGATTGTAACGCTGACAAAAATACAAGTCACTGTTTAAATCCATTGCTTCAAAACTTTCAAACCAATACCAAACATCTTTTTGGAATTCAAATCCTATTTTAAGCCTAGTATTTCGATCACTTGTGTATTCGCAAAGTCCTGCGCCGTGATACATTTCCGATGTTGTCGCACCATATATTTCGTGATCCAAATTGTTAAGTGCTATGTAATTAAGTACGTTTTTTAAAGTTGTCATTTTCTTATTGTTTAAATGTTTAAGTAAATGTACATCACTTTAAAATGGAATGCAAGTAAAATGTGATTTATTTTTAATTTTTTTTTTGAGTGGCATAAAAAAAGCGGCGAAGATAACTCCAGCCGCTAATTTGAGGGAACACGAATTAAACTATTTTTTTGCTGCGTTTTTAATTACTTGCTGCGTTGCGCTGTTTGATGATTCGCTGCTGCCAAAAAAGAAATCTGTAATGCTGTTGACTTTTGCACTAAGCGCGCCAAAAATTGTTCCTATTAATCCGATGCCCCACTCAGGGATATTTGGAACTTCCTGCGGAAAAAACAACATAGCGATCAAAGCAAAACTTGCAATAATATATCCAACCAAAAATATGATTGCATAAAGTCGCTGAACTCCGTTGGTCGTGCTGTACAAATTGCGCGCGCCCTGCTTGTCCTTTAATCGTATATCCAATTCTTGCAACTTGCTTGCTGCATGCAATTCCGTCAATTGCGCTTGCACTTTGATCTTTTCGTCCTTGTTGGTTATTGTTTTGTTTACAATGTCAAGCACGCTGCCCAACACTGTGTCCGTGATAAATTTTGCAATTCCCAATCCCATTTTATTCCTGTTTTTCTAATTTACTTATGCGCTCCTTGAGTTGGTCAAACTTTTTGTCAATTCTGTCGTTGACATATTCAATTCTTGACTGATCAATTTTTCTGTTTTCCTCCACGTGCTGAAACCTAAAGTAAATTCCAGCTAGTGTCCAAGCTATGCCAAACGCTGCTGCAATCAAAGTGCCAATTTGATACCAATTTAGCGTGCTGCGCTGCTTAGTAATATCGACTTCGTTACTCATACGTTGATAATTTGTATTGTTGTTTTGTCTGGTAATACGTTGTACATTTTGCTGATTGTCAATGCACTTAATACAACGTCCAGTTCTCCATCTGCATTCAAATCCTTAAATCCTGTTCCAACTAAAATGCATCCACGGATTTGACTTGTGAAATTTCCTTTGTGTATGCGGATGTGACTGCGCCCTTCAACATCCAATATTGCAAAGCTGTCGCCATTGTTACTGCTTGCATATTTCTCCAGCGCGTATTTTCCTGCTGGAATACAACTTATGGAATTCGCATTGTGCAACCAAGGAAGTTCCAGCGTTGCAAACGTGAGGACTTCTCCACGGTTTTCGTTCAGCACAATTCCATGTCCTCGCGTTTGCTTACTGCCTTGCGCAAAGCGCGCAATAATTACTTTATTATTCTGAACTTCCACGGTTTAAATAATCGCTTATGTTCTTCAACAAATTAACTGCCAAACCAACAAGCCCTGTCACTTTTGGATTGTCAATACTTCGCGCAATAACTTCAACAACGATAATTATCGCTCCAATAATTACGACGGGCCAATTCGTTTCACTTGTTTCCACGCCCTGCGCGAATACTTGTGGCGCTGCAAATAAAAGCAACATGCCAAACAACATTAATTTTTGAAATACATTTTTCATTTGTAAATAATTTAGTTAATAATTAAACTTAAAATTTATTTTTGATTTCTTTAATTTCCGCCTGGCCCGCAAAATGGTGAAAGCACTGTGCTCCTTCCTTGCCAATACGTTGTTGGTACTGGCGCCCAAGCAGTGCCCTGCGGATCAATAATGTGTGCAACTGTGATATAACATTGACATCCAGTGTGTCCAACATAAGGAACTTTGATGCTAACTTTCAATTCTGGATTTCCTGTTAAATTCCATTTGGTTATTGGTGTAGTTAATTCTGCAACTGTATTATTGACACTACCAAAATAAACTTTTATTCCATTCATATAAATGAAACTTGGTCTTACTGTTGTATTTCCTGTGCATGAAGGCCCTGAATTAATTAATACGCGCCAACGTACACTCCAGCCGTCTTCAACACAAATTGCTTCGCCCTGCGAATCTTCATACTCCAAAACCCAATCATAAGTATTTGGATAGATTAACCATGATCCATTTGTCGGATGTGATTTCCAACTTACTTCCGTCCAATCAACTTCCACGTCTCCAATTTCCTCGCATGGATAGTAGGAGTTTTTCTCCAGCGCAATTTCTGTCAACTTGTCCTCGTTTTGCTCACACTTGCTGAATGCAAATACTGCTAATAAAATAATCATTGTCTTTAATAGTCCTTTTCTCATTGTGTTTTATTTAGTGTAAAATGTAATTTATTAAATAATTAAACTTTTAATTTATTGTTAAGCTGCGAAACTTGCTTACTTAATTTTTCCAAATCCTTTTCCACGCGCACTTTCCATTCCTGCTTCGCTGCGTTTGTCACGCGCTTTGTTTCCGCCATGACTTCCGCATTTTTTTTAAGTTCCGTGATTTGACTTAATGTTTCCGCGTGCATTTCTACAATGCGCTCTAAATGCCGCGTGTGCCTTTGATCGTTGGTGTTAATGTAATCCCGAACTGTTGTTTTAAAATCGTTCATTTCCAATCTGTACATATCTTGAAAGTTTTTAAATCCAGTAGTTAAAAGATTTTTCCTGTAAGTGAGGAATATTACGCCAATTGTTGCAAGTACTCCAATCACTCCTGCAACGTGTGACAAGCTTTCCAAATTAACTGTTGCACCTAAATAATTAAACATGTTGACCAATGTCACTCCAAGTACTGGAATTTCTGTGCTTAACAACATGCCAAGCCCTCCAGTAAATATTAGAACAATTAATGCCGTGATGCTGTGTACTTTTGCCATAATGTAATACTCGTCATAATAAATAAAATCAACCAAGTCATATAATCAATATATGCGTTGGAAACAATGCTGTCATACGTTGCATAATTTGATCCAATACTAATCAAGTTCAATGCAATTCGTATTACAAATGGAATTGCAGCAAACAACAATATTTTGCGATCAAATTTATTTGCTGCTTGCTTGCGATAATTGTGGATTGCAAACAAAATAAATCCGTAAACACTTACATAAAAAAACACAACCAAATTCACTGGAAATTGTCCGCTTGTATTTTTTACGCACGTGTCAAATATCGCAAAAGCCAAAAGCAATGCAAACACGCTTGTAATTCTGTTACTATCCACCTCCGCCCGTGCCTGGTGGATTTGGCTGGCTTCTGTTGCTGGAAGTGCGTAATGCATCACGTATTTCCTTCAAAAGCACAACAATTTCTTTTAACAGCTTTTTCATATTTCTGCTTTTAATTTAACTTGCTTTTTTCATTGTCGCTTTTTGCTTGCGACGTTGCTCACGACTTACGCGCTGATTGGCATTTTGATTAATTTGATCTGAGCAATACTTAATCATCCATTCATAGCGCTTTTTAATGATTTCTGTGTAACCCTCCATGTCCTTGATTTCCGTTTCGCTGTACTTAATTTCGCCCTGCGTAATTTGGTGAGGATATTTGTAGTTATACAAATGGTCATGCTCAACGGTTACTTGCTTCAAATCCGCCCATTTATTTTTGTTATAACTGTACGGCTCCAATTCCAAAAACTCATGGATGTCGTCCATCGTTTTTTGCGTGTCACTGCAAAGTGTTTTATAATCAATAATTTTAATTCTGTCTTTGTATCCTGTGTGAACTGCTTCATGTAATGCGCGCATTGGGAAAGTGACAATTCCTGCTTCCGCTGTCCATGCTGCAATGCGACCATCCAGCGTTGCCATTCCTGCGCCCTGCGCTGTTGCTTGTTCGTTGTGCTGGATTAATGAATATTTGCGATGCTGTTTTTCCATGCTGGAAATCACTTGTATTGGATCACGATATGTCCAAATGATTTTGCTGTCCTCATTGTCAAGTATTTCATCCAAGCGCATCAAGTGCATTGGCCAACCACGGTTTTTATCAAATACTGTTTTATTTGGAACTCCGTACCACGTTTTCAAATATGCTGCTTGTGCATCTGCGAAATTGTCATAATGCTCCAGCCTGTCCACTGCTTTATATGATCCATTGTGACTGAATACGTGCTGCATACTTTGCAACATGTCAAGCACTGGCGAAGTCGCTGTTGCAAGGAACTTTGGATTCATGTTTAATATTTGGCAAAGCAATGTGCTGCCACTCCTTGGAAGTCCACTTATAAAATGTAAGTTTTTCATTTTTTGTTTTTTTGTTTTTTTTAAAATTACTTGATTTTGTCCAGTTGTTTTTGCAGTGCGGCAACTCCACTTTTTAAAACGTCAAAATCCTTAACAAGTACTCGGCCATACTTTTGACTAACAACTGCAACATTGCTTTTGTCTTCATTGTAAATTTGTGCAATGCGCTGCACTTGCACTTTTTCGCCTTTAATATTTAGCTCCATGTTCCTTTTTTTTTGTTTTTAATAGTTGATACAAATATAATTAAATTAAAT
>Ga0316189_10003972_pt1 | contig 14287 bp, 6 predicted proteins | sample LowCovwburrow_MG_FD_204930 | JGI IMG/M metagenome (GOLD analysis project Ga0316189, IMG submission 204930) | Coastal sediment microbial communities from Maine, United States - Lowes Cove worm burrow | ecosystem: Environmental > Aquatic > Marine > Coastal > Sediment | place: USA: Maine...
CGCACCGACAGCCCAGGCCGTTTTATACGATAGAACGCCCTTTACCGGTGGAAGGCCGGCGGCTGCCAGGATGGCGTCGACCATGTCCCAGGCCGGTATCGGATCTGCCTGGCTGATAAAATAGATCTTGCCGGATATTTCAGGATCTTTTTCCAATGTATCGGCCGCCAGTATGTGGGCGTCCACGGCGTTGTCGATATAGGTCGTATCGACCAGATTGTTGCCGCTGCCGATGCGCTTCAGTTTTTTTGCCCGGGCGATTAATCGGGGTGCAAAGTGGGGATCGCCCGGACCCCATATTTGATGGGGCCTTAACACAACAGTGCGCAAACGCAGGCCGGTTGCCTTCAGTACCATCTGCTCGGCCATTGCTTTGGTTTCAGGATAAAAGGCAGTAAACTTGGCGGGGTAGGGGACCGATTCGTCTACGCCCTGCATATCGGTTCCATCAAAAACAACACTGGGCGTGCTGGTATAGACAAGTCTTGAAATGTTGCTGCGGATGCACCCGTCAATAACATTTTGAGTGCCGGTGACATTGGTTTTATAATAATCCCGGAATTTTCCCCAGGGTGGCGGTTTGGCTGCGACATGAAACACCAGGTCTACTCCCGCACAGGCCGTTTGAACGGTTTGCCGGTCCCCGATATCGCCCCGGATCTGGTCGACCCCCATGTTCGCAAGTTTTGGGTAATCGCCTCGGGACAGACTGCGAACTGCATTGCCCCGGGAAACCAGACGTTCGATGATGGCGCTGCCGAGAAACCCGCCGCCGCCGGTGACTAAAACCGTATGGCGGGTGGATGCTTTGTCGGATGTTGTTGGATTCATTGTATTTTTTTCTCAGCCCAAATTGCCAGTTTTTCCCGAAAGATCTTAGAATTGTGGCGGATATCGACGGGAAATGCTTTGTGAAACAATACGGTCTGAATGTTTTTTGTCAATTTGTTGCCCGCTGCCATACCGAGCAGCTCTTTTTCCAGCTTTCGAAGGTTGCGGTGAGTTTCCGTCTTTTCAAGTTCAACGATAATTATCGGTCGCTGTTGCAGCCGGGGGCCGACACCTACGAGGGCGCTGCGAAATACCTTCGGATGATTGTTAAAGATGGCCTCACAGGGTATCGTAAAAAGGGTTTCCTCTGCGGAAATGACCCGATGGCTTTTACGACCGCTAAACCAGATACGCCCCTTTTCATCCATCCAGCCCAAATCTCCCATGCGGTGGCGGATGTCATTGCCATCTTTGATCTTGGCAAGGGCGTCGGCATCCGGATTTTCGAAATACATGCGGCTGACCAGAGCCCCATTAACCGTGATCTCACCGATTTCACCCTGCGGGATCGTCAGATCATCGGTCCATTTTTCAAGTGGATCGTCACTGATCTTTATAATCCGAATATCAATGTTGTTGATCGGACGTCCGATGCAGATCCCGTAACCTTTTTCACTGAGTTGCCGGGTTTCCGTCAGGATTTCCCTGCTTTTAATTGATATAATCGGAACCGCCTCAGTGGCCCCATAGGGTGTGTGAATTTCAGCGTCATCATTTAATAAGGCCCTAAAGCGTTCGATATTATCTGCAGACACCGGCGCACCGGCGGAAATAACTCGCTTTAACGACGGCAGTTTAACCCCTTTTTGCTGACCGTAGCGGCCGACGCGGTTCAGGAGTGCCGGTGAGGCGAACATGTTGGTGACCCCCTGGTTGTTGACGGCTTCGATAATACGCTCGGGGTTCACCCGGGCCGGTCGGGTGGGATCCATTTCGGGGATGACCGACGTGATTCCCAGAGCCGGATAAAACAGGGCGAAAAGGGGAAAAGTGGACAAATCTATTTCGTCTGATGACATATTCAGATGGGTTTGAATTTGTTTGAGCTGGGCATCAAAATTGCCGTGGGAATACACAGCCCCTTTTGCCGGTCCGGTGCTGCCGGTCGTAAAAAGGATGGCCGCCGCATCATTCCGACCGGTTTTGGCGCAGGCGTAAGGCATGCCGGACGATTGTCGGAGGTGCTCTAATGTGAGGCCGCCCCAGAACCAGCGTCTACCCACCGTGATCCAGGTTTTGACGGTTTTAAAAAATCCGGGGTAAACTGTCCGAACCACATGGGCCAGGGGGATGCCGATGAATGCCTCGGGGCGGCTTGATTTAAAACAGCCGACCATGCGCTGAATTCCCATTCCGGGATCGACCACTACCGGTATGGCCCCGGTTTTAAAAAGGGCAAATATCAGGGCAAAAAAATCCAGGCTTGGTTTCACCATCAGAACGGTTCGGGTGCCATGGTTGATACCGGCAGCCGTCAGACCGTGAGCCAGACAATCCGATTCCTGATCGAGCTGCATAAAAGTGAGATGTGAATAGGCAATACGGCCCTTTTTATTCCGACCCGCCGGATAGACCACGGCGCGCTTATACGGTTGGGTTTTTGCCGTGCGTGTCAGGTAAGAGGCGATATTAACGTATTCGTTGTTATTTGGGTCCGGTGTGCTCATAGCGGGTGCTGTTTTAAGAAATCCTGCGTGAGCGGGATAATTTTTTCAGGCACATCTTCAAGCACATAGTGGCCTGCATCCGGGAAGCGATGAACCTCGGCCTCCGGAAAGCGGCGCTGCCATTCAGACAGGTAATCATGGTCAAATACAAAATCGTGTTCTCCCCAGCAAATTAGCATCGGCAATTTCGAGAGGGTCTGTATTTGATCATCGATGTGCTTAACCAGCCGGTAGCTTGGATCTTTCTCCGCCAGCGGAATATCCTGGACAAACTTTAAGGTGGCAATGCGATTTTTCCAGCAATTATAGGGTGCTGCAAGCCCTTTTTTGACTTCTGGGGAAAGGCCTTTTTCGGATGCCATGAATAGGGCCCCCACTGCGAAAATATTGAAACCAAGAACGGCCAGGGCGGCCAAAGGGCCGGAACTGCGGATGATACGCAGGCGCACGGGAATTCGTTTTGCGGGGGGCGGTAAAAAAGCAGCCGTATTCATCACCACCAACCGGTGTATTTTTTCGGGATGTCTGAGCGCATAAGCCATGCCGATCATTCCGCCCCAGTCGTGAAGGATCAGGGTAATCCTTTCATCGATGGTGAGGGTATCCAACAAGTTGTCCAAATCGTCGATCCGGCTGCAGAGTCTGTAATCATAATCCGTCACTTCAGGTTTATCCGATAAACCACATCCGATATGATCGGGTACAATGCTGCGATAGTGCCCGCTCAGGGCTTTGATCAATTCTCGAAAGTAAAAAGACCAGGTCGGGTTACCATGGACCATCACAATCGGGTCACCTTCACCTTCATCGATATAGTGATACTTAAGACCGTTTAAATCCAGGTAATGGGAAGTGAACGGATAGAGATGTCGAATACCTGATATGTCGATGGGTTTTCTATTCAATGGTTTAGATCGTTTGGATCGTTTGGGGCTGATGGTCGTCGGCTATTGTTCTTTGCACTCCGCCCTCTGTCATCTGAAATCTGTTTACGCTACCATCGTATTCCCAGCATTATGCAATTGAGGCCACTGCCGATTCCCAGGAATCCCACCCAGTCATCGGGCCTCAAAAATTCTCTTTCATCGGCAATCGCGGCCGTGATGGGCAATGAAACCGTTCCGATGTTGCCCAAATACTGGAATGTCGTAAAATCTCTGGCTGGCGGCATTCCAATGGCGTCGAGAATCGTCTGCTGATGGGTGGCTCCCACCTGGTGACAGATAATCTTATCCGGCTGGTCATTCGGCCAGGACAGTTCCCTGCGCAGGGCTGCGAAGGTTTCAATCCCCAGGGTCACGCCGTTTTTCAGAACCCCGACGGAGTCAGTTTCCATAGTGTGCAGCCCGCTTGCAGGAATACCGGTATCGGGTCCCCATACGCACAGCTTATGAAAGGCCGTGGCGTTTCTGGTAACCCCGCCCAGGAGGCGGTGACCGGCGGCGGAAAGGGAGTCGTCCGTCAGGACGACCGCCACTGCCCCAGAACCACCTGTCAGGGTAGCGATGGTTTTTTTGAAAACATCCATGTTTGCGGTTTTCAGGAGCCGCTCTATGGTTGTATCCATAATCTGACGTGCGGATTCGCAGGAAACTACCAGCCCGGCCCGGATTTGTCCAAGCTCGATGGCATTGGCCACCTGGATCATTCCATTTAGAATACCCAGACATGCATTGGAAACATCATATATCTGGGTTTCAGGCCTCAATCCCAGTCCGTCGGATACGGCGCAGGCGGTGGCAGGTTCCAAATTATCCCGGCAGACACCACCGTAGATCAGCATGCCGACATCATCCGCTGTAATACCGGAATCCTGCAGGGCTTTTTTCCCCGCCATAACTGCGCCTGCATGCATTTTGAACCCCGGATCCCAGAAGCGGCGCTCCCGGATGCCGGTGATCGCTTCCAGCTGTCCTTGCTGGAAATGAAGGGTTTTGTAAAGCGGTGCCAGGCGCAGCTCCAGATCGTCTGAAGTGACGACGTTCGGCGGAAGCTCGTAGCCGAAGGCATCGATATAAACTTTAGAATAAAGCATGTCAAACTGTCCGTGGTTAATTTTAATCGTTACTTTTTTTGAGACTGCGCTCAGAAATAGCGGCCTGTGTAGGTTAGCAAGTGCACCGATAATTTATTTCTTGACAGCATGTCGTCAGATAAAACCCGCTAAGGGCCTAAATGACATACATACGTCCTTTTGGCAATGCCCTTTAAAAAGGGGATGTCCGTCATATTTTCAATAGGTTAATACCAAATTTTTCCATTTTGTAAATATAAAGCCCGTCCACTTGCAGATAACCTTCGGCCGTTATGGTTGGGAATGGGTGTTCTTTAACTTCGGTGACCACGGCTTCAACTGTGATCAGCCGATTTTTTGGCAAGATTTGGCCGCGATAGACCCAGTTGTGAGGTTTTCCCATCAGCAGCCCAAACCGGTGGCTGTCGGACAGGTGCGGCCAGCGCTGCAGGGCCATGTACTTGAGCATCTGGAGGAAAGATTCAATCCCTAGTGAACCCGGTAATACGGGATCCTGGTAAAAGTGGGCATCAAAGAACCATTCCCGGGGATCGACCAACTTGGTACCCCGTATAAATCCCAGACCCTTCGGGCCGCCGTCGGGGATATAGGCTTCAATTCGGTCGATCATTCGAATGGCCCTAGCCGGCAGGGCCAACCCGCGGGTCGGCTCCCATTCCGGATCCCGAGGCGATAACGGGGACCGGTCACTGAACTCATGGGTCTGGCTGCGTTGTATCTCTGCCTGGGTGGGTGCGTACACCTGGTTGTCCGCATCACGGATGCCTTCCTGGACCGCCAGGGCGTCAGCGGTAAAAAACCCGAACTCGGTGTTGCCGGCATATATTTTTTGATCTCGATGCCATACCTCGAAATCAAAATGCTCGAGGATCATGTCACCGGCCTCCGCTGCCTTGGTCAGCCGCGCTTTGACGGACACGGTTTTTAAATCTGACGAAAATTCGCGATAAAGGCGCGCCCGGCCGCCGAGATTTCTAAACCGGAGATCCTTCTCGCTCTTGAGGGCCGATCCCATATAGGATGCCAGCCAACCGCAGGGCTGCAGCGCAATTTCCAGGATAATGCTGAACGGCGCCGCCGGTGTGCCCTCGGCTCGAAAATACCAGGCAGCCGGGGAGACATCATATTCAGCTTCGATCCAGCCATTTGGTTTTACGACCCAGGGTTCAGGTCCAACCTGTGTTATCCTGTCGATGAACATAAAAGGGGGGCCTGGCAGCCGGGCGATGAATCTGTCTCGATCAAAGGGTTTATAGCGCTCACCGAAGGCTTTGGATGGACTTCCGACTGCGATTTCAAGGATGTGGCTGCGTTCAAAGACAGCGGGGCGCTTCATGGGTGAAGCACGCCGGCCGGTTTTCTTTGTCTTGCGATCCCAATAGTCCTCGATTTCTTCTCTAGTGATACCGCTCATCTGCATGGACATATTTTTAAACCGCACAATTCGGTCTCCGTCGGCATACATATTTGCGTCTGCGATAACATAGGGCTGGGGCCCATATCCGAATTCCTGGATCTCGACTTCATAGACAACATGGCGGGTTTCCGGTGTTACCGGTCCACGGCACTTCAGGATGCTCGGCACACCGACAACGGGCGCATAATAAACGCCCGGCTTATCTGTAATCCAGCCCATGCGCTGCATTAAAACTCTCAAGGTGTGGGCGCAGCATTCGTACATCAACGTTCCCGGCATGACCATGTCATCCACGAAATGACAGGTTAAAAACCAGTCATCGGCTTGGATATCTGCCTCCGCCTGAATCTTCCCCAGGCCGTATCGCCCGCCGTCCGGGTCCAGATCGATGATGCGGTCGATTAATTTCATGCGGCCTCCGGGAAGTCTGAGCGAGTCGGGCAGGGTGATTCCCGCAAAGACCTTACCGAAACATCCGGCTGCATTGCCGGTGCGAAGCGCCTCTACGGCCGAATCATCATAGCTTTCCTTGTTCAGTGTCACCAATGGTTTCCAGTCGGAAGGCTTTTTGCCAGCAACGTGTTCGTTGTCATCTCCGGTTAATATGATGCCGCCGGAATTTTTAACTTCTTCTTCGGTAAAGAATCCGGCACAGCCGTCGGTCATGGTGATAAAGGGTGTATCGCCGATAAATCCGTTGAAGCTGAACAGGAATAAGTACGTATCCCCCTGGCGGATGAATTTACTGATTTCAATTTCATAACGAATCGTTTCACCCGGAAGGGGCATTTCACGATGAAATTTAACAGCGGCATCCAGCAGCCGGTATGTTCTAATTCCTTTTACCGCCAGGTCGATGCCCAGATATGCACACAGAAACAGATCGGCCTGACCGGCCTCGACGGACATACAAACGGGGGCATGTCCGCCGTCCAGGTACCATGCTCCCGGCAATACATCATGTTCAGTGACAATACGTCCGGGACCCAAGGTTCCTTTCTTGCCTTCAACCGACAGGATGCGGTCCACCAGCATCAGGGGTTCATCCGGTAACCGTACTCTGGCCGGATAATTGTCAACCACGGCAAACTCGGGTCCCAGCACCCTGGCAACAGAACCTGTAGCAAATTCAAGGCAGTCCTGTCGGGAGAATGCGGAGCTGGAAGGCGGAGTCGAGAATTCTGAATTCTGAATTTTGAATTCTGAATTTGGTATTGGCTCTTCGTTCCGGCTGACGGCATGCTCGAGAAGCTCGGTCTGCAGGGCAAATGTATTGCCATAGTCCCGGGTGATTTCATTGGAGAAATCCAGGAACTTTTGATGGGCTTCGGCGGTGGTTTTAGCGATTTTCTCGGCAGTTTCGATTATATCCGAAAATCGGGTACCTCTGTCCTCTGTCCTCTGCCCTCTGTCCTCTGTTCTCTGTCTTCTGTCCGCTATATGCGGCAGGGCAGGGGAGAGTGTTTTTCCGCCAATGATTACTTTTATCCGGTTTTGGGATATTTTATCGGCCGGTTCAATCAGCGTCGGAGGATAAGATTTATGGCCGTAAAGTTTTTCAAGATCAACCGGCACCCGCTCAGTGATTAAAGCCGCCAGAACTTTAACGATAGTCGTGTAGTCGTCTTCTCCCCGGATACAGGCTGAAAGCGCCAGATGAGGTTTGTCCTGCAGGATACTGTCGATCATGCGGGTGCAAGAGGAATAGGGCCCCATCTCCAGAAATACCCGTACGCCGTCCCGGTAGGCCTGATGCACCGTTGCCGTAAAATCAAAACCGTTCAATGCCTGGTTAAGGATGGCGTCGGCAGCCTTTTTTGCTGTTAACTTGAAAGACCGGCCGAGGGCGCAGCTGTAAAAGCGGATGCCCTCCGGTTGATGAGTTGGGAAGATATGCAAATCCCTGTAGTCATCCATAACCGGCCTTAAGGCGTCACAATGTACCGTAACGATACCGTCCAGATAAATGGCCTCGCATTTGAGTTCTTTAATTGCGGCCCGGACATCCTGCCTGCGCCCGCCAATGACGCACTCATCGGGTGTGTTTATGATTAGCAGGCGGGTGGTTGCATATCGGCCGGCGATCCGGCGGACCGAATGCGCCGCGCGGTTCACCACCGCCACGCACCAGTCGACATCTTCATCAGGGGCAACATTCCATGCCTTGCGAGCCGCATTACAGGGACCGGCAAGTTCGGTAGAAAACAAATCGGTTTTTCTCATACGCTGCAGCATTTCACCGCGTTCCGGCCAAGCACCCATGGCAAAATATCCCGCCGACTCACCGAGACTGTATCCAATTACGGCTGAGGGTGTGATGCTGAAATGCGCCATCAGCTCGGCGACTACAGATCCGTGAACCACCTGGCCGAAGATCATTATCAGAGGATTGGAGATGATTTTCTCATAGGCCGATTTTTGCCAGCCAGGCTCCCACGAAACCCGCCAGGGGACATAACACTCCGGTAACAGCTGGGTCTTTAATTGCAGGGTTCGCGCATCCATGCTGTGTAATATCTCCGGCCAATGCACCCCGATATCCCGACCCATGCTCAAATAATGGCTGCCTGAACCCGGAAAAACAAAGGCCAGTTCCCCGGTGTTTCCTAGAGGATTCGGCGCATAGTTGATACCGCTCCTTCCCGTCATTTTCCTTGGACTATCCGATAAAACCGCTTCCCGGGCTTCAGCAATCCGGTCTCTTAGTTGGGACAAATCATCGGCAACAATCGAAAGGGCGTATGGGTAATTTGGATTTAGACCGTTTTTAAGATACCATGCGCGGGCGGCCGCTTCGACATTGGCACCCTGAACATTTCGGCCATTACCACTGTGGGCAGTGAGGTGCCTTTCAATGTGCTGATTGAGTGAGTCCAGACCGGAAAGCAGGGATTTTCTGCTTTTGCCCTCAACGGCAAAGAGCCCCAAGCATTTAAACCCCAGTGGTTTTTTTCTCTCCAGTCGAACTTTTTGAATGACATCATTTTTGAGTAGATTTTCCGATTCGTAATCAAACCCTGATAGGATGACATGCATGCAATTGCCGTCGGTTGTCATGGATCCGACCATTGCGTTGCGCACACCGTCCTTGCGATTTCTGAGCCAGAACTGAGGATAGACAGGGAAGTGAAACTTATTCTGACGCCAGAGCGAATTTTCAGGCCTCGTAAAGTTTGTCAACGGCGGGATAATTTCCTGATAAAGGCTTAATCCGGTTTTGACCACGGAAGCCAAAGCGGCTGCCGCACCGGTGTGACCGATATTGGCCTTAATGGATCCAATGGCACAGGGAGCATTTTGATTGCCCATAAATTCATGCAGGGCCAGGCATTCCAGGTTATCTTCTGCAGGATGGCCGCTGCCGTGAGTTTCCATAAAGCTAATCGTCGAGGGCGCAATCCCGGCTTCCCGGCAACAACGCTTGAGGGAGCGAACATAGGCTTCTTTTGAAGGCAGATTTGTGTCAACGCCGCCGCCGCTTGCGCTGCCGATTCCTTTAATGACGGCATATACTCTGTCACCGTCAGCTATTGCGCGGTCAAGCCGTTTGATGACCAATGCTGCAGCTCCTTCGCCGGGCAAGGTCCCGTCTGCAGACCGATCAAAGGGGCGGATGCTCCGACGTTGTGAAAATGCTCTTGTCCGGTGTGCCAAGATAATGTTGCGGACATCACCGCTTAAATCCACAGCGCCCACTAAAAATGCTTCTGCCTCATTTTGCTGCAAAGCTCTTACGCCGATATCAAGTGCTTTTAACCCGGAGGCCTCTTCACAGGATACTACGAAACTCGGGCTGCCAAAGTGAAATTCCCGGGCGATTCGGCTGGCGACGATGCCGCCTAAAGCGCCTAATGTACGGCTCGCAGTGAGAGGTGGGTTGCAGGCGTCTTGCAACGCTTCCAGCCAGGTATGTTTTTCGTTATTTTGGAGATTCCAGCCGAGTTTTTCTGTCCACCGGTCAATCACATTGGACAGATGCCAGCGCAAATGAAAATTGGCGGCCTCGAAATCAAAATCAATGCCGATAACGGTTCCCATGTCAGGCCGTTCTTCTCGCAATGCGAATCCGGCATCCCTCATAGCTGCCGCGGCAACTTTCAGCATCAGGAGCTGCTGAGGGAGAATATCAGGGATTTCTTTGGGGGGGATATGAAACTCACCGGCGTCAATGGATACACCACCGCAGAATCCTCCGATTAACGATTGATTCTCGAGCCCTCGTTCGGCTGCCTGATCGCATCCTTTCCAACGATGGCTGGGACGTGGTTTTAAATTTGTTTTCCCGTTAAAAATCAGTTCCTGGAAATCGCGCAGAGAGGTTAATGATCCAAAAACCGTTCCCATACCGATGATGGCGATATCGGAATTCGGAATTCGGAATTCGGAATTCGGAGTTAAAGAGTGATTTAAAGTGGACTTTTCCATGGTGCCTTCCACTTTCAATTTCTCGTCTTCTATGTTCGAAAATTCTGCCGGCTTGCCTTCCGACTTGGGCCATCCACTTTTTGAAGTCGAATCCCATTCTTGTAGTAATAAATGGGCGTTTATGCCGCCAAAACCAAAGGCACTCACCGCCGCACGTCGCGGGCAATCGTCTTTCCTGCGGTGCCAGGTTTCAGGTTGGGTTTGCACCCGAAATGGACTGTTGAACAAGGGGCTGTGCCGGGGGGCTTTATTGAAATTCAATGAAGGCGGTAAAATTTTATGGTGTAATGCCAGCATGGTCTTAATCATTCCGGCGGCGGCGGCGGCGGTCAACAAATGGCCGATCATGGCTTTCACCGAACCGATGGCGCACTGATTTTTTACCCAGCCGGATTCTCCCCACAATTTTTTCAAACTGTGGAGTTCAGTCAGGTCTCCCAGAGGTGTTCCGGCGCCATGACACTCAATTAAATCGATATCATGGGGAGACCAGCCGCAGGATCCATAGGCGCCGGCCATGGCGCGCACCTGGCCTTCACTGTCCGGGGCAAGCAAATTTCCCCGCATATCATTGGATAGACCGACACCCTGAATCAAACCGAAAATCGGGTCCCGATCGCGCAGGGCATCCGCCAGACGCTTTAAAACCAGAATGCCGGCACCTTCTCCGACAACAAGTCCATCGGCACCTTCATCAAAAGGGGCGCAGCGTCCGGAGGGGGACAATGCCTTTAGCTGGCTGAAGCCGACCTGGGTAAACAGGCAATTGGGTCTTGAAACGCCGCCTGCCAACATAGCATCCGTACGATGGGCATGCAATTCGTCACAGGCCAGTTTGACGGCATAGAGGGAAGATGCGCAAGCGGCGTCGAGGGTGTAAGTTCCGCCGCCAAGACCAAAAGCTCTGGCCAGAATAGCGCCGGGAAGACTTGTTACCCTGCCGCACAGATATTGAGCACGGGAGAAAGATGTCACATCGGCATTAAATTTGTCATGAGTCAAGTCAGCAAATAATTTTTCTTCAAAGGCAGAGCCTATAATCTGGGTGGTGATCTCAGAAGTCGCGTCGGTCGGCAATGCAATGGCAGCCAGAATCACACCGGTGCGCCGGCGATTTAGGGATGTTTCCGGAATGCCTATCATGGCTTCTTTGCCGACCTGCAGTACGATGTGATAAAGCGGGTCGAGTGCAGCCAACATATCTGGGTCGACATCAATACCGGCAGGATCAAACTTAAAATTAGCTATGAGACCGCAGCGCTTTGAATACGCTTTATCCGGCTGGGGTTCCGGGTGATATATCGAGTCAGGAGCGACGCGCCAACGACCAGGAAGTACTTCACCGCAAGCATCCACCCCGTTCAGGATATTTTGCCAGAAAATCTCAATGTTACGGGCTCCGGGAAACAACCCGGCCATCCCGACCACAGCTATTGGTTTTTTTTGACTCATCATCGTGCAACGATTGAATATCCGCCATCAAGGATCCCAAATTATGAGCAATGACTCCATAGGAATAATGAAAGGATGACTCTGTAAAAGCGGATTGAGCGTTTTACACCATCCCAGTTCATCAATGTCTGGGGAATAAGTATTTTTCGATACCTTTAATGGTGACTTAGACCAAAGTACAAAATTTCAAACTCTTTTAAAAGTGAACGCAAGGTTTGGACATTCGCAAGATCAATGCTCTGCTTGCATTTCATTGCCGCCCGAAGCATTTTGTGCAGTACGGATAGCTTATCAATGTATTTTTCTGCATTCGGCTGGATACGCTGAGTCATAAAATATTGGGATACTGTAGTCTGTATTATGGTTGCGTGTTCCTCCTTGTTGGAAACCCATCGAACCAGTTGATTGTAATTCACCGGATTTTGCTTGCTCAGTTCGGCGATTTTTTTCATTGATTTTTCGATGGTGACCGAATGCTCATAGATCAAATTCGCCCTTAACTCATCGTCATAGATGCCACAGGGAATCTCACAATGGGCTGCGACAATGGTAGCCGTGATAAACATTAAGAAACAGCCAACCGCCAATGAAATGATTGTGGTCCTCATGATGATTACCTCCTTATGATTCCTTGTCGTCAAAACATCCTGCCATACCTGTCTGCGAAATTATACTCTCGGGTCACCCCGCATGTATATAATGTTTATCACCCCACCATAGCGCTGAAATTTACATTGTCAAGGCAAAATTGTTACAATCTTTTGGATTCAGACATCATCATTTCGTTTACAATTGGGCTATAGTATTTGGAAAAAAACGCTGCACCAGTAAACGACCAAGATGCTGGATACTTGATACTGGATTACCGAGATATTCTGTAGATTTTAAAACAGAAGAAGGGCGGCACGCGACGCCTCTTCTAAACCGAGCGGCTCATTTTTCCTGAATCCGCAATCCAGTATCCAGCATCGCTTCATCTTGACAACAGTATATGTTTCTCATCGACTCGTCGGTTTGAGACAAAGCTAGGCTATCGATTAAGTGACATAATGAAATTTGTTCTGATCAACTAAATTCTTTTATCTATTGCCGGCTTAATACTTGACAAAATTACTTCTTTAAAGTAATTTAGCTATAGAATATTTTAGTTTAAATAGGTCTTCAAAAAGTAAATTGAGAAACTCTTAAAAAACCAACAAATACGAAAACTAATCGAGGAGACTACAAAAATGACTATTTTAAAGAAAGATCTATTATCTTTGGGAAAAGAGTTTAAGGTCGTTGCGAAGAAGATGGATCTGCTACTGAAGGCTGTTGAGAAAAGCGGCAAACCCCCAAAGACTGCCGCAACAAAAGCCGTCACCAGAAAAACCGTAAAAACGATAGCTACCAAAAAGGCACCGGTGAAGAAGATGGCAGCCAAAAAAACGACGTCCCCGGCTACTGCGACAGATCAGATATTGGGAATTATCAAACGATTTAAAAAAGGGATTGACGTACCCACACTGAAGAAAAAAACTGGTTTTGATGATAAAAAAGTTCGCAATATTGTTTTCAGAGCCAGCAAAGAAGGTAAAATCAAAAAATCCGGCAGAGGAATCTATGTCGGTGCCTAAGGGCCTCGGAAATAACTAAATCAATCCGCCACGGCGGACTTGTCTTTTGGCTCGTCTTCGGCATTGCGCTAAAAGTCACATATAGACAATATGCTCCCTCTGGCACACCTTGAATACAAACCAAAATCCGGCGGAATCTTTGTGTATTTATTTTTTCCCGCAACCCTATCGCTGAGCATCTTGTCACTATTGTTAAATGTTTGAGCAAACGCCAGACGCTTCGGATCGGTTTTATTGGACTATGAAAAAAATTCACCTGTTATCATTTTATTTTCTGCTTTGGGCTGCCTTTTATGCAACAGGAGCAGCCAACGCCTCCAATGAAATTACCCGGGTTTTGAATGGAAACATCATTATTGAGGCTCAGGACTCGGTCCTGGTTGAAATTTTCAAAGAATTATATGATAAATATTCGATAGAAGTTTCGGGGTTGGAAAGCAGAGAAAGCGATAAGATTACCTTTTCCTTCGAAGCCGACACATTGGAAGCCTTGCTGAAGGGGTTGCTACGGTATCTTGGCGTTAAAAACTTTGCCATCCAGTTTGCTGACGCTACACTCACAAGAATCGTGGTGGTGCCGGATTCAATGAGCGATATCACCACATCCGAAAATGTGCAAATGGATCAAAGGGATCAGACAGAGCCGCTAAGCGTTGCTCAAATACAGAGTATCGTTGAGTTCTCTCAGGCGGAATCATTGGATTTGATAGCGGGCGATATCATCATTGAGTATGACGGTGTCCGTATAACCAGCGCCCAACAGCTTGTAGAAGAGGTTGAAAAAAAATCTGAAAACAGCCAGGTAGAAATGATCGTCATCCGGGAAAAAAATCCTGTGCGGCTG
>Ga0316189_10003973_pt1 | contig 14283 bp, 13 predicted proteins | sample LowCovwburrow_MG_FD_204930 | JGI IMG/M metagenome (GOLD analysis project Ga0316189, IMG submission 204930) | Coastal sediment microbial communities from Maine, United States - Lowes Cove worm burrow | ecosystem: Environmental > Aquatic > Marine > Coastal > Sediment | place: USA: Maine...
CCGGCGTGCGGTCGAGCAGACCGGTGGCCGCGCGCTGATCATGGCCGGCGGGGTCAGTGCCAACCTCTCGTTGCGGGCCCGGGTCGACCGTCTGATGGCCGATATGGGCGGCCGTGCCTACTACCCTCGCGCCGAACTGTGCACAGATAATGGTGCAATGATCGCGTACGCCGGCTGGCAACGGCTGAGGCTGGGCCAGCATGGGCCGCTGGCATTCGGTATCCGTCCGCGCTGGCCGATGCAGGAGTTGTCTGCCCGTAGCTGAGGCTGGCGTTACACCGAATAAAACCGCGGATTCAGTCACCGGGTGACTTTGAGATGGGGCCTTCGCCGCCCTTGAGCATGTTTTCAATGTTGATGCGATGCCGCCAGATCAGCAGCAGGGTGACCAGGATCTGCATCACGATCAACTCGGCCGAAGGCCACAGCAGCCAGATGTAGAGCGGGGCCAGGGACATCGAGATCAATGCGGCCAGCGAGGAGATGTTGGCCACTTTGGCCATGAACAGCCAAGTTGCACCGACTGCAGCGCCTATTGTCCAGCTCAGGCCGAACTGGACGCCGAGTGCGGTAGCCACGCCTTTGCCACCCTTGAAGCCAAAAAAAAGTGGGTAGAGGTGACCGAGAAACACCGCCCCGCCGACCAGTGCGAACACCAGTTCGCTGCGGTCCAGCAGGTGACAGGCGACGACCGGAAAAAAGCCCTTGAGGCTGTCTCCCAACAGGGTGATGGCTGCCGCCTTTTTTCCGCCGATGCGCAGCACGTTGGTTGCTCCGGGGTTGTTGGAGCCCTGGGTGCGTGGATCGGGCAGGCTCATCAACCGGCAGACGATGATGGCGCTGGATATCGACCCCAGCAGATAGGCCGCGATGACGAGTGACAGGTCCAGCATGTGCGGTGAGGCTCCTTGTGTGGCCTGTGTATTGTACGGGGATATCCAGCGAAAGGCTGTGACGCGCGCGTGTCGCAGGGTATCCGGCCCTGCTCACGGATCACCAGTTGAGCTGTTAACATCGGCGGGTGTTTTGAACAGGCCCGGCAGTAATGGATATCGTTTACCTGCGTGATTTGCGTATCGACACCGTAATCGGCATCTATGGCTGGGAGCGCCGTACCCGCCAGACCATCATCTTTGACCTCGAGATGAGTGCCGACGTTGCTCGCGCTGCCGCATCGGACGACATTGCAGACACGCTCAACTACAAGTCCGTTGCCAAGCGGCTGATCCAGTTTGTCGGGGAGAGCGACTTTCAGCTGGTTGAGACCCTGGCCGAACACTGTGCCCGGATCATCCGTGAAGAATACGGCGTGCGCTGGGTTCGACTGACTCTGAACAAAAAGGGGGCCGTGCGTGGCGCAACGGATGTCGGAGTGATCATCGAGCGCGGGGAGCGTTTTTGATGCCACGTGTGTGGGTCAGTATCGGCAGCAACATTGAGCGTGAACGTCATATTCGCGCCGCATTGAACGATCTGCGCGAGACTTTCGGTGAGATTGATGTCTCGCCGGTCTACGAGACGGAGGCGGTGGGATTCACCGGCGATGCCTTTTTCAACCTGGTGGCCGGCTTCGACACGAAACTGGCTCCGGAGGTACTGCATCGCATGTTGCGCGAAATCGAAGCACGTCATGGCCGCGAGCGCGGCGGTGGAAAATTTGCCGCAAGGACGCTCGATCTGGATCTACTGACCTACGGCAGTGCCATTACCGACGAGGGGGGGAAGTTCCTGCCGCGTGACGAGATTCTGCGATATGCCTTCGTGCTGGCCCCGCTGGCGGATGTGGCGGGTGCCGAGTTGCACCCTGAACTGGGCGAAAGCTACCAGCTGCTGTGGCAAAGGTTTGCAGAGACGAACCGGGAGGGGTTACGGAAGCTGGAGAATCCGTCGTGGTTGAATAAGCCGGGCTAGGAGGCTGATTGGACGATCACTGGGGCAGGGAACCAGGGCCCGAAACAAACACCGTGGTTCGGCGGGCAGGCATCTTTCTGCTTTTTCTTGCCGGTTATTTCTTGCTTGGTATTGCGGGCCTGCAGTTGCAGTCGGCGCAGACCGGCATCACACCCGTGTGGCCGGCCTCCGGGTTCGCATTTGCCATCGTCTACTGGTTCGGTCTCACGCAGGCCATCGCGATCTTGCCTGCGATGCTCGCGCTCGGCTGGGTGCTCGGCGTGCCACTGGAGGTGGCGGCGATATCTGCGATCGGCAGTATGCTCGAGGCGGCTGTGCCGGCCTATCTGTTGCGCCGTGCCGGGATAGACCCCGGTTTGCGCCATCTGCGCGATGCGCTGCTGTTCGTGGTCCTGGGGCCGATTTTGGGTCCCGTGCTGAGTGCCACCACCGGCAGCATTGCATTTCAGATGCTCGGTGCCAGCGAATTCGACCCTGTGCGGCTGTGGCTGCTGTGGTGGTTGGGCAACAGCATCGGCTTTCTGGTCGCTGGTGGCTTCGGGCTGGTCATCGTGGCCCGACGTTCCATACGCTTCGGCGGACGTGCACTGTTCGAGCTTGCGACGGCCTGTGGCATTGTGATCGTGGTCACCGTGGCCGGGTTGCTGCAAGTTGTAAATATTACCTCTTCATTGGTGCTGTACCTGTTGATTCCGGTTTTCGTCCTGGTCGCACAGCGCGGGGATCAGGTTCCGGTCATGATGCTTGGTATGGTCGCCATCGGCGTCATGTTGCTGTCCGCGGCCTGGCTGCCCGACGAGAGTCTGGCGCAGACGGATCTGGGCATCCTTTATCTGGACGTCAGCCTGCTCTGGGTGGTTGTTTTCACCGGCATGATGATCAGCAGCGCACGCCACGAGATGTACGCACGTGAGCAGGTTTCCTGGCTCGTAAACCACGATCCCCTAACGCGCCTGGTCAATCGCCACGCATTCATGAACCATCTGGAGGAAGTCTTGCAACGGGCCCGTCCTGAGACGAGTCATGTGCTGCTATTCCTGGATCTGGACAGGTTCAAAGATCTCAACGACGCCGAGGGGCACCGCGCGGGTGACCAGGTGTTACGTGAAGTGGGTGTGCTGCTAGGGCAGGAGGTGCGTGCCGAAGACACCTTGGCGCGTCTGGGCGGTGATGAGTTTGCGGTGATACTCGAGGATTGCAGCTTGCTCGATGCCTGTTCTATCGCCGAGAACATCCGTGGTGCGGTGCAGCGCTACGAATACCGGGGGGCAAAGGGCATCCATCGAGTCGAGGTCAGCATCGGGCTGTCGCTGCTGGTCCATGGCCAGACGTCACCCGAAGATGCCCTACACGATGCAGACAGTGCCTGCTACGAGGCCAAGCACGCGGGCCGCAACCGCGTATGGGTACAGCCTGAAAGCCGCCGGAGAACTGATGTCTGAAGCTGTGTTCTATTGTTGCACGCTGCGGCCTCCATCGACCGCCAGGATCTGTCCAGTGATGTAATCGGGTCCTGTCACCATGCACATCACAGCCGCGGCGATCTGTTCTGCGCCGGCGGCCCGCTGCATGGGAATGCGTTTTAGTATCTCCTGCTTGTCGGCATCGTCCAGAGAATCCTCCGGCCATAGAGCGGCGCCGGGCGCGATCCCGTTGACCCGTACCTCTGGCGCCAGATCGCGCGCCAGAGCCTTGACCATCATTGCGTTGGCGGCCTTGGCCATACAGTAGACCGGATGGTCGGCAATCGGGCGGTCGGCATGGATGTCGACCATGTTGACGATACATCCATGGCGTTTGCGCAGTTCGGGCGCTGCGGCCTGGGCAAGAAAAAACGGTGCGCGCGCATTGCTGCCGAACAGGTCGTCCCATTGTGCCGTGGTCGCCTTTTCGACCGGCGTCGGGTAATAGCTGGAGGCGTTGTTGATCAGGATATCCAGCCCGCCGCCGAAGGCGATTGTCGCCGCGACCAACTGCGGCCAGGTCTGCGGATCCATCAGGTCGCCCTGAACCGTGGCTGCGGAATTCGCACGCGCTGCCAGTAGTTCGTCACACAGTGCTTCTGCGGGGCCGGCAGAGCGGCGATAGTGGATCATCACACGCGCGCCGGCGGCATGCAGGTAACGTGCCGTCATGGCGCCGAGGCGGGCCGCACCGCCGGTTATCAGGGCGGTTTTACCCTGCAAGGCCTCTGATTGCTGCAAATGTATCTCCCGGCTTGTCTGTCTGTCTGTTGTTTGTGGTGCAACCTGTGGTCGCGGGGCGATGCGTCGCCCGCAATCCTTCATTCGATATGCAGTCTAGGATAGGGTTGAGACTATATCAGGCGGCGTTTGTTTGCCGCTTGCTTGTCTGCGAGGAGTCGTTTTTTGCATCTACCTGAATTGACGGACGCCGAAAGTTCTCTGCTGGCGCAGATGCGCTCGAGGCTGAACGAACAGATCGAACAGGCCGGCGGTGCGCTGCCGTTCGATCGCTATATGGAAACCGCGCTGTATGCCCCCGGGCTCGGTTACTACGTGAACGGACGCCGAAAGTTCGGCGAGGCCGGAGACTTCGTGACCGCGCCCGAGGTTTCGCCATTGTTCAGCCGCTGCCTCGCGCGCCAGATATCCGAATGCCTGAACAATCTGGGCGGCGGATCGGTGCTGGAAGTCGGTGCCGGCTCCGGTCGCATGGTTGCCGATGTGCTGGCCGAGTTGGAGGCGCTGGGCGCCGTGCCAGATCGTTATCAGATCCTGGAACTCAGCCCGAGCCTGCAACAGACCCAATATGACACCCTGAAAGACAGCGTGCCGCATCTGTTGGCGCGTGTCGAATGGTTGTCGGGTCTGCCGGAAGCCGGTTTTCGCGGGGTACTGCTGGGCAACGAACTGCTGGATGCGATGCCCGTTCACCGCTTCCGGCGCGCTGGGGACAGTTGGCAGGAGCTGTCTGTGGCTGCCGGGGACGAGGGTTTTTGTGATCACTGGACCGAAGTGAACAGCCCGGGGTTGGCGCAGGTACTAGCCGACATCTGGCTGAACAACGCCGAGGTGGACGACGGTTACAGTTCCGAGGTGAACATGCGCCTTGGGCCCTGGCTGCAGGCGGTGTCCGGCATACTGGACGCGGGTTATCTGGTCCTTATCGATTACGGTTACACGCGACGCGAGTATTATCATGCAGAGCGTCGACAGGGCACCCTGATGTGCCATTTCCGCCATCGGGCCTATGCGGATCCCTATCTGCTGCCCGGATTGCAGGATATAACCGCCAACGTCGATTTCACGGCGTTGGCGAGAGCGTCGGTGCAACTGGGGTTCGAGGTCTCCGGTTACACCACGCAGGCGCATTTCCTGATCGACAGTGGCCTGGAACAGATGCTCTCCGTGTCCGATCCTGAAGACGTTCAGCGGCACATGCAGTTGATGCAGGGTGTGAAAAAACTCACCCTGCCTGGCGAGATGGGCGAGCGCTTCAAGGTCATGGCGCTGGCGCGCAGGGCACCCACGCAACTGTCAGGATTCCGTTCAAGGGATATGCGTGAACGTCTTTAGGCCGATGCCGCGTGTCGGAACAGCCATTGCCTTTTCTGTTTGAGGTCATGCCGCGCCGTCTGATCTTGATATTGGCGGTGGTCATCAGCGGTTGCAGTTCGGTCGGCTACTACGGCCAGTCCATTCAGGGGCAGCTTGGCGTGATGGCGGCATCGCGCCCGGTGGACGACGTGGTTGACGATCCGCAGACCCCGGATTCTGTGCGCGCGCAACTTCAGGCCCTGCCGGTGTTACGGGAATTCGCATTCGAAGAGCTGGCGTTGCCCGAATCCGGAAGTTATCGCCTATATGCGGACGTGAAGCGCGAGGCCCTGGTCTGGAACGTGGTGGCAGCGCCGGTTGATTCTTTGAAACCACGTGAATGGTGTTACCCGGTGATCGGTTGTGCCGCCTATCGGGGTTACTTCGCTCAGCAGGCAGCCGATGATTTCGCGGACGGGCTGACAGCCGAAGGTTGGGATACCGCAGTAGAGCCGGTTCCCGCCTACTCGACCTTGGGCTGGTTCAGCGACCCTCTCCCAAGCACCGTCATCGAATGGCCGCTGTCCCATATCGCCGGGCTGGTGTTTCATGAGCTGGCACATGAGGCCCTGTATGTGCATGGTGACAGTGCCTTCAACGAGGCCTACGCCACAGTCGTGGAGAAAGAGGGTGTCAGGCGATGGCTGCAGAAGTTCGGCAGCGCCGAACAGCGCAGTGATTTCGTGCGCCGGGAACAGAGACGCCTGGTTTTTTTGGACCTACTTGCACGCACGCGCAAAAGACTGGCCGAACTGTATGCCGAAGGTGTCGGGCCCGATGAACTGCTGTTACGCAAGCGCGCGACACTCCAGCGCCTACGTGACGAATATGCAGAACTGAAAAAGGGGTGGGGGGGCTACGAAGGTTACGATCGATGGATGCGGCGGCCGTTGAACAACGCGCACCTGGCAAGCATCAACACCTATCATGCACTGGAGCCCGCGTTCCGGCTCATCCTTCGACGGGTCGATGGGGACATGACCGCCTTTCATGCGGCCTGCGCCGAGTTGGCGGCAGCCCCGTCGGCCGAGCGCAAGGCGAGCATGGACAGCCTGATCGAGGCGGCCAAAAGCGATTGATACACGGCGGCATCCATTATTGTCGTGCCGGGATGGTTTGTCTGTACTCAGCGTCCGCTGTGGCGGCGTAAGGACATTCGTCGTTTGATCTTGTCGGCTCTGGTAAGGCAGCGCACACCGGCATTTTCCAGCGAGCTCGGGTCCACGCCCAGGGCCGCCAGACCATCTTCGCGGCAGACACTCGGCGTTTGCAGTGACTGGTAGTTGTCCGGGGTAAAGGGTTTGCCAGGGAAATATTGCAGGATGGATGCCTCCAGTCTGGCAGCCCAGTCGGGCAGGCGCACGATGAGTTTGTTATGTCCGGTGTGTTGCGCAACGAAACGTACCAGCTGCTCCAGAGTATAGGTCGCAGGTCCGCAGAGTTCGTAGTGTTTGCCAAAGGTACTGCGGTCTTCAAGTGCATTGGCAAAGGCGGCAGCGACGTCGCCCACGTACACAGGCGACAATTGTGCGTCCGGGCAGGCCAGCGGCATGGGGCCCGGGATGTTCATAAGCAGGGCAAAGCGGTTGAGGAAGCTGTCGTCCGGCCCGAAGATCACCGAGGGGCGGAAGCTGGTGACGGCGATGCCGGGCTTGCCGCGCGTATGCGCATGGTTCTCACCTTCGCCCTTGCTGCGCAGGTAGAGGCTGCTGCCACTGCCCTGATCTGCATTGAGTGCGCTCATGTGCAGCAGTCGCACGACCTTGGCGGCGTGGCATGCAGCCACCACGTTTTCCACCAGCTCGACATGCATCCGGCGAAAGCTGCGTTTCTTGCCATCCTCGTTCAGTATGCCAACCAGGTGCACGACCGCGTCGCATCCTTCCAGTGCAGCGGTCAGCTGATCACGGTCGAATATGTCTGCTTCCATGACCTCGGCAACGATTGCAAGCTGTCTGGCGCGCTGCGCGTGACGGGTGATGACGCGGCATTGGTAGCCGCAGTTGCGTAGCCTGCGGGTCAAATGTCTGCCGACAAAACCTGACCCACCGATGAGGGCGATGCGTTGGATCTTCATGCTATCAATCATTGCTCCGGCTGGGCCTGTACCGCTGACGCAGCGGCGGGTTCCGATCTCCGGCTGTGATTCTGCACTGCCGTGCACAATGCCTCAAGCCGAACCCGGGGTCGGTAGGGATTCAGCGCCGACGGCGCATCAGCAGCAGATTACCCTCAGAGTCACGCAGGATCATGCGGCCGTCGCGTTCCTGATACTTATAGCGCGAGGCCTTTCCACCCTCCTGCGGCCTCCACCAGAGATGCTGCCGGTCATAGTAGATCGCAAAATCCTGGTATTGTTCGCGTGAGAGATGAAGACGGGCGACGTCGCCCTTGATAATGACGAATCCGCGCTTGTCGAGCTCCCATATACCGTCGAGGTATGTCGATGGCCTGTTCGCCGGCATCTGCGGGTAGGAGTTCAGGTTGCCCCAGTTTTCCCAGCTGCCCCCGGGCATGCCACCGGTACCGGGCATGCCACCCATGCCGGGCACAGTCGACATCCCGGGCACACCGCCGAGACCATACATGGGTGACATCCCGGGCATGCCCCCGAGACCATACATGGGTGACATCCCGGGCATGCCCCCGAGACCGTACATGGGTGACATCCCGGGGATGCCACCGAGACCGCTGAGTCCACCGAGAGTGCCCAGACCAGGGCTGAATTGCTGACCATAACCTGGCAGATAGGGCACGCTGAGCGGCAGCCTGTCGCGGTCGATCAGCCCGAATACCTCCATCATGCGCAACATGGCTTCGACAAACGGGTTGTCTTCACCGTAGGCAGCCGCATTCAGCGGTACGGCCAGCGAGCAGCAGAGGCATAAAACAAGAGACTTTTTCACAGATGCCATATTGCGCGACCGTGGCCTGCGGGAGGCGCGGGTCGGGGTTGTCGTTCACCATGGTGGCTCCCCAGTTTACGCGGAACCGATTCGGAGTAAACTAGCACTGCCGGAGGATGAGCCGAGATCATAAAAATGACGATGAGCGAACCGATGAAAACAGATCGCCGTGGTGGCACCCAGGAAATGGTGCAGAAACTTCTGAACGAGCGTCAGGAGATGTTGTCGATGTTCTGCCGGGTTGCCGGCCTTGAGCCGTTCAAGGCCTCGACGCCAAACCCGGATGTGCTGCAGGAGTTCTGCCAGGTGCTGGTGGATTATTCGGCCTTCGGGCATTTCGAGATCTACGAACGGATCGTCGCCGGACGCGAGCGTCGTGCCCGCGTCGTCGAGGTGGCTCGCGAGGTCTATCCGCGTATCGCAGAGGCCACCGAAGTGGCGGTTGAATTCAATGACAAATATGACGCCTCGGATCATGCGCTCGACCTGCATAAGCTCGATGGTGATCTGGGTAATCTGGGCGAAGAGATCGCCGTGCGTATCGAAATGGAAGACCGCATCATCCAGGCACTGACCGCGCGTTAGTTCCTTTCGGCGAGGCAACCGGGGTTCCGGCGGCTTCGCACGAATCGGTTGAAAAATTGCCCAGAGGATTTTCACGTTCGAGCGCCCCCTGGCCTGCGCCTGACGCAGTGCGGGAAGGTTTCGATCGCCCCAGGTTCGTACGTCTGCGACTCGACCGTTTTCCGCGTGGGGCAGACAATCTGCATATAGATGTGGCGCTGGGTCCCGTTCTTGGCAGGGCCGCGGGGCGCTATGTGGCGGCCCTGGTGCGTGAGAATGTCCAGCGTCTCTGGCGACAGCCGGTTACCGCATTCAGCGACGCCGTCTCTGAGAATTTTCGTGGCGTATTGCAAGAACACCACCTGACGGTTGTCAAAGCGGCCCGTGCCAGCAACCGTCTCGAACGCGTGCAGCTGTTCCAGCTGGCTGGGCTTAAACTGTTCCTGAATCTGATCGATTCCGAATTGTCCGCTCTGCGCCTGGAGTTGAATGATGCTCTCAGCCAGCCAACAAGCCAGCTGAGTGGGCAGAGCCTGGAGTTGCACCGGCATGCGGTCATTCTGAGCCGTCATGCGGGGCATGTCCGTTATCGCGTTGCGAGCCGCTTGATGCGTGAGTACATGCGCCTTGAACAGGCCAGTATGCGGAATCTCCGAAAAGCCGTGCTCGGCCTTGCATGGCCTGTCCCTGACGTCATGCTCGACAATCCGGTTTTGCAACTCGATGGTGTCGGTGCCGCACGCGATTTTTACCGCGTGTATCCTCTGCTGCTGCAGGACCCTGCCGTCAGCCAAAGCGTAAGCCGCTGTGTTCTCGATGCCTTCTCCGAGTGGTTACCCGAGAAGATTCGGTCTAATGCACAGGCCGATCCGGTCACGGCTTCGTCGGCGCCGGTGGACCGATTCGATCAGGGTAATGCGCGCGGGTTTCTCGAGACTGAACAGCGTGTGCGCGCTCTGGTTGGGGAGCCGGAACTCATCGGGCCGTTCGATACCTGGCTGGATTGCCCGGACAACGCGACAGCACTGCTCGGAGGGAAGGCCGCGCATTGGCCGCAACCAGGTCCATGGCGGCTGCCCGGAATCGAGCGTCTGCAGCGTGAGCTGAGCAAACAGCTGGCTTCAAATCTGGCCGGGGCCGGATTGATTCGTGCCATAACCGCGTCGTATGAGTTGGCGGCGATCTATCCCCTTTCGGGTCTGGTCGACGCGGAAACCTTGGTATTCGAATTCCTGAAGGGAGCCATCAACCGGCGCGAACTGTTGCGTCGATTGGATGGTTTTGAAGGCGTGAACGACCCGCGCGCACTCATGCGGCGTATCGAGGAACTGCGCAAGGAACACAAAGGCAGTGCAGAGGTGGGCAAGCGGCAGCTGCCGGCCCGTTTGGCCGGCGATTTTCTGCGTCTTCGGCGTGATCTCAAACTCGGCTGGCGTAGCTACATGGCAATGGACAGTATTCGTCTGGTCACGGAGGACAGCGAGCTTGAGCGGCTCCGGGACAACACGGCGCTGCAGGTTTTTTGCCGAGAGCCGAACTTGGAGGATACCCGTGGCGGTATCAACGGACACGTGATCGTAAAAGCGGATATCCGGGGATTCGCCGATGTTGCAGTACAGATGCGCCGACGTAATCTGGATCCGGCAGCACATTTCAGTCGGTTTTTCTATGATCCGGTCACGCGTCTGCTCGAGCAGTTCGGTGCAAAAAAGGTGGCGGTCGAAGGAGATGCCCTGACCCTCGTTCTTCTCGAGCGTGCTGGTGAGGTCGTCGAATATCTGGCTGTCGCACGTGGCTGTTGTGTCGCGGCCAGGATCATCCAACTCTTGGATCGGATGAATGCCGAACATGATCGTATCGGCCTGCCCAAGGTAGAGCTTGGTCTGGGGGTGGCCTATGCGGATCAAGCGCCGACCTATGTGCACGATCATGCGCGCAAGGTAACCATCTCGCCGGCGATTCAACGCGCGGGCCTGCTGGCCTCCTGCAATACCCAGTTGCGTGAGACCTGTTCTTTGCAGGGAGACCGGCGTCTCTGCGTCGCCGCTACAGTGCATGACGAGCGTGTCGAGGGGCACGGCAGCGAGACGCTTGTCAGATATAATCTGAACGGAATCGAATTGGATGCGGCGGCCTTTGCCCAGCTCAACGTGGAGATCTCGCTGCGTCGACTTTGTCGGGGCGGAGATAAGCCGGCCACGATTTATGCCGGACGTTGTCCGGATACAGGTGGCGAGACCCATGGTCTGGTTGTGCGTGAGCGCCTCGTGAAATTGTGGATTGGCCGAAAATTGGTGGAGGCCGGCGACGAGGGACGGCGTTATTACGAGGTGGTCAGCGACCCGAAGCTTATCGAACGCATCCATGCGAAACTATCGCGGGATGAACCTGACGACGCGGGACCCCTGTGGCGCACGCGTCAATAAAACGTTAGCGGCGGCCGCTTTTAGGTCGTGAGAGGCCAATCTCCATGTCCGAAAAAAAACCGGTAGTGACGTTCAGCCCCGATCAACTGCGCGCCGAGGCCGCGGTGCGCAAGGCGGCGAAGGCAGGCAATGCCGAGGCCCAGTTCCGGCTCGGTGTCATGTACGGGAATGGCGATGGTGTTGGTCTCGATTACGAGCAGGCACGGGCCTGGTTCGAGAAGGCGATTGTTCAGGGACATGAGAACGCAACCATCACCCTGGCCTGGATGTATGCCAACGGCACCGGTGTCGAGGTCGATGAGCAACGCGCTCGCGAACTCTATCTAGAGGCCGCCGGAAAGGGTTCCGCCAAGGCGCAGTATGTCGTCGCCACCATGTTCCGATTCGCGCAATACGGTCTAAAAAAGGACATGGAGGCAGCCGTGCAGTGGTATGTCAAGGCCGCGGATCAGGGGATGCCGACTGCTCAGTTTGCACTGGGCAAGCTGTTGATGGAAGGCAAGGGAGTCATGCAGGACGACGCCGCCGCGTTGCAGTGGCTGTCACTGGCACACGTCAATGGCAGTAAGCGTGCAGAGGACTATATCAAGCACCTGATCAAACGCATGGACCCCGCCGAGGTGCAGCTTATTCGTGAGCGTATGACCGGCGTGAATTCAGCCAGATGAATCCAGTTGTGTGCCGAGCGGGGAGTCGCCGATCATACTGATGTTCGGCGGCACGGGGTGCAGGCGCTTCTGCAATCTTGTCGGTTGCATACCCATGCGTTTCTCGTAGATGACCGTGTAGGCGAGTACCCGGCGCAGATAGCCGCGCGTCTCCTTGAAAGGCACCAGTTCGATCCAGATGTCTGCCGGGATCGTCTCTTTCGGCAGCCACCGGGTCACCCGGTGAGGGCCGGCATTGTATGCCGCGGTCGCGAGCACGGAACTGTCGCCCAGTTCACCCTTCATCTGTTTCAGATAGGCGCTTCCGAGTGCGATGTTGGTGTCGGGTTCAAACAGATCCTTGCGGCTTGGTGGCGGTGTTTTCAGGATATTCTTCGCCACCTGGCGCGCGGTGGCAGGCATCAATTGCATCAGTCCCATGGCCCCTGCATGCGACCGCGCATTGCTCATGAAGGCGCTTTCCTGTCGCATGACGGCGAACACCCAGGCGATGTCGATACCATGCCGGTCCGCATTGGCTTTCACGAGGTCTGCGTGTTGCAACGGGAAACGCAGTTCCAGGTCGTCCCAGTAGCCGGTTCGAGCCAGGGTGAAGATCGCGCGATCATGCCAACCGCGTCGCTCGGCCAGTTTGGCCGCCGCTCGCAGTTGTGCGGGGCCCATATCCCGCGTGGCTGCCCGCCATTCCCTGCGTGCCTCGGTCCAGCGTTCGAGTATGAATAACTCCTGGGCACGCCGGATAGCGGCAAGTTGTTCTATGTGGTGTGTACACACCTTCGAGACCGGCGTTTCGGCGTGTGCAAGATGGTAGTCGACGCCTGCACGGTCTGCTGCCAGGAAACCGTAATAATCTCTTTCGGCGGCAACCCTCCGATAGATTGCGCCGGCCGCCTTGGAATCACCGGTACCCTGCAGGGCGCGCGCGCGCCAGTACTGCCAGCGGTTCTGGTCACGCTCGTTCGTCGGCATGGCAGCGATCCAGCGCAGGACCTGGGGCCAGTCTTCACGCGCCAGCGCGGCTAGCACGCGCGCCTCGTGAACCCGCAGATCTTCTTCACCCACGCTCACGCCGCGAATAAAGCTGTAGGACTCGTTACCCGGTGTGCGCACCAGATTGCGCACGATGTAGTGCTCGGTCTGCAGGATCTGATCTTGGGTAAAGGGGTAGCGGGGCTTGATCGTCTGCCACAGGTGCATGGCCTTCAGTCCATCCCAACGCGCCAGACGGCGTACGGCATGTGACAGCATTGCCTCACGATAGGGATGTGGGGTGTTGAAGCGATCGACCTGGTCTGCGCGTGTGGGAGTGCGGTACAGCCTCACCCAGCGCTTGAGCCATACCCGGTCGTTGTTGGAAAGGTCCTTGCCGAGATACTCGGCCAGACGCCATTGTCCGGCCTCCATAGCCTTTTCGATGCGCCGCCAGTTCATCTCGGGCGTGCGGTAACCCGCCTTGCTCCAGGCAGCGAATACCGGGTCACAGGCGCGTGGTTGCGATTTCCCATGAAGCCAGATGTCCGCGACCTGCGGATAGGCCTCTGCGGCCTTGCCGGTAGCGATCAGGGCATGCAGATAATGGCAGCGTCGCCCGATGTTCTTGGTCGGTTGGTAGAACCTCAGGTAATCCGACCAGCGTCGCTGTCTGGCGAGTTGGTTGAGCCAGTTCGCTCTCAGGCGTGGGGCCAGCGGGGTCGTCCCGTAACGGGTCAGAAATTGCTGCACATCGCCCTTACTGGCCTGGTCGAGCCGCCTGCTGAGGGCCTCGTAATCGAGATAGGGGTAAAGCGGATAGTCACGAATACCGCTACGCAGCCGATTGAATTCACCCACGGCACCACGATTGAGTGCCGCCTCCGCCTTTACGAAGGTTGCCCTTTGTTCGTCCAGCCGAGCCGCCAGGCCAGGGCCGGATATGGTGATGCTGAACAAGAGAAAAAAAGCGAGGAGAGGGCGCTGCTGCACCATAGCGTCTTCCCTGTTGAGGTGGAACCTTCAGCGTAGGCCCTGTGTTGATTCAGATCAAGAGGCTTCATCCGACTTTCGTTCCCACTCGATTGACTGTTCACGCTTTAGCGGGCGTCGGTTATCCTTCCGGCCCTTATGATTTCGATAGATGAGCTGGATCTCGTGCGGCGTCTGGTCACGACCGCCGCGAACGAAGAATTGATGCCGCGGTTCGAATCGGTCAGAGCACGGTTCAAGGCCGATGGCTCGCTGATCACCGAGGCCGATCTTGCTATGCAAGATC
>Ga0316189_10003975_pt1 | contig 14280 bp, 11 predicted proteins | sample LowCovwburrow_MG_FD_204930 | JGI IMG/M metagenome (GOLD analysis project Ga0316189, IMG submission 204930) | Coastal sediment microbial communities from Maine, United States - Lowes Cove worm burrow | ecosystem: Environmental > Aquatic > Marine > Coastal > Sediment | place: USA: Maine...
AGGAGATGAATCCGATGGTTAATCCCGGCGCCATTGCGACAACAAGCATGGTCAAGGGTGGCAACGAAAAGGAGATATGGAAGAATATTATCGATACCTACGATGACTTTGCCGGGCGCAACTTGACGGTAATGGAGGATATCTACAAATCAGAGGCAGCCACGAACCAGCGTAACCAGGCACTGGCCATGCTGATGTATGCCTACGGCCGTATTGAGAAAGCGCCTATTGAGGCAACTGATATTTACACCCGGCAATGTTCCGTGGGCGTTAATGCCAGGGATCTTGCCTCCATGGCAGCAACACTGGCCAATGGTGGAAAAAACCCGGTCACCGGCAAGACAGTGGTCAGTCATGAAATCATCCCTGAAATTCTGGCCGTTATGGCGACAGCAGGCTTGTATGACGATTCCGGGCAGTGGCTATACAAAACCGGGCTTCCAGCCAAGAGTGGCGTTGGCGGCGGCATCCTTGCTGTTTCACCCGGAAAATTCGGCATAGCGGCTATTTCACCACCACTTGATGCGGCCGGTAACAGCATCCGTGCACAAAAGGCCATTGCTGATATCGCAAATGCCCTCGGTGGTAATCCTTACGACCCCGTACCTCAATAATATTTAGCGTTTTATAGCGGTTTCTCTTTTGCATGATCTACGGAGGCAGCAGGTCACGGGATTTCATAAACACACCCTGTGACCGGGTGAAGAGGCTGACAGTGTGATTGATGTAGATGCAAGACAGACTCTGATCCTGGCTATTCTTGTACTGTTTGCCGGCAAGTGGCTTACCCTGAGAATTGCATTTTTGCGAGAGAACAATATTCCGGAACCGATAACCGGCGGTTTGCTCGCCGCACTGCTGTTTACGCTGGGGCACCTGTTCTTTGATGTCACCTTTGAATTTGCGCTACAGATAAGGGATGCGCTGTTACTGGTCTTTTTTACCACTATCGGATTGTCCACGCGCATCAGTACCTTGCTAGCCGGCGGAAAAAGCCTGTTCATTCTGCTGCTGGCGGTAGTTGCATATCTGTTTATACAGAACGCGGTAGGGGTTCTCGCCGTCCTGGCCCAGGGAATCATGCCCGTAAAGGGGCTGCTTGGCGGGTCTGTATCACTGAGTGGCGGGCATGGCACCACGATTGCGTGGGCACCTGTATTTAGCGATGACTATGGTATAGGCAGTGCGATGGAAATAGGCATCACCTTCGCAACCTTTGGCCTTATTATCGGCGGTATTCTTGGCGGACCAATTGCCCGGTTCCTGATCCAGCGTAACAAGCTTGAGGCTACCAGCGACGAAGCGATTGAGGTTGGCTTCAAATATGAACAGCAGGAAGAACAAATCGGTGTTGACCATATGCTGATGTCCATGCTGACCATTGCTATAGCCATTGGAATCGGTATTGAGTTAAATCTGTTACTGGGTGTGCTTGGATTTAAATTACCGTTATTTGTCGCTTGCCTGTTCTCAGGGATTGTATTGACCAACATCATTCCATTCATCCTGCCAAAACTTGAATGTCCTGCCGGCACACCAACCCTGTCGCTGGTATCCGAACTGAGCCTGGGGCTATTTCTTGCCATATCTCTCATGAGTTTGCGCCTGTGGACAATAACGGACTTTATTGTCCCCATCATGTTTGTCATGCTGGCCCAGCTCACAGTATTGGTCTTGTACGTAGTATTTGTTGTTTTTCGGATAATGGGCAGCAACTATGAAGCTGCAGTGATTTCTTCCGGCTTTACCGGACTGTCGCTGGGCGCGACCCCCACTGCAATTGCCAATATGGCAGCGGTCACCAAACACTATGGGGCAGCACCGCTTGCGTTTATTATTATTCCGCTGATCGGTGCTTTCTTTGTAGATCTTTCAAATTCAGTCGTTATTCAGTTATTTCTGAATTTTATATCGTAGTTGTATATAGCTGTGATCCCGGTTAGCAGCATCAATCAGGCAAGGCTTATAGCGCACCAGCCAGTGGGAAAAACGCGCCATCGAGTTGATGATCGCCATAGCCAGCAATGCCGGGATGAATTCAATCAGGGTTCCTGGCCAGGCCCGGCAGGCAGTGACTTACCTTTCTCAAAAGAGGTCATCAGTCACATTTCACCCGCAAGTTAATTGGTCGAAAGGGCGTCACCGATTTTTGGTGAACCTTCCCTTAATCCCGCAGTGTCCAGTTTCCAATATCGTTGTGCATGCTGTGAAGGGCAACAGGCGGGATCACCAGCCGCATGCTGCACGACGTCAAGTTCAATCAGGCCATTTTTAATGCGTCCTGAACGCAGTTGTACACGGTCTCCAACAAGCGCCGTACCGAGATTGACATTTTTACCGTTACGCACCCCTGCAGCCGCAATATAAAGCCGGGTACCCGAGCCACCTGAATTCTCCCAGAGAAACACAACGGCCTCGTCAGTACCATCTCTATCAAGGTCACCGGAAAGTAAAAAATCATTTACCAACCCGACGGCAGGGCGAGAGGTACCACCTGCCACAAAGGGGGCACCTTGCCAGCGTCCGTTCTCTAGTGTCACCGAATCGTCATGGATTCCTGAATACATCATGTTTGCCACTGCTTCAGCAAGCAGTGCAGGTGGCTGCGTGGCCGGTGATCGAGTTACAGGCATGGCAGGTTCTCGATCTGCGTTCCCGGGACGAGGCGCACATGCCTGCAGCACGGAGAGGGTAAGTATGCTGGTAAACAATAACCTGTATTTCATATGGATTACGGGGCTGACAGTCTCAGCGCGGCATCTTTATAAGCAGGCTGACAAGGGTGTTTGCCAGGATTTCATTTGATTTTGATGTTTTTCCAGCCAGCAAACCGGCAATTAGAGCCATGGCTATGGACTCACGCGGTTTCTCCTGAATCCAGGAAACCGGCCCCATGCTCGCGGCAACACTTCGCAGCTGCGCCTTGGCTGCTTCCGGACTTAACGACTCAGTCGAATTCCGATCCACAATATCACCAGTGAAAACATAAAAGTCAGCCCGCCCGTTATAAAAGCGGCAACCGCAGGATCAATAACTGTCGTGAGAAACTGGTAGGTGCCAAAAATAAAAAGACCAAAAGCGGCCAGGGCCAGTAGTGCAGCAATTGCAACCAGACCCAGGCCTATACCGGAACGCATCACTGCCGTACGTAATACACGTCCTTCCGACTCCAGCAGCTCAAATACGGCAATAACAAAATCAGCCAGGTTGTTCAGCTTCTGTCACCACTGCGAAGAAGTTTTGCAATGAGCAGTCCCACACCAAATGCAACAAGGACGCTGCCAACAGGATTACGTGCTACCCGGGTATCGAGGTCATCCATGAACTGTTTGCCATGGCCAAGACCCTCATTCATCTTGCCTATGAATTCATCTCCGGCTTCCCGCGCCTTGCCCCCCACCTTGTCCCTGGCGTCATCCAGTGTGTCGCCGGCAGCGCCAAGCACGGCAGATGCAAGATTCGCAATATCCTCACGCAGCCTGTTGATATCATCCTTCAGTGCATCAATTTCTTCGCTATCTGTTTTGGTATCCACGTTGAACTCCTTCTCAGGCCTTTTTCAGTAATCTAAGAATAAAGATCAGGACAACAGCACCAACGGTTGCACTGATGATCTGTCCGATCAAGCCAACAGCTGCGAGGCCCAACAGGCCAAACAGAAAGCCACCGATGACAGCACCAATAATCCCAATAACAATATCACCCAGCAAACCGAAACCACTGCCGCTCATGATGACACCGGCCAACCAGCCGGCAACAGCGCCAATTGCCACAATAATCAATATTGTCTGAATATCCATGATTCTCTCCTTGATGTGTCGTGTATTAAAGAAATCCAGCTGCAGCAAAACTATACAACAAACGGGTAATACTTTCTGTCACCAACAGAACCAACCTGAAGGCAAGGCTGGATTGTATCCACGAATATTTATCTTTCCTGTAATTGTTGCAGTTTGAGTCGCAATTGCTCGTCCCGGGGAAGTCGATAATCGAAATTGTACATCGATGCCTCCCAGTGACCATAGATTGAATTCGGTAAAACAATCCACTGACGACCCCATTGATCCGCATGGTCTAATGCCAGCTGACGACGACTGGCAGGATCGGACTTTGACCCCGACACAAAATCTTCAAGGTTGTCACCAACCAGTAATAAAATCCGATAGTATTTTGCTACCATCTCCCGGTATGTGGATTTATACGTATCATTGTGCAACAACAGCCGCGAATCATCCGGCAGGGGCAGGCCATGCTCATGCATATTGCGGCTTGTGCATGCGCGCAGTTTCTCCCTGCGCGCACTGTAATAAAAAACTGCAACATTTTGCGCAATGGCATATTCAAGGAATGTTTTGACGCCGGGGACCAGCGGTGCATTCTCATGCTGACACCATTCAGCAAATGAAGAGGGAGAATAACTGCCCAGTTTTTTAATGATGCGCGCTTCGTAGGGACCGTTGTCCAGCACGGTTTCATCTATATCCAGCATGATTGCAGGTGGCAAACCGGAGTAGTCACCGGTTTGCTCAAGCGCGGCAGTCCACGAAGTATCTGCCAGTGCCTGATCCAGGTTTATTTGGGCAAGCCGATATGTCTGCGTTGTTACTCCGACATATTCAGCTGATGTTTGTTGCCAAAGCGTGGCATTCAACATTTCGTGCGGGGTGATTCTTTCAGGTGATTGTCCACAACCGGACAGCATTACAATGCTTGTTATGACGAGCACCCTCAACAGGCTCGCCGTTGCATCTACTGTTTTTATGGATGTTGTTATCACCAACATAAATAAAGTGCGCCGTATATAACTCGTGTCAAGCCAACAGTCAGGAATAATACACCGTAAAACGCGAACACATTACTCTCACACTTACTTTAAAATGCTATGCAGGACATAAAAAAACCCGACACGGTGGTCAGGTTTCTGGACAGGATTAGAGCATCTTGTCAGTGGGTGTTGGCGGCCAGCTTTCCGGGAACCATAAATTCATGGATAGGTTTAATCATCTGGCTCAACCAGGCACCGCCTCTCGGATCTTCAGCCAAAGCCACAACAATATACTTGTGACCACTTGCTTCGACGATAGCACTGTCTGCGTGCCATTTTTTCCAGGAGCCTGATTTACGATAGACCTTTGCATCAGGAAAACCGGAAAGACCCTTGACGAACTTGTGATTAATGCCGGGGTTACCCAGCATTCCCTTCATCTCTGCAGTCAGCTTCGGGTTACACAGTTGACCGGTTTCCAGCAGGTAGTAAAAACGAGCTGCCTGCATCGGAGTCGCACCATGCGAAAGATTGTGTAACGGGTCGCGCTTGTATGCTGAAGACCTTCCGTATTCCTTACCCACCCAGAGTCCGCCATTCACTGCCGGGTCGTACATGTGGTATAAATCTGACTGCAATATTTCCAGCAGTCGATCCTTGCCGACGTGATTCAGCATACGGGTTGCATCAGCATTTGAAGAGTTACGAATCATGCGCGTCAGTGAATCACGCGTGTCGTCATCGAGTTCCATATTACCCTGTTCGATTTCCACAAACGCACCCATAAGAATTGCAATCTTGGGGAGGCTGGCGGCATACAGCATATCGTCACCGTTGACAGAAGCTACGCGGGGTTCTTCAAGGTCGGTAATATCAACGATGGTGACGCCAAGTTTGTGATTGCGTGATGCTTTATCGAGACCCAGGCTCTTCAGGGTGCTTTCCAGCTGTTTCTGCAGGCTGACATCATAGCTGTCCCAAAGAGACGGAAAACCGCCGGCACCATCAGCCAGTGCCTGGGCACTGCCAGCAAGTCCGAGGAGGGCGAAAACGACTAGGTATAAATTGCGCATATGACGGAGTATCCTATCAGAAATCAGTCTCTTATCAAGATATTAGTCTTCATTAATATCAATGAAATCTATTTGCAAACCAGCGACCAAAAGCACGCGCGGAAACTGGATAACTTTTCTATCTTACTGTATATATTGATAATAATGTTAATTAGCAACTATTTTCAATCTAAAAGCAGCGGTAACTTAGTGCTTTACCCATCAAGGAAGTCAAATATTTGTCTCCAGAAGCTCATAATTCTGGTGTTTGATCCATGCAGTTTTAGCGGCAGCACATTAAATTACTTGAGTCATTCAGGCCACAATAAGTACCCCCAGGTCCATGAATAATAACAGTCGTACCGACGCAATAGCACTGGCCTTTGCGCTGTTTGCCGCAACCACCATGATTGCACAACAGGTTGCGGGCAAGGCAACGCGTGATGCCTTGTTTCTTTCCAACTTTGACGTCACCAATCTGCCCAAGGTCGTGATTGCCGCCGCCATCGCTTCCATAGCCGGCGTGCTGCTTATGTCACGACTGCTATCTGTTTTCAGCCCTATCAAATTAATTCCTGTCGTCTTCGGGCTGAGTTCACTTTTATATATCGGAGAGTGGTTTCTGCTTGATTACCGGCCAGGCATAACCTCTGTCATCCTGTATTTACACATGGCAGTTTTTGGCGCGATCCTGATTAGCGGATTCTGGTCTATTATCAACGAACGCTTTGACCCGCATTCAGCCAAGCAACGTGTTGCACGCATAGCAGCCGCCGCTGCGCTGGGCGGGGTGATCGGTGGCGTGCTGGCTTCCGAGGTTACGAAGTCCATGGATATACGCGCCGTACTACTGTTCCTCAGTGGCCTGCATTTTATCTGCATGGTGACGGTCCGTTGCATCGGCGCACCTACTCGCACCCTACCAATCGATAACGCGGTGAGAACACGGTCAGCCTTCACGGTTATATCCCAGACGAATTACCTGCAGTGGATGGCTGCACTGATGGTGCTGGTCGCCGTTATGGCAGCGCTGGTCGATTACGCATTCAAATCTGAAGCATCAGCTCATTTCAAGGACAGCGAATCCCTGGTCGCTTTTTTCGGATCATTTTATGCGTCAATCGGTGTGCTTGGTTTTATTCTGCAGAGCCTGCTGGGGCGCCGCATTCTGCAGCGCTATGGAATAGGCATGACAATAGCCATATTACCTTTCACGATTGCCGTTTTCGGTGTCATAGGTGTGGCCTTTACACATCTGTGGACCATGGTGACATTGCGTGGTGGCCAGGCCATCTTTGCCAATTCCTTTTTCCGGTCAGCGTTTGAACTTCTTTATACACCGTTACCACCACACAAGAAACGCCCCACGAAAACCATTATTGACGTTGCCAGCGACCGGCTCGGCGATCTCATCGGCAGCGGATTGCTGCTACTGCTACTGTTCATTGCACCCAATCTGCCAACAGCAGTGGTTGCCACCTGCGCAGTCGTTGTAGCCTCGCTCGCCCTGTATGTAGTGGTTCGTCTGAATCGAGGCTATATCAATCAACTTGCAAGAAGCCTGCGCAAGGGTGTCGTTCGTATTGATGAAGAAGATATTGTGGATGCCACCACCCAGGAAATACTTGCAGAAAGCAGCGCCTATAGCGAGCGTGAATTCCTGCAGTCGAAAATCGAGGCGCTTGCACATCCTGACGGTGAGGAAGATACCGATGAAGATACAAGCATCACAGATGAAGCAAGACGGGTTGCACTGATAGTCAGTGACCTGACCTCGGGAGATACACGTCGCATTCGTCGCGCCCTGGGCAATCCCGACCTGGATGTCAGCGTAGCGCATTACATTATCCCGTTACTCTCAAATAATGAAATGAGCCTGGAGGCACGTTCCGAGTTGCGCTGGCTGGTTACCCGCATACCAGGGCAATTAACCGACGCACTGCTTAATCCTGACCTGCCGTTACTGGTACGCCAGCGTCTGCCGGGCGTGCTGGAAGCGAGCCACAGTCCGAGGTCAATTGCGGGGCTGCTACTGGGTATGGTTGACGAGACATTTAATGTCCGCTACAGCTGCGCACGGGTGCTTGTACGCATGCGGCAGAGAAATCCGCATATCGTCATTCCCCGACAGCAGGTCTATGACGCAATCAGTAACGAGTTAAAAGCCAGTCCGGAGGAGTGGGAAGGCCGTGACATGGAACTGAAGATGGATTACGCCACTGACGAGGAAGATGTAAACCCGCAATTCAATCGTGGACTTGAGCACGTATTCACCTTGCTGGCACTGACACTTGATCCGGATGCCGTGCGCCTGTCGATGCAGGCTGCGTTCAGCAAGGACCTGAACCTGCGTGGCACTGCCCTCGAGTACCTGGAGAATGTTCTGCCGGGCTACCTGTACAACGAACTGCTGACACATCTCGGTGAATCCCCGCAAGGGAGCAGGAGCACACGTACCCTGGGCGACATCGTCAATGAACTGAAGTCGGTGGTACGCTCAAGTCAGCCATGAACTGGCGGCAATCATCGGGGCAGTCCGTTTTAATTCCCCTAGCGTGGCGGCATTTTCAATAGCGGAGCAGGTTTTCGGATTTCTCCAGCTGGATGTGCCTTCTCGATCATTCTGTGTATGCGCATACCAAAGGTTTGATGTTCTACAGCAGAATTTACTCTCAGGACGTTGGAAATCAGCCCGGCAATATAATTCAGCTGATAGCCATTACTGGTGTTCTCAATAATGGCGAGTGAATTCATATAGTTCTTTTTGTTGCCTATGTACTTGCCACACTTGAAACCTTCTTCTTCCATGCAGCTGTAAAGGGAGCCGGACTTGAAATAAACAGCCGAGTCCCTGAGCGCCGGCGCAGATGCATAGCGGATCCTGCGTTCCGTCATATACAACAGACGTTTAAGCTCACGACTGGAGAACTCGTCAACCAAACGGCCTTGCTCCATCCGCAGTGTCAGCTTTACCAGCTCACGAGCAGTACCGTAGCTGTTACCACCACCATTTACTTTCTTCTTGCCCATGTGTGTAAAGAAACTGCCCTGCCTGACCTTTTCTATATCCAGACCGTTGCGCGTAATCGGATCAAAAAAGGTTCGCTGAAAAAGGTCGGTCAGTTCTTGCTTCGGTGTTTCTTTGAAAAAGCGCTGTATCTCCGCCTCTGACGGCGGATAACTCTTGCCATACTGCTTTAAAAGCATTGCCTCACGCATGGTCATTGCAGCCGCAGAATTGGAGCTTACGGACAATGTCCAGTCCAGATACTCCCACAGGGAACCCTGTTGGCCGATTGGCATTGTGTGTCTTGCCAGTGTTCTGGTCTCCACATTAAAGACACGAATTTTATGGTGGTCTGATACACTGAAATCGTCCGCCGTGACAATGGTGTTCTTCAGAATCTCCCGGCGCTTGTCGAGGTCGTCCGGCCAGGCATCGGCCAGCGCCTGGAACAGTCCCAGAGCCACAATGATTTTACCAACGCTGCCGGTATTCTGCCGATAACTACCACGATGCTCGCCATAAACAGGATTTGCAGGGTCGCTGATATCCAGTACAGCGATCCCGTAATTATCAGCACTGCTACCCAGCATTTTCACCAGTTGCTTGCTGAATACAGGATCCGCTGCCGGTAAATCCATATTCCGATAGTTTAGTAAACGCAAATCCACTTCAGCGGTTGAGAGCAGTGCACCTGCCGGCTGTTTGGTGCCGGGAATAACGCCTTCATTGGCAAGTCGGGCACCCTCGACGCGACGGATACCGGTGTCCTGATAACCATCCAGTGGATAAGCAACTGCCAGCAGCGGCAGGAATAATGTCAGAATAAAGACAAGTGCAGGTCTGTTCATTTCGGAGCCTCTTGCATGTTAACCGTGTTATTCATATTGCCCTCAAGCGACTGATCCATTTTATTCAGATAGCTGCTGCCGCGAGCATGTCGACTTTCCAGAAAGGGGCGTAACTGGAACAGGTGAAGCTTGCCATCCAGGAATCCGAACTCAATATCGGCCGGGGCCGGGTTCCCGTCGTCATCAGTGATAGGTGGAAATTTGTCAGGCAGTTCTTTGGCAAAGGTTATTAGTTGCCTTATTTCGTCTGGTTGCAACACGGTATCGCTGCCACTGACAGGTAACTTGTCAACACCACCGGCAGGATTCGGGTTACGTCGCCAGGGCGCTGTGGCCATTGCCAGCACGCGTACCGAACCGTCGCGGGTGTCAATGCGGATGGATTCAGCCGACTGGCCGTCAACCGCACCACCAACTCCTTCATTGATAGCGACAGACAGTACAGCCTTGTCACCGGTATCAATATCCTGCGTCACCATAACACCCGATTTGTCATTCGGGACCGAGCGTAACAACAGTACTGCAGGGTAGACATGCTCCGGTTGAGCCATATGTGACTGGCGCCAGGCAAAGGCACGTGCTGTAAAAGGTGACGCCCAGACCTTCGGTATATCATTAATGACATTATCCACACCGACCACGTTCGGCAGCGTTAGATTCAGACCGGCACCGGTAAACCCGGCGAGATCCTCAACATTGGTATCGGAGCGGACAAAAACACCGTAGCTATCCCCGGGGCCAAAGGCCTGTGCCATGGTTTCCCGCAGCTGTTTGCGAAACGCATCGTCCAGCTTTGAACCTGCAATCAGGTTATACAGTTCTTTCCTGAAGCGGTTGGTATAGTCGTTGCGCTCGGCAGAATCCATCGGCATGCCCTGGATGTGATCGTACTCCCCAACCATCCATTCAAACACTGTCTTGCCGCTGCTCTTGTATGGCTTGTCGAGCACGGTCGCCTTGAAGACACCAAACGGGATGGCAACGCCTTTTGCAACTGCCTCGGGGTAATGATGGTGTAACTCACCGAGCTTGGCAGCCTTGGGGCCGACGGTCCTGCCGGAGTCGCTGGCACGCAGGTCATCCAGTAACAAAAACGATTGCACCGACAAATCGAGCTTCTCCAGGTCCGGATTAATTGCCGCGCCCTGGTTCTTGTTTTCTTCACCAAAGACGTCATTCCACTCAGGGCCGTCACGGCTAAGCTCCACCAGCCCGGACGGACTGACGGCCATAACGACTTTTTCACCGTCATGTTTCTTCAAGGTCGGAATCAAGCCCTCATCGACACCGACGTTGGGAATGCCGAGGTTACGTGCCAGTAATTGCACATGTGACAACGGATTACCTTCGCCGGCCGTCATGATGCCAGCTACCGGTGGCAATTCTGAAACGGTTTCCGATAACAGATAGATACCGTGTGGATCGAAGTTCCCTATATTTGAAAAGTCCGGGTTGGCATGCAGTACACCCCGGGCCAGCCCCGGATTCAGCGCACGAAAACCCACACCTATATTCTGATCAAATAATTTGTACTGCACACCGGCGAGTCGGTTTGCATCCTGCAGCAAATCATCAAGCACCTGTGAATAAAACAGTAAAGGACTGCCGCGTAACTGGTCCTGGATAAACAACAGCGCCTTCGGTTCAATCCCGGACAGCTTCTGCATGGAATCAAAAAACTGGAACCGCAGGCCCTGGGTACCCCAGCCGGGTACCCGTGCAAGATAACCCAGCGTATCCATATAATCGGCTAGCGAGATGCTGTTTGCCTCAATACCGGCCAGCGACTTTTGCAGTTCTTTTCGACCCCGCGCGTTGATTGCCCCGGTACCGTATGCCGCGTCGACGGCTGCTCCCAACCAGACAATATGCTGATGCCGGCTGGCCGTCGCCAGCTGTTCACGCAATTCGGCACTGGAGCTGAAATTTTCTGTTTCTACATCAATACCAAGGTCAATCACCCGCAAGCGTGCTGATGCGCTTTTGATTCGGGGCAGTGCCTCACGCAACTTCGCCAGCAGATGCGCCGTTACCTGGTAACGATTACTGGCTGCCGAGTCTTTTTCCAGTTCTGCTGCAGAGTCACGCAAGATTTCCTGCAACCATGGACCTCCGGAAAACACCCTGGCCGTTCCCCGTAACTTTTGCGGTAACGGTACGCCCTGGTAAACCAGGTCGATCTCGCTGGCAAGCTCTTCATATTTTGCTTGCATGACCGGGTCAGAAACACCTGCTGCATAATCACGTACCCGTTGGGCGTCACCGGCATCCGGCGTACCATGAATCTTGCCGCGAATATCATTGAAACCGGGGTCCTGGTCAGACAGGGCTGCAGACACCTGCCTTACTTTCTGTACCGATGCGGTACTTTCACCATGACTCACCAGTATCGCGCCGATACGCAAAGCCGGATAACGGGTACTGATCCACTCCGGCTCGCCACTCAGTGCCAGCAGCAACCTGCGACCACCTGCGCGCTCATCCTCTTCCTGGATTGCACCCCGGTAGAACAGGGCTTCCCTGAATATCCAGCCATCGTCTGCTGCAACCAGATATTTTTCTATTAGTAACTGATTGTAGGCGTCAATAAAATCTGCCTGTTTAAGTTCTACTTCCGGGTCGTACCCTGCCAGCAGATTTGCAATTTTGTAGCCATGCTCGCGCAGTGTCAGCGTGTGCTCACTCCATGCGCCATGCTGGTAACCGCCATCGTGATCAACACAGGCATATTCTTTCGGGGGCAGCACGGTACCGTCATTACAGAACCAGCGCAGTTCCTTGAATGGCCCGCGCGGCCTGGTTTTCATGGCCTCGATCCATTGCCGGTATTCGGGATTACTTGCGACAGTAGGCGTGTCACTGGCCGACACAGAAAAACTAATGCAGATAAGAATAAACAGAAAACGAACCGGCATTGAAGTCTCCTTGGAAAACAGATGTATTTAGAATGACCCTGTGGAATCAGGGTAGCAGATAAAAGTGCAGGCTACAGCAGATCTGCTCGCGAGCCTATTATCTGCATTGCATGCACAGACATCAACAGTGTTCTGCTTTTATGATTTTCTAGAAGCTGTAGCTGCCAAAATTATCAGGTCTCAGCCGAAAACTGAGTACCCGGCCGGTCGCATCCTGAAGTCTCAACTCGGAGCGGTTTCGAATAAAGGAATATTGTGTAACGGTGCCGGTCTGCGGGCTGTACAGGCTGACGATGTTGTTTTCGACACGAATTGCCCCGTTGATGCCGGTTTGAACATCCAGCAACCGAAACCGGTTGCCGCGCACTTCAAGTACTTCACCGGCACTGCCGTACCAACGGCCATCCAGATATGAACCCTGTGGCGCAGGATAGTAGTCGCCATATTGCCGATTACCATAAGGATTATTGGCGTAGGACGGATAAGCATTATTGGTGAAGGGGTTTGACCAGCTGTTAAAGGGGGTCGTCGACCAGGGGCTCATACCGTTCATCGGCATACTGTTCATGCCGGACCAGGGAGACATGCCCCCAAATCCTGTCATCGGATTCATTCCATACATGCCGCTCATCATTGGAAGGGTGGTCATGCCCATACCCAGAGGGCTGGCGGAACCCCAGCCGGTGTTATTGTTGTTTCCCAGCATGGTATCGGACATCGCGTTCATCATCACCAGCATCATCCGAAACATGGCGCCAAAGATATCGGCGGTGGCATTCGCAGGTGAGGGTGCCGGCACAGATAACACTATCACCAGCGCAAGCATGACCTGTTTTTTCTTCAGATATATCATTGACAGTGATTGCCCAAGCCAGTTATACCCTTAAGTTTAGGTGAAAAATCAAACAACGTCATAATAATACTACATATGGGTCTGAACTACCCAAGCAATACAATATATGGAAGCTCACCTGCATCACTCTGTCTTTACAGCTTGCCTGACTTACCGATAAACAAGCTCGCTGGCGAGCTCGAAAGCGAAACGTAACAGCATGCACCTAAAAGTCCGGACGCATGCTACACTATCTTGATTTTCACCTATTTTACTGAAACATATGAATAATTTTACCGAATTACTGAGCGAGCGCATCCTCTTTCTGGACGGCGCCATGGGCACCATGATTCAGCGTCACAAGCTGGAAGAGGCCGACTACCGCGGCGAAAGGTTCGCCAACTGGCCGTCAGACCTGAAGGGAAATAATGACCTGCTTAGCCTGACGCAGCCTGAAATTATCAGGGATATTCACAGCCGGTACCTGGAAGCGGGCGCCGACATTATTGAAACCAATACTTTCAATAGCACCCGCATCGCCATGGCTGACTACGGCATGGAGGACTTGTCCCATGAAATCAATGTTGCCTCGGCAAGGCTTGCCCGTGAGGCTGCTGATGCTGCAACTGCCAGTACACCGGAAAAACCGCGCTTTGTAGCCGGCGTACTCGGCCCGACGAACCGTACTGCATCCATTTCGCCGGACGTTAATGACCCCGGCTTTCGCAACGTTAGCTACGACCAGCTTGTTGAGGCCTACACCGAGTCAACAAATGCACTGGTCGAAGGTGGCGTCGACATCATCCTGATCGAAACTATCTTCGATACCCTGAACGCCAAGGCGGCGGTGTTTGCCGTTGA
>Ga0316189_10003976_pt1 | contig 14280 bp, 15 predicted proteins | sample LowCovwburrow_MG_FD_204930 | JGI IMG/M metagenome (GOLD analysis project Ga0316189, IMG submission 204930) | Coastal sediment microbial communities from Maine, United States - Lowes Cove worm burrow | ecosystem: Environmental > Aquatic > Marine > Coastal > Sediment | place: USA: Maine...
TCCGGACTGGCAGATTCTCCCGACATTATGGCCCCGCCCTGCGCACCCTTCTCGCGCAGGATCCGCGTTAGACGTCGGGTATCAATATCGGAGATTGCCACGATGCCGTTGCGCTTCAGGTAGTCGGGCAGACTTTCCGTAGCCCGCCAGTTACTGTGCAGATCCGGGCAATCGCGAATAATCAGCCCGGCCGCCATCGGCCGCGAAGACTCTTCGTCTTCAGGGTTGCAACCGGTGTTGCCTATGTGGGGGTACGTTAAAGTGACAAGCTGTCGTGCATATGAGGGATCGGTAAGAATTTCCTGGTAACCGCTCATCGCAGTATTGAAGACCACTTCGCCCATGGTTTCACCGCTTGCCCCAATACCCAGGCCGCGAAAAACGCTGCCGTCTTCCAAAGCCAGCACTGCATGATCAGTCAAAATCACTTACTCCAGATGTGCAAAACGGGAAAGCTTTTTCAGCTGTTCCCGCTTAGAAAAAATCAAGTTTGCTAGAGCCTTCGGCCTTTCCGCTTCCGGTTGTGTTCTAAGCATGAAGATTTTAACGGAGCACCCCCTGACTTGTCTAACCATTCTATCGGAATCTAACGCAATCCCGACAACCAGTCGGCAGCAGAGTACAGGCCGGCCGGTTGTTGAATCAGCCAGTTACCGGCATCGAGTGCGCCACTCGCATAAATAGAGCGGTCATGGGCCCGGTGAACCAGGTCAAATTCTTCGCCAGCCAGTTTAAACGTCACGGTATGCTCACCGATGACCTCTCCCTCGCGGACAGACCTGTATTCAATGGTACCGGCGTCACCGCCCCGCTCCGCTCCGATGCGCTCTCCCAGCATCAATGCCGTGCCCGAAGGCGCATCTTTTTTCCACCGGTGGTGGATATCTTCCACCATCACCGGTGTTTGATCGTCCAGTATCGCTGCTGCGCGAGCGGCCAGGTCGGCCAGGAGATTCACACCAAGGCTCAAATTGGGCGACCACAGCACAGGTACATGGGCCGCTGCTGATTCCAGGGCATCCATGACATCAGCCGGTAAGCCGGTCACACCGCTGACCAGGGGCACCTGGTTTTCAGCACACCAGGAAGCTGCCGTACGGGTGCCTTCCGGCAAAGTGAAATCAATCAATAAATCCGGCTTTTCTTCCAGTCCGGAAAGCGTTGGACACCAGGGTACCGTGGTTTCCCATTCCGGCGCTTGTGGCCCGTCCAGGCCGATGATGGTCACGTCATGCCTGCCGTCTGCCGCGGAAACGATTGCAGCGGCCATCCGCCCGGTTCCGTGAATGGCGATGCGCATCATTGCCTCAAGAGGTCATCCGGTCGAAAAACTCCCGTACACCCTTCAACCAGGACTGGGAGCGCGGATTGTGCAGGCTGTTGTCCTTGGTGAACGTTTCTTCAAATTCGCGCAACAGGTCTTTCTGCTTACGGGTCAGCTTGACCGGAGTTTCCAACACCACGCGGCACATCAGATCACCCGTACGATGGCTGCGAACGGATTTCACGCCCTTGCCTTTCAGACGAAACATTCGGCCGGTCTGCGTTTCTGCCGGTATTTTGAGGCTCACCTGGCCGTTCAGTGTCGGAATATCCAGCTCACCACCCATGGCGGCCAGCGTGAAGCACACCGGTACTTCGCAATACAGGTCATCACCGTCGCGTTCGAATATCGAATGAGGTTTGACCCGGACCTCAACGTACAGGTCACCGGCGGGAGCCCCGTTGGCTCCTGCCTCGCCTTCACCGGCCAGTCTGATCCGGTCGCCGCTATCGACACCCGCAGGAATCTTCACGGACAGTGTTCGCGTTTCCCGCACCCTGCCCTGGCCATTACATTCTGTGCAGGGGTTGCTGATCTGCTGGCCCGCACCCTGGCAGGTTGGACAGGTTTGCTGCACGGAGAATATCCCCTGCTGCATCCTGACCTGTCCGACACCCCCGCAGGTTGTGCAGGTTTGCTTCTTTCCGTCACTGGCTCCGCTACCGTGGCATTTCTTGCACTCACCCAGCGTTGGCACCCTGATTTCCCGGTCGATACCACTGACGGCTTCTTCAAGATCCAGATCCAGTGAAAACCGCAGGTCCGAACCACGTTGCTGTGTTTGTCTGCGGCGCCCGCTGCCACCAAAGATGTCGCCGAAAATATCTCCAAAAATATCCCCGACATCACCCTGGAAACCGCCCGGACCACCCGGGCCGCCCTGCGCGTTCACACCCGCATGGCCAAAACGGTCATAGGCGGAACGTTTTTCCGGGTTGCTCAGGATTTCATAAGCTTCCTTGGCTTCCTTGAAGCGCTCCTGTGCTGACTCATCATCCAGGTTACGATCCGGATGATATTTCATAGCAAGCCGCCGATAGGCTTTTTTCAGCTCATCGGCGCCGGCGTTCTTCTGAACACCCAGAATTTCGTAGTAGTCCCTGTCTGCCATGCATTTATACCAATTGTTCTGCGACAGACCTGAGGACCATCTGCCGCCAATTCAAGGTCCAAAAAACCCGGCCTAAGCCGGGTTTCTGGTTCCTGTGCAGTCTTGAAAAATCAATCCTGCTTCTTGTTCTCGTCAACTTCTTCGAACTCGGCATCGACCACATCGTCATCACCGGCGCTGGCCTCAGCAGGCTCAGCCTGTTCTGCCTGAGCCTGTTCGGCGGCCTTCTGGTAGATGACCTGGCCGGCTTCGGACAGCTTTTCAATAGCTGCTTCGATCGCGTCCTTGTCATCACCCTTCATGGCTTCCTCGACACTTTCGATTGCGCTCTCGACCTTGCCACGCTCTTCCTCGCTGACCTTATCACCCATCTCTTTCAGGCTGGACCGGGTAGCGTGAACTATGGCGTCTGCGCTATTGCGTGCACTGACCAGTTCATGGAATTTACGATCATCCTCAGCATGCGTCTCGGCATCCTGCACCATGCGATTGATCTCATCATCCGACAGGCCGGAACCCGCCTTGATTTCAATCTTCTGCTCTTTGCCGGTTGCCTTGTCGGTAGCGCTTACGTGCATGATGCCGTTGGCGTCGATATCGAAGGTTACTTCGATCTGTGGCATGCCACGCGGCGCCGCACCAATACCCGCCAGGTCGAAGCGTGCCAGCGACTTGTTGGCTGAAGCCATGTCGCGCTCACCCTGCAATACGTGAACGGTTACCGCCGTCTGGTTGTCGTCTGCCGTTGAGAAAACCTGGGATGCCTTGGTCGGCACCGTGGTGTTTTTCTCGATCAGCTTGGTCATGACGCCACCGAGGGTTTCGATGCCCAGTGATAACGGAGTCACATCCAGCAACAGCACGTCTTTCACATCACCTGCAAGTACGCCACCCTGGATTGCTGCACCAGAGGCAACAGCTTCGTCGGGATTAACATCCTTGCGGGGTTCCTTTCCGAAAAATTCAGCGACCACTTCCTGAACTTTTGGCATGCGGGTCTGACCGCCTACCAGGATCACATCGTCGATGTCACCGACTTTCAGTCCAGCATCGTCGAGGGCCGTTCTGCACGGACCGACGGTTTTGCTCACCAGGTCACCAACCAGTGATTCCAGCTTGGCGCGGGTCAGCTTGATACTGAGGTGCTTCGGACCGCTGGCATCAGCCGTGATGTATGGCAGATTCACTTCAGTCTGCTGCCCTGCTGACAACTCGATCTTGGCGCGCTCACCGGCTTCCTTCAAACGCTGCAAAGCGAGTGGGTCGTTGCGCAGGTCAACACCCTGGTCTTTCTTGAATTCTTCAACCAGGTAATCGATGACGCGCTTATCAAAGTCCTCACCACCCAGGAATGTGTCACCGTTGGTGGCCAGCACTTCAAACTGGTGCTCACCGTCGACGTCGGCGATCTCAATAATTGAAATATCAAAGGTACCGCCACCCAGGTCATAGACAGCGATTTTGCGATCACCGCCTTTCTTGTCCATGCCGTAAGCGAGTGCCGCAGCAGTGGGCTCATTGATGATGCGTTTGACGGTGAGACCGGCAATCTTACCGGCGTCCTTTGTGGCCTGGCGCTGAGAATCGTTGAAATATGCCGGTACGGTAATGACCGCCTCGGTGACTTCTTCGCCCAGGTAGTCTTCAGCCGTCTTCTTCATTTTCATTAAAACGCGTGCAGAAATCTCAGGCGGCGCCATTTTCTTGCCGTCCGCTTCTACCCACGCATCGCCGTTCTTCGCTTCAACAATTTTGTACGGGACCAGGTCCTGGTCTTTTTGTACAACGTCTTCAGAAAATTTCCGGCCAATCAGCCGCTTGACGGCAAACAGTGTGTTAGTCGGATTGGTAACTGCCTGGCGCTTTGCCGGCTGTCCTACCAATACTTCGTCGTCCTTGGTAAAGGCGACAATTGAAGGTGTGGTGCGATCGCCTTCTGCATTTTCGATGACTTTCGGCTGTCCGCCTTCCATCACTGCGACGCAGGAGTTTGTCGTACCAAGGTCAATCCCGATGATTTTACCCATGTGTTTGTTCTCCCAAAAAATACTAAATTAATTGATGCTCCTGAAATGGGGTTGTTCAGGACATTTTCAACGATCCGAAGCCCGAAAAGTCAGGGTTTGCGTGAGACGATCACCATTGCCGGGCGAATCAGACGGTCATGCAGCCGGAAACCTTTCTGCAGCACTTCAAGTATGGTGTTCTCTTCGACATCTGCTGATGGCAGCATTGTCATTGCCTCGTGGAACTCAGGGTCGAATCGCTGCCCGGCCGGGTCAATCACTTCCAGGTCATAGTCCTGCATGACCTTTTCCAGTAATTTAAGGGTCAACTGCTGACCTTCCTTAAGCGACTCAACAGTCACCGCTTCGCCGGCAAGACCCAGGCCGCGTTCCAGGCTGTCCCATACCTGCAGCAAATCTTTCATGATTTTTTCCAGCGCCAGCTTGCGTGATTTTTCCAGGTCACGCATAAGGCGTTTGCGGGTGTTGTCCATTTCAGCCTGCATACGTAACATCGCCTCACGATGCTTCGCCAGATCCTGTTCAGCAGCGGCAAGCTCGCTGGCAGCATCGTCCAGTTCAGTGGCTGCTTCGGAGTCGACACCCTGCAGTCCGGCCTCACCAGCGGATTCCACTTCTACTTCCACCGGATCTTCGAACGGGTTGTTCTTCATTTCTGTCACGTTTCCTATCTCCCAGGCCCGGTACAAGCGATGATGCCGGAACCAAACAAATGTCATTTTGTAATCCCCCCGAAATATGGGGTTGCGGAAATGCGATTCAAGCGGCTTACCTACATGGAATCCATTGCCCGATGCTCTGACGCATGCTAATTTCATCGGCTGTTCATGCCCGATTAAAAAATGCTCAACTTTCTGCAAATCCGTAATTACGCCATCGTCGATTCGCTTGACCTGGAATTTGCTGACGGTTTTACCTGTGTTACCGGTGAAACAGGCGCAGGCAAATCTATCCTGGTTGACGCGCTGGGCCTGCTTTGCGGCAAACGGGCTGACACTTCAGCGATCAGGGACGGCGCCACCAGGGCGGAACTGAATGCCGGGTTCGAGCTGCAGAAAGATAGCGCCGCCATGCTCTGGCTGCAGGATTCAGAGCTGGATGACGGGAACACCTGTTTACTGCGCCGGGTGATCAGCGAGGGTGGACGTTCCCGTGCGTGGATTAACGGAACGACTGTCACTTTGCAGCAGCTCTCTACCCTGGGTGCGCGGCTGGTCGAAATCCATGGGCAAAACGAACACATTCTGCTGGTGCAAAACTCGGAACAATTCCGCTTGCTGGACGGAAGTGGAGATTACGTCGCTGAACTCGAAAAAGTTATCCTTAGATACGAAGACTGGTCTGCCCTTGAGCGTCACAAACAGAGCCTGCTGGATGAAACACCCCTCGACGCGGGTGATCTGGACCTGATTCGCTACCAGATTCGCGAGCTGGAAAGCAGCATGATTCCCGCTGACGAGTTCAACCGGATCGAAGCAGAACACAAGATCATGGCCCGCGGCGGTGAAGTCCTTGAAACACTGGAGTATGCAGCCGGGGCCCTGGAATCAGACGACGCAGGCGCCAGCCCGGTGATCCACAGAGTCGCTGAACAGCTCGATGCACACGCACCACTGGATCCTGACATCGCCAGCGCAGTTGAACTGCTGCGCAGTGCAGCCATAAATTGTGACGAAGCACACAGCAACATCCAGGCTGCCCGCGTGCGCCTTGATCTCAGCCCCGAGCGACTTGCGGAGATTGAGACGCAACTTTCTACCCAGCATGACCTGGCGCGCAAACACAGGGTGCAGCCGGAAGACCTGCAGCAGGTACTTGAAGAGTTGAAAGCACGCTTCGACCGCGCCGGTTCATTGGAACAGCGCCTGGCGCACGTGCAGGAGCAACTTGACGCCGCACTCGACCAATATCGCACTGCCGCCCAAAAATTGCATGCGCAGAGGAAAAAACGAGCGCAGGAGCTGGCTGACAGTGTGACGGCTTTAATGCAGCAACTGGGGATGGAGGGCGGAATATTTGAATTCAACGTAATCCCCGATACGACCGCCACACCCACACAACGGGGCACCGATCAACTTGAACTCCGCGTCAGCGCAAACCCGGGTATTGCGCCTGGCCTGTTGCGCAAAGTCGCTTCAGGCGGCGAACTTTCCCGTATCAGCCTCGCTATCAAGGTGGCCGCCAAGTCGGGAGCCGCTGCACCTACGCAGATTTTTGACGAAGTGGATGCCGGTATCGGCGGAGACACAGCCAACGCGGTGGGGGCCCTTTTGAAAAGCCTGTCGGCCAGTGGCCAGGCGCTATGCGTTACGCACCTGGCGCAGGTCGCAGCTTTTGCGGACCATCAATTCCGGGTATTGAAGAACGCCGGGGAAAGCGACACAAAAATCCAGACCAGCCTGCTGGCGGACGATGAACGAGTCGATGAAATTGCACGGATGCTGGGCGGTCGGCTTTCCGAGCAAAGCCGGGCGCATGCCAGCGAATTATTGACTACGGCTTCAACACGGCACTAGTTGCGCTTGGGGCGAACATAGATCACGAGACTGTGATCCTCGATTTCAAATCCATGGGCCTCGGCTATTTTGCGCTGCGCGGCTTCGATTTCCTCGCTGATAAACTCAACAACCTTGCCGGTTTCAACGCAGACCATATGATCGTGGTGCTCGCCGGAATCGAGTTCGTAGTAGGCCTGCCCGCTTTCGAAATTGTGTTTCTCCACCAGGCCAGCAGATTCGAACTGACTCAGGACGCGGTAAACGGTCGCCAGGCCGATTTCCTCTTTGGCCTCGATCAGACAGCGGTAGATGTCATCGGCAGTGAGGTGCTTGTCTCGCTGGTTCTCCAGAATCTCGAGAATCCTCTTGCGCGGGTGCGTTACTTTCAGACCCGCCTGTTTAAGGTTGTTGTCTTTCACCGAAATACCACTATTTTATAAGGCCGCAGATATTGTATCATTCACGCACTCTGTGCCACGCTAAAAATCCAGCCGGAACTTCAATGATCATGCGTTATCTGTTTTTACTACTTTTGTGCACGCTTGCCTGCAGCGGCTGCAACCTGATTTACAAGCAAAATATCCAGCAGGGCAATGCAATCGAACAGGACGACCTGGACGAGCTGTATGTCGGTATGAACGAGCGCCAGGTGCTTTTCGTGCTGGGAACACCTTCCGTCAAGGATCCTTTCCACCCGGACCGGTGGGATTACGTGCAGACTTTCAGCCGACGTGGAAATGACCCCGTGCAGAGGACCGTCACGTTGCGCTTCAAGGATGGCCTGCTGACAGAAATCGACGGCCAGAACGATCCCTTTGGCACAGATTCAAGCGGCGGCTCGAGTGAGGTTGCATCGTTCGTCAAAAAAGCACCTGATGACGCTGAAGCCGATTCCGGTACTACATCATCAGGAAGCCCGCAGGACGCCTCGATCGAATCAGCCCGCGAGGAAGTTTTGAAGGGTGTGGATCCCGACATCGAGGCCATTGATGAGCGCAATGCGGCAGACCGGGACTATCAACGGGATATGGAGTTGCTCGACCAGACTCCGGACGACCTGTCGGTACCCGACATCGACGGTTAGGAGCTTTCAGCCTTCTTACGGGCGCGTTGCTTGCGTTGTTCTTTCGGGTCGGCAATCAACGGGCGGTAGATTTCCACCCGGTCACCTGCAGACAAACAGTAGTCGGATGGCACTTTCCTGCTGAAAACACCCAGGGCATTGGGATCAGGCTCCAGCCCCGGAAACTCCCGCAGAATTCCGGATAATTCAATGGCCAGGGCCACGGTGCAACCCTCAGGAACATCCAGGCTAAGCAGCGACTGCTTACCGGGTGTCGCATAGGCGACCTCGACCCGGATCTGTTTGAGATCGGTTTCAGCGCCTGTAGACATCGTCGGCCCGCTGGCTGAATTCGTTGACCATCCGGTCAGCAATATGAGCAAATCCCCTGCGGAATGCCGAAGACAGCACTTTGCTGGAAAAATCAAAGCCCAGCACCAGGGTCACCTTGCTGCCCTCGGTGCCCAGCGGTTCGAACAGCCACTCGCCAGCCAGGCGCCGGAACGGGCCTTCGACCAAAGAAAGCGTAAGGCGCTCGCCGGGCACAAACCGGTTTCGCGTGGTGAACGTCTGGGTGATCCCGCTGACCTTGACCACCAGGGATGCGAGCTGTTGTTCAGGGGTTTGTTCGTGCACCTCGGCAGACAGGCACCAAGACAGGAACTCCGGGTAGGAGGGCACGTCCTGGACCAGCCGGAACATGTCCATTGCCGGGTGAAGTACGAGGGCTGATCGCTTGATTTCCATGCGTTTTCGGTATTAACAGGATTGAGCAAGGCGCGGCAAGCATAGCATGAGCAACGCCGCAGAACGTAGAATAGGCCGCATTATGAATAACACAAGCAAAAAAGGCTCAAAAACCATCGCACTGAACAAGCGTGCACGTTACGAGTATCACATAGAGGATCGGCTTGAAGCCGGCATCTCACTTGAAGGCTGGGAAGTGAAAGCACTGCGTGAGGGCCGCGTGCAATTCGCAGACAGCTATGCGCTGCTCAAGGATAACGAAGCCTTCCTGTTTGGCTGCCAGATCAACCCGTTACCAACCGTCTCCACCCACATCACACCCGACCCGGTGCGCACACGCAAGCTGCTTCTGCACCGCCGGGAAATAGACCGTCTGACCGGCGCCGTGGACCGCAAGGGCTATACGGTCATACCCACGGCGATGTACTGGTCGCGTGGGAAAGTGAAAGTCGAACTTGGGCTTGCCAAGGGTAAACAACAGCACGACAAGCGTAAAACTGAAAAAGACCGTGACTGGGAGCGACAAAAAGGACGCATCATGAAACGCGGGTGACACCAATCAAGAAACCCGCTCTACAGGGTCGCTAAACTGTGGAGGCCAATCGCATCAAGGCTGACATGAATAAACAGCGAAGAAAACCCATCCGCGTGGGCCTGGCGGACAAAAGCCCCCTGATTCACGCGGCGATAAAGCAACTGCTTTCAGCGGACGACCGCTTTGAGCTGGTGTTTATGGCTACTAATTGCGACGATTTTTTTCGTCACATAGAGAAAACACCGATTGATGTCGGCGTGATTGGCTGGATTATCGGGCCTTGCGACGGGCGTTTCATCCTCGACCACCTGAATACCCGGGAAAGTCCGACCCGGATCATTGTTTACACCGGGCATGAGAGCAAGAAGATCCCTTCTATGGTGCTGACGCACGGGGCTGCAGCCTTCGTGTCGAAAATGGAGCAGCCATCGTTCCTGCTGGACACCATCGAAACAGTGGCCGACGGCAGGATGGTGTTCCCCTATATTGATGTCCGCACGGTTTATGACAATCCGCTCACCACGCTAACCCGGCGCGAACTGGAGGTGCTGGCTGACCTCGCCTCGGGGCGCACCAACAAACAAATTGCCCGCGACATGAGCGTCTCCTTGAATACCGTCAAATTCCACGTCAGGAATCTTTTTCAGAAACTGGGCGTTAACAGTCGAAGCCAGGCGATTGCGCTCTACCTCCAGTCCTGAACCCATCATAAAGGGTAGCTAAAACCCTACCCGTTTAACCCGCCCTGCCCCTCCCGATGGATGGCCTGATAAATCGTCCCGTCTTTTAAACTAATTCCCAGGCCAGGCACATGCCGGGAGGGCACGGGACATGACAGAACACGAAACGCTTAAACGCTACCTGCAGGAATGGGCCGGAGCCAACGAATTACGAACCGCAGTGGGCGTGACGACCCTCTCAATTGCCGATTCCTGCTGTGCGATTGCGGAAATCATCGCACTCGGCCCGCTGGCCGGAAAGCTGAACACGGCACAAGGCGAAAACGTCGATGGCGACACCCAGTACGAGCTGGATATGCGGGCCAACGAGTTGATCATCGATGAAATGATCAATGCCCCCGTTGCCTACCTGGCATCCGAGGAGCTGGAACTGCCGGTTCCGATCAACCAGGGCGCGCCGCTCTACGTGGCCATAGACCCGCTGGACGGCTCATCCAACATCGACACCAACGTCTCGGTGGGAACGATCTTTTCGGTGATGCCGATGCGCTGTGACAAGGGTGACGCCGAATCTGATTGTTTCCTGCAAAAAGGCACGCAGCAACTGGCGGCCGGTTATGTCATCTACGGTCCACAGACCGCCCTGGTGCTGACCCTGGGTGAAGGCACCCATGTCTTTACGCTGAACCCTGATACAGGTGAATTCTGCCTGACGGCACACCGGCTTCAGATTCCGGAAGAAACCCAGGAGTTTGCCATCAATACCTCGAATTTCAGACGCTGGGATGGTCACGTCAAGGCCTATATCGACGATTGCTTCGAAGGAGCCGAAGGGCCGCATGGCAAGAATTACAACACGCGCTGGATCGCATCGCTGGTTGCTGAATGCCATCGGATCATGGTGCGTGGCGGTATCTTCCTGTATCCGGGCGACCGCCGCCCCGCCTATCGCAGCGGGCGTTTGCGCCTGGCCTATGAGTGCAACCCCATTGCAATGCTGGTTGAGCAGGCCGGCGGCGCAGCTTCCACAGGCGAGCAGCGTGTGCTGGACATTGAACCCACAGACATCCATCAGCGCGCACCGCTGATATTCGGCTCCAAAAAAGAAGTTGAGCTGGTGGATCACTATTACCAGGAAGTTAACCCCAGCCACAAACAATCCCAACTATTCGGAAATCGCGGACTTTTCCGGACCGGCTAATCGAGGAGACAGACCATGTCAATTAAACACCCCATCATCTCTGTCACGGGCTCTTCCGGCGCCGGCACCACCTCGGTGAAAAAGACGTTTCAGCGAATTTTTAAACGCGAAGGCATCAACGCTTCGTTTATTGACGGCGATGCCTTCCACCGCTACGACCGGGCCGGCATGAAGCGAGTGATGGCGGAGGAAGAGGAAAAAGGCAACCAACATTTCAGCCATTTCGGGCCACAGGCAAACCTCCTGAATGAACTGGAGACTGTATTCCGGGATTTCGGCGAGACCGGCACAGGCAAAACCCGTCACTATGTTCATGACGAGGACGAAGCAAAGCTCTACGGTACGCCAGCCGGCACATTTTCTGAATGGGAAGATATTTCCGGGGATACCGAGTTACTGTTCTATGAAGGACTTCATGGCGCTGCCGTGACCGACGAAGTAAACGTAGCACAGCACTGTGACCTCAAAATAGGTGTAGTGCCCGTGGTCAACCTGGAATGGATTCAGAAAATCCACCGCGACAATCTGGACCGCGGCTATTCCCGCCAGGTCATCAAGGACACGATACTGCGGCGGATGCCCGACTACCTTGACTACATCTGTCCGCAGTTTTCACAAACGGATATCAATTTCCAGCGTATTCCGACCGTCGATACTTCCAATGCTTTCTGTGCGCGATGGATTCCGACACCGGATGAATCGATGGTCGTGATCCGCTTCGCGAATCCGAGGGGCATCGACTTTCCCTATCTGACCTCGATGATCCACGACAGCTTTATGTCGAGGGCCAACTCAATCGTTATACCGGGCGGCAGGATGGACCTGGCCATGCAGTTGGTCCTGACCCCCATGATCATGCAACTGATGGAACGCAGCCGCCGGGCCGGCGGACCACGCAAAGCCGTTCAGGCTGTTCAGCAAACAGCTTGATACAAAATTTGACTAAAGGAGAGCCAAAAATGGATCAATCAGCAAGATATGCAAACCTGGACTTACGCGAAGAAGACCTGATAGCAGGCGGCAAGCACGTACTGTGCGCTTATATCATGAAACCAAAAGCCGGATTCGGCACCTACCTGGAAACAGCCGCACACTTTGCCGCTGAATCATCAACCGGAACCAACGTTAAGGTTTCCACTACCGATGATTTCACTCGCGGTATTGATGCACTGGTGTACGAAATCGACGAAGAAAAAGAGGTCATGAAGATCGCCTATCCCAACGACCTGTTTGATCGCAACATCATCGATGGGCGCGCCATGCTGGCGTCATTCCTGACACTGACCATTGGTAACAACCAGGGTATGGGCGATGTCGAATACGCCAAGATGTACGACTTCTGGATGCCACCGGAATACCTGCGCCTGTACGACGGACCGTCAACGGATATTTCTGATCTGTGGCGTGTTCTTCGGCGGCCGGTCGTTGATGGCGGGTTCATCGTTGGCACCATCATCAAACCCAAGCTGGGCCTGCGGCCTCAGCCGTTTGCCCGTGCAGCATACGACTTCTGGCTGGGCGGCGATTTCATCAAGAACGATGAACCGCAAGGCAACCAGGTCTTCGCCCCGCTCAAGGAGACCATTACTGCGGTGGCTGATGCAATGCGACGGGCACAGGATGACACAGGCCAGCCCAAGCTGTTCTCGGCTAACATCACCGCTGACGATTATCGGGAAATGATTGCACGCGGCGATTTCATCCTTGAAACCTTCGCAGAGAACGCCGATCACGTAGCGTTCCTGGTGGATGGCTATGTAGCCGGGCCGACGGCGATTACGACAGCACGCCGCCACTTCCCTAATCAGTACCTGCACTACCACCGTGCCGGTCACGGAGCGATCACATCACCACAGACCCAACGCGGTTATACCGCTTTTGTGCTGGCCAAGATGTCACGCCTGCAGGGCGCTTCCGGAATCCATGTCGGCACCATGAGCCATGGCAAGATGGAAGGCGAAGTGGACGACAGGAACATCGCGTACATGATCGAACAGGATAGCGCTGACGGTCCCTTTTACCACCAGGAGTGGGAGGGAATGCGACCCACTACACCCATCGTCTCCGGCGGAATGAACGCGTTGCGCCTGCCCGGATTCTTTGAGAACCTGGGACATTCCAACCTGGTCCTTACCGCCGGAGGCGGCAGTTACGGCCATGTTGATGGACCGGCCGCCGGTGCCACATCGTTACGCCAGGCTGAAATGTGCTGGCGCGAAAAGGCGGATCCGATTACCTTTGCCCAGGAGCACCTGGAGTTCGCACGGGCCTTTGAAAGCTTCCCGGCCGATGCCGACCAGCTTTACCCGGGATGGAGGAACAAACTAAATGTTGCAGCCTGAAACCCAAAATAGCGGAAATTACCCCGCCGCCATCGTGTGGGACCTCGACGGCACCCTGGTCGAGTCTGCGCCTGACCTCGCCACCGCGCTGAATGCCCTGCTGAATGAGCAGGGGCAGCATACCCATTCGGTAGACAGTGTCCGCCCGATGATTGGTGGCGGTGTGGCAAAACTGATCGAGCGGGGATTCCGGGCTGCCGGCGCCCCGCTGGATGAAGCTGCCCGGGATGACCTGGTGCCCCGATTCATGGAACTGTACATGGCCTGCGCCACGGAGAGCACGCACCTGGTGCCTCATGCCCGGGACGTACTCACACATTTCTACCATGCCGGCGTCAAACAGGGCTTGTGTACCAACAAGCCTATTGCGGTGACCCGGTTGATTTTGAGTGCGCTGGACATCACCGGGTTCTTCAACAGCGTCATTGGAGGTGATTCAACAGATTCACGTAAGCCGCACCCCTTGCCACTCCTGACCTGCCTGGAGGAACTGGAGGTAAGGCCTGAAGATGCGCTGATGGTAGGTGATTCAGGTGCCGATGTCGGTGCCGCGCGGGCAGCCGGGGTTCCGGTCATCCTGGTTCCGGACGGTTACACGGGCGTTCCGGCCGTGTCACTGGGGGCCGACTACGTGGTTGGGGACCTGGCGGAAATCCCCGGCAGCATCCAACCACACCCGCCTCTACAACAAAGCGCCTGAGCTTTGATATAGTAGGGCTCTCACGGAGCCCTACTATGAAAAACAGGATAAA
>Ga0316189_10003978_pt1 | contig 14274 bp, 14 predicted proteins | sample LowCovwburrow_MG_FD_204930 | JGI IMG/M metagenome (GOLD analysis project Ga0316189, IMG submission 204930) | Coastal sediment microbial communities from Maine, United States - Lowes Cove worm burrow | ecosystem: Environmental > Aquatic > Marine > Coastal > Sediment | place: USA: Maine...
GGTGCTGGACGATGGTCGCCTGACGGATGGCCAGGGGCGCACCGTCGATTTCCGCAATACCGTGATCGTGATGACCTCGAACCTCGGTTCTGACCTGATTCAGACCCTGTCAGGGGAGGAACGCTACGACGAGATGAAGGGCGCGGTCATGGAGGTTGTGGGGCAGCACTTCCGTCCCGAGTTTATCAACCGCGTCGACGAGGCAGTGGTATTCCATCCGCTGGGTCGCGAGCAGATCAGGGCAATTACCGAGATCCAGGTCCAGTATCTGCACCAGCGTCTGGCCGACCGGGAGATGGGGCTGGAAGTCAGTCGTGGGGCTTTGGACCGTCTCGGCGAGGCCGGATTCGATCCGGTGTATGGCGCGCGGCCGCTGAAACGGGCTATCCAGCAGCAGCTGGAGAATCCGCTGGCGCAGGAAATCCTGGCTGGTGTGTTCGGTGCCGGTGACATCATCCACGTCAACGTCGCCGGTGATGGCCTGACCTTCTCGCGCGGCAGCAACGTCGACGTCGATGAGGAGGGGGCGGTCATCGAGGGCGAGTTGGTAGATTGATGGGTTGACCACGAAGGACACGACGATCACAAAGGTCCGATGATGGTCATCTTTATTGACCGGCTGCATAGTTGTCCTTTGCGTCCTTTGCGTCCTTTGCGTCCTTTGCGGTTTTCCCGATTGTCACCGCCCAAGATCGCCAAGGGCGCTGAGGCTGGCAGGCTCGCGATAGCAGCATGACCTGCTGCTTGGTGCTCTTTGTGGTTTAAAGCGCAGTCCAGATGGCGGTTATTTCAGTAGACTGACTGTACAGCCCTTATTACCGCATTTGAGGTAAATCCGTGATCGACCTGGGTGGCCTCATCTTCCGTACCATCGACGACGAAGGTGAAATTCACGTCTACCAGGATGCATGCTTCCGTTATCTGACTTTTGGCAATGCGGTCGAGCAGAGCTGCCTGGACCTGACGAACCCGGTACGTCTTGAACACGTCTATACCCAGGCAATGATGCTTGGCCTGCTGTTCAATCCGGATGCGCGAAGGATAGCTTTGCTCGGCATGGGAGGCGGCAGCCTTGCCCGGGCCTTACGTGCAGCCAGTCGCGGTGCCCGTATCCTGGCGGTCGAACGTCGTGCCGCGGTATTCGATGTCGCACGGACGTATTTCGATCTGCCCGATGACCGACGCTTCATCACTGTGTGTGACGAGGCCGAAGGTTTCCTGCGTTCTCAGAGCGGGCTGCACGACCTGATCTTTTCTGATCTGTACCTCGCCGAAGGTGTGTACCCAGGGCAGGTTGCGAGCGGCTTTTTACAGCTGTGCCGGGAGCAGTTGTCAGATGATGGGGTACTGATCATCAACCAGTGGGCCAGTGAGTTTCAGGCCAATCGGGCGGCGTTCAATGCCTTGGCCGAGGCGTTTGATGGGCGGATCCTGTACCTGCATGTACAGGGGGGCAACATCATTGCCTTTGCTTTTCATGGCCAGTTACCCGATTTGCGACGGGACAGCTTTTTCGCATCGGCGCAGTCGCTCGGGCTGCGGCTGGATATTCCTCTGCAACGGCATGCACGCAATCTGTGGCGGCAGAATGCCGAGATCCTGGGGGTGGGGCGGTTTCGCCATCGCCTGCAGCGATAAAGCGTAGCGCTGGGGTGTTCAGCTGGCGGTGCTGAGGAACACGCCGCCGCGACGCGGGTCTCCGGCGCCGGTGAATGTGTGGCCATCCCAGCAGACCGTATGGGTCCCACCGAAGAACAGGTTATGCGATTCCCAGGTCCGCAGCTTGGGGTATTGCTCAGTCAACGCATCGATCGCCGCTGCCGGTAGGCCTGGCTCGACATCGAGGCCGTCACGCTCAAAGTGGATGCGTGGCGCATTGACGGCGGCCGCCGGCGGCATGCCAAAATCAATCATGTTGCTGAGCGTCTGCAGGATGGCTGTACGCAGGCGGTTGGAACCGCCGGAACCGATTGCGATCAGGTGGCGCCGGTCTTCGGCAAGGGTGGGGGCCATCATCGAACTGACGCGCACGTTGCAGGGCCAGCGGTTGAAGCCTTCGGGATTCAGATCTTCTTCGCCCAGCATATTGTTCAGCATGATGCCGGTGCCGGGTATCAATTGGCCGCTTCCCTCACCATTCGAAAGTGTCAGGGACGCACTGTTGCCGTCGCCGTCGATTGTGCTGATGTGGGTGGTGCCGCGATTGTTGACCGGGTGACCCTTCACTGTCGCAAGGTACGCATCGAGCAGCTCCTGGTGCCGCCCCGAACGCGTCAGCAGGCCGTCACTCCTCGCCAGGTTGGTATGCTCCATCACCTTCGCGAGGGTTGTCATATGATCGGGACTGCCGAATCCGGTGGCCGGGAGGTCGTGGTGATTCAGTGCCGAGAGTGCGAAGTTGATCAGGGTGCCACCTGAAGAGGGGCCTGGGTTGGCGGCCACCTGGTAGCCCCGGTAGCGGTGTTGCAGTGGGGTGCGTCGGATGACCTGGAAGCGCTCCAGGTCATCTTTTCCAAGGTGTCCGCCGTGCTCCTCACAATGCGCTACCAGGCGATGCGCGAGTTCTCCCTCATAGAAGGGGGCGTCCCCCTCTTCTGCAATCCAGGCGAGCGTTTCGGCCAATGCAGGCTGGTGAAATACGCGGCCTTCGCCTTGCAGGGCCTCGCCGCCATACAGGGCCTCGGCAGCCGGGGTGGCGCGGTAGATCGGCGCGACGATGCTGAAGATATAGGCCTGAAGGGTGTTTACGCCAACCCCTTGCGAGGCATATTCGATCGCCGGGGCGAGGGTCTCGCGCAGCGGCAGGCTGCCGAGTGCACGGTGCGTTTCAACCAACCCACGAATGGCGCCGGGTGTCGCGATGGACCCGGCGCCGATATGAAATTCCTGCTGTGCAGTGCCAAAGTCGGCGATCACAGGGTAAAACTCGCACTCGGCGAGTGGTCGTCGCTGCCGGGGAGTCTGAACAAAAAAATCATATAGGACCGCCGGGGCATCACGTCTTCGCGCAAGCAGAAAACCACCACCGCCGAGCGAGGTAAGCACCGGCTCGACCACGCAGGCGGCGGCCAGCGCCGCGAGCGCCGCGTCGAAGGCATTGCCACCCAGTTCGTACATGCGAAGCGCGGCCTCGGCGGTTTTCGGATGGCCGGCGGCCACGGCACCCTTCATATCGGCGTCTTTTCCTGCATGGGGATTCATTATGCCGTAAACGAAAAAACGCGCCCGGGGGCGCGTTTTTTCACCGACATGTGCCTGATTACTTCTTGTCGGCCTTTTTGGCAGGAGCTGCCTTGGCCTTTGGCGCGGTGCTCGGATAGTTGTAGCCACCAGAATATGGGGCATAGCCGTAGCCGCCTCCATAGCTGGGGTAGCCACCACCGTAGCCGCCACCATAGCCGCCACCATAGTAGGGGTAGCCACCACCGTAGCCATAACCCGGGTAGCCACCGCCCCAGCCGCCGTAGCCCGGGTAGCCGCCGCCCCATGGACCGCCGCCCCAGCTATTGCCCCATGGGCCGCCGCCCCAGTTGTTACCCCAGCCGCTGTTCCCGCCCATCCAGTTCCACGGGCCGCCGCCGCCGCCCCAGAAGGCGCTGGCGCTTGAAGTGGCAAGGATGGTCGCTGCGCCGACTAGTCCGGCCAATAGCAGTTTGCGTGTGTTTTTCATCGATAGTCCCTCCGGTTTAGGATTGGTTTGTTTCCTGGTTCGTGTAACACCGAGGGTGCGACCACATCCCCACCAAGACCGCATGGGCCCCGGCCTGGTCCATCTCACTCCAGCCGCATCCAGGTAAGATTTAGTATATGCGGATATTCTACTCCGTGCTGACGCGTCCCACACTGGAAATATAGCTCTGTCCTACGCTTGCCTTGTAGGCAGCTTCGGCGGGGCGTTGACGGTGCTGTTTCAGCAGACGCTGGCATTGCCTGAGGCTGAAATCGATGCCGTATTGCTTTGCCAGGTGATTCTGCAGCAGTTTTCCCTGCCATTTCTTGCCGTCCAGACCGTAGCTGGAGGGCGGCTGGGCGAGCTCCATGCGCAGTCGTTTCCATTCGTCGCTGGAAAGCTTGGGGGGGCGTCCGGGGCTGGTTTCATCGATCAGGCCGTCGAGCCCGTTGTCAATAAAACGCTTGCGCCAGCGCTCCAGGGTACGGGTGTGTTCGCCCAACCATTCCGCGACCTGGTTGGGACGATGTCCCTCGGCAATCAGTAAAACGCACAAGGCGCGGTAGCAGAAGCGTTGTTCACGCGAGGCGCTTACATGCTGCCGTACTGCGTTACGCAGTTTGGCAATCTCGGATGTGTCCATGTTCCCTTCTTCCCGGCGCAAACAGGCGCTGAAAGTTTCCTCTGGACCAGTATTAACAAAACTGTTTGGGCTTCTGGACGCAAACTGGTAAACAATTGACCCCGGTCAGGAAAAATTGCCGGCAATACGGAATTGAGTGGGTTCTTCCGGGCCGTTTCCGCGAAGCAGGCCGTTTGGGGCCTGTTCACACGACAAGCACGGCGGGGTTCCTTCGGTTTGTGCCCCCGATTCGGCCATGCCGTGTTGCTCGTCGTTTGTTTAGACTGTTAACCGTCTCTCCTCGCGCCTTGCCTGACCCGGTGTGGGGCGGCAACGCAGGCGCGTTTTAGGTGTGACCAGGCCCAAGGTGGACCCTATGCTCGAGTTTGTCTTTTTCGACCGGCGACCGCGTCAGCGCTTCGCCGATTTTCTGCGTGAGCACGCAGTGGCCTATGACGAACTGGAGGACGATGAGACCTTCATCGTCGGCATCCCCGAGGACACCGCCGATACCCTGTTGGAGAAGATCGAGGGTTGCTACGAAGAGATGATGGCCTACAACCAGGCGTTGTTTGAGGCGGAAGCCGGTGCTGACGGTGGGCATGCCGCCGGCGTGGTGGTGAATCTGGCATCCGGCAAGACCGTCTATGCGAGCGTGGATCCCGGCCTGCTCGGTCGGATCATGGAGGTCGTGACCCCGGAGGAACTCGGCGAGGTGGTCAATGCGATCGTCGATGCCGTCGAAAATCCCGACGGGCGTCCGCTGTGCCATCGTGCTGATGAAACGGACTGAGGGCTATTGGCTACCTGATTGCTGTGCATCCTGGGCGGCCTTCTCTTCGGCCGCGTACTTGAGTCGCTGGGCTTTTTTCCTCTCGACCAGCTCAATGTACTCTTTCGGCGTCAGGGAGGTGCCGCTCTCCGGCCGTTTTGTAGGCAGGTAGTAACCGGCGATCGCGGCGATCAGAATTGCCAGCAGCAGAATATAAACGTTGGTGCGGTCGCGCTGTCTTGCCATGTCCTGATGTTAACAGTCCGGCTCGTCTGTGGTCACTGTATTGCCGCATCCGGCACACATGGCTCGATCTAAAGCTGCGCCAGAAACAGGGGTCCGCGGCCACTGTCGATGCGCGAGATCGGGTGCCCATAGGCGCGACTCAACAATTCGGGGTCGCAAAGGGTGTCGCGCGGGCCGGCCTGCCAGCTGCCGTCTCCGTTGAGAATCAGCCAGTGATCGCAGACCTGATAGGCCAGATTGAGATCGTGGACCACCAGGAGCATGGCACGCTCCGGGCTGACGCACTGATTCTGCAGAGTGCGCAGGCACGTCGCCTGGTGTGCCAGGTCCAGATGATTGGTGGGTTCGTCCAACAGTGACAGTGGACTTTGCTGCGCAAGCAGACGCGCAATTTCCACGCGCCGCAGTTCTCCGCCCGAAAGGGTCTCCAAAGAGCGTTCAGCCAGGTCCTGCAGACCCAGTGCCGCTATGCAATGTCGGGCTATCGCCAGATCGGATGAGCTCTCCCAGGCCAGCGTCGCAAGGTGTGGATGTCGCCCCGTCAGCACGGTATCCATGACGCTGGCGCCGAAGCCGCGGTTGCTGTGCTGCAGCAGGATGGCAGCCTGTTGAGCGCGCTTGCGCGCGGTGAGCGCGACAAGGTCCTGCCCACCTATTCGGATGCTGCCCGCATGGCCTCCGCGCAGACCGGCCAGATGGTGCAGCAGGGTGCTCTTGCCCGCCCCGTTGCGTCCCAGCAGCGCCCAGCATTCACCGGCAGCAATCTTCAGGTCGAGCCCTGTGCACGCCGTTTGCCGGCCAATCTGTACCGATAGCTGCCTTGTCTCCAGCAGACAGCTCACCGGCGCACCTGTGTGTGTAGCAGGAACAGGAATACCGGTACCCCGATCATGGCGGTCAGCACACCGACCGGCAGTTGCATCGGGCTGATCAGGGTGCGGGCTGCACTGTCGGCCAGCACCAGCAGGCTGCCGCCAAGAAGGGCCGCGGCAGGCAGGAGGATGCGGTGATCATAGCCGCCGAGGCGGCGTATCAGGTGTGGCGTGACCAGACCGACGAAACCCACGGCCCCGGCGGCAGTCACTGCGGCAGCGGTCAGCAGGGCCGCAAGAAAGTACAGCTCGAGGCGCAGGCGCCGGGTGTCGATACCCAGGGCTGCGGCCTGCAGCAATCCCTGGGTCGCGATATTGAGGTCGCGCGCCCTGACAAAAGCCAGCGCCAGCCCGCAGGCCAGAATGAGCAGGGGCACGCCGGGCTCGAGTGCATCGGCAAGATCGCCCATGAGCCAGAACAACATGCCGGGCAGCTGGCTGGCAGGGCTTACGCTGAGGACGAAGCTGATCAGGGCAGACCAGCCGGCGGCCACCACAATCCCTGTCAGCAGCAAACGGTCACTGCGCCAGTCATCGGCGCTGCGGGCGAGGCCGAATACCAGCAGGGTGCTCAACAGGGCGCCAGCGGCCGCCGCCGGCGTGTACCACGGGCTCGGTAGTGCCAGCAGCATGGAGGTCAGAACCGCGGCTGCGGCACCCCCGGAGATACCGAGCACGTAAGGGTCGCCCAGCGGGTTGCGCAGCAACACCTGCATCAGGGCGCCGGCCAGCGCCAGTAGCCCGCCGACGGCGAACGCCGTCAATGCGCGCGGCAGGCGCAGTTGGTCAATAATCCGGTCGTGGATGCTGCCATCGTTGCCCAGGACATGCGACCAGACTTCGCCGGGAGGGATGTCTACGCTGCCGACCATCAGGGCAAGCGACAGACTCAGGCCGGCCAGCAGGAGGTTGAGTGGCAGCAGGAGGCTTCGGCGTATCGGCTGCATCAGCGGGCCCGTTGGCTTTGTTTCAGACGTGACGGTGATCGGCCGCGGTATGGCCGTCAAGCAGGCTGATAACCGGCCACCCGCGTTCCTTTGCGTGCGCCGCGAGTGCCTGGTCGGGATCGACGGCGACCGGGTGACTCACCAGTTCCAGCAGCGGCAGATCGTTGTGCGAGTCGCTGTAGAACCAGGCGTCATCGAGCGTCTGCTGATGCTGCGACAACCAGTCCCGCAGACGGCTGACCTTGCCTTCGCGAAAGCTTGGCGTGCCCGAGACCCGACCGGTATAGCGCCCGTCGTGCCTTTCCGGCTCAGTCGCAATCAGATGTGGGATGCCGAGCCTCGCGGCAATAGGGGCGGTCACGAAGGCATTGGTCGCGGTGATGATCATAAGCGTGTCACCGGCGTTGCGGTGATTTTCGACCAGGCGCTCCGAGGCGGCTGTGATCAGGGGTTCGATCTTTTCCTGCATGAACCTGGAATGCCAGGCATTGAGCTGCTCTTGCGGATGTTCCGACAGGGGTTTCAGTGAAAACGCGAGAAACGCCATGATATCCAGGCGACCCTCGCGGTATTCCTGGTAGAAACGTTCATTTTCGCGCTCGTAACCGGCGCGGTCCACGACACCCAACTCGCCGAGGAACTGGCCCCACAGGTAGTCGGAGTCACCTGCCAGCAGGGTATTGTCGAGATCGAAGATGGCTAAAGGCATGTGAATTGAAGGTTTTGTTGCGGCGCCGGGAATGGCCGCGGAAATTATACAGGAATTCCTTTATAAGCAATAGCTTATGCTTTTTTCCGAGCTTGCGGGCAAGGTACCCGCTGTGGAAAAATCGAGCGAGTTAAAAATTAAATTTGGTTTCTTTGTGATAGATACCGACGGCTTCCGGCCGAATGTGGGGATCATCCTCTGCAATGACCAGAACCGCCTCTTCTGGGGACGTCGGGTTGGTCAGAATGCCTGGCAGTTTCCGCAGGGTGGCATCCAGGCCGATGAGACGCCCGAGCAGGCAATGTACCGCGAGCTGCAGGAAGAGGTGGGTTTACTGCCAGAGCATGTCGATCTGCTTGGGTCGACCAACCGCTGGCTGCGATACCGCTTGCCGAAGCGGTTCATTCGACGCCATTCGCACCCTGTTTGTATCGGGCAGAAACAGCGTTGGTTCCTGCTACGGGTGCATTGTCGCGAGAGCGATTTCTGTCTCGACTCGTGTAACAAACCGGAATTCGACAGCTGGCGCTGGGTCAAGTACTGGCAGCCGGTACGTGATGTGATCTACTTTAAGCGGAGGGTGTACGAGCGTGCACTCGAGGAACTCGCGCCTTTACTGTTCCCCGATGGGGTGCCGTCCCGGCCGCAAACCAATTATCTGCGCCAGCAACGTCGCTGAGCATTTCTGAAGCACATCATTCATGATGCCCTGCAAAAAGTGGCCGCTGTCGCTGCCGTGTTCGTCGTGAGAATAGGCCCTGGTTGATCATGCTTGAGACATTGCATCGGATCGTCAAAGAGGTGAACGCCGCTCCGGATCTGGAGGAGGCGCTCAGCATGATCGTGACCATGGTCAAGCAGTCCATCGCCTGTGATGTCTGTTCTGTCTATCTCACTGATGCCGAGGCCCGCGCACATGTGCTGGCGGCCACCAACGGCCTGCGCCAGGAGGCGGTGGGCAAGGTGGCATTGCCGCTGGGGCGTGGTCTGGTAGGTCTTGTTGCAGAACGCTCGGAACCGCTCAACCTCAGCGACGCACCGTCGCACCCACGTTATATGCGCATCACCGAGACGGGCGAGACACAGTATTGCGGTTTCCTGGGCGTACCCATCATCCAGAACAGGAAAGTGTTAGGGGTGTTGGTCGTGCGCCAGGAACTGCAGCGTGAATTCGTCGACGATGAAGTGACCTTTCTGTTCACCCTGGCGGCGCAACTGGCTGGAGCGATAACCCACGCCCAGGCCAGCGGTGAACTCGATACCCTGACCACCCAAAGGCGGGTCGCGCGATTTCTCGAGGGACGCCCGGGCAGCACCGGCGTGTCCATTGGGCACGGCGTGGTCGCCTACCGCATGGCTGATCTCGATGCGATTCCCGACCGCACCACGGATGACGTCGAGCGCGAGTGCGTGTTGTTTCGGGCCGCGGTGAGTGCGGTGGAAGATGATCTGCGCACGCTGAAGACACGGCTCAGCGCGGAGATCCCGGCCGAGGATCGTGCCTTGTTCGACGCGCTGTTGTTGATGCTCGGTGGCGACAGCCTGGTAACCGAGACGGTGGCGCTTATCGAGCAGGGGCATTGGGCTGCGGGTGCCTTGCGCCAGAGTATTCACTCGCATGCCAAGGTTTTCGAGAGCATGGAGGATATCTATCTGCGCGAACGCGCCTCCGATATCCGTGACCTGGGGCGGCGCATCCTTATGCACCTGCAGAGCGACAGCCCACGCGAGGTCGAATACCCATTGGACACCATTCTGGTCGGCGAAGAGGTGAGTGCGGTACAGCTCGCCGAGGTCCCGCCCGAGTGTCTGGTCGGGATTGTCTCCGCTACCGGTTCCAGTTCATCGCATGTTGCCATCCTGGCAAGGGCGATGGGGGTTCCGGCGGTGATGGGCGTGACCGACCTGCCGGTAAGCCGGATGGAGAGCCTGGAGCTGATCGCCGATGGTTACCGGGGGCGTGTCTATATTGCGCCACCAAGCTCGGTCCGCGCCGAATATGAACGCCTGGCGGAGGAAGAGCGTGCCCTTACCGCCGAGGCGGAGACGCAGCGCGGCCTGCCCGCGGAGTCGACGGACGGGGTTGCTTTTCCACTATTTCTGAATACCGGATTGGTCAACGAAACGGATAATCCGGGCAATGACGAGTTCGCCGGCATAGGTCTTTACCGTACCGAGCTACCTTTCATGGTGCGCGATCGATTTCCTGCTGAGTCGGTACAGGTAGTGAATTACCGTCACGTGCTCGAGGGTTTTGCGCCGCGACCGGTGATCCTGCGAACCCTGGATATCGGTGGTGACAAGCCCCTGCCGTATTTCCCGGTCGATGAGCAGAATCCATTTTTGGGTTGGCGCGGTGTGCGTATCTCCCTTTCTCATCCCGAGATATTCCTGACCCAGGTGAGAGCGATGCTGCGAGCGGCGGTCGATCTGGACAACCTGCAGATCATGTTGCCCATGATTAGCGGTGTCGAAGAGATCGATGAGTTGAAGATGCTGATCACCCGCGCGCACGATGAGCTGCTCGAGGAAGGCTACGCCGTTTTCATGCCACGTATCGGTGTGATGATCGAGGTGCCGTCGGCGGTCTATATGATCGAGGAACTGGCCCGTCGGGTCGACTTCGTCTCGGTGGGGACCAACGACCTGACCCAGTATCTGCTGGCCGTGGACCGCAACAATTCACGGGTTGCGGAGCTTTACGACGATCTGCACCCGGCCGTATTGCGGGCACTCGAACAGATCGTGCGCGGCGCACGGGTTTTTCATCGGCCGGTGGGCGTCTGTGGTGAACTGGCCGGCAATCCCCTGGCGACTATCCTGCTGATGGGGCTCGGTGTCGACAGCCTGAGCATGAGCGCCGGCAGCGTGATGAAGGTGAAGTGGGTGGTACGCAGTTTTAGTGTGTCGCGGGCCCGCCAGTTGGCGCAGGCTGCCCTGCGCATGGAGGATGCCCGGCAGGTCAGACGCTTCATGGAGGGTGCGCTGGACGATATGGGCCTGGGTGGTTTGTTCAGGCCCGGGCGTTGACGGCGAACCGGTAATACCTTTACACAGCGGTTGCTTCGGGAACGGAGCAGTGGCGGCCCGTTGTGCAGCAGGGATCGCATTCAGGGTCGTTCATGCCCTCATTTATTACAGTTTTATGAATTTTTGTCGCAAAATACCCGGATGTTGGCGAGTATTGTAAGGATTCACGCAGAATATAGCCGGGGAATAAGGCCGCTCGAAACGGGATGCCGGCTAAGAAATCTGTCGTTTCTTGACGCCTGTCAACCGAATTGTATTGAGATTGTGTACACAATGATCGCTTAAGTGCGACCCCTGGGGGAAAAATGGATAAGTCAGCTGCTTCAAAGAGTGCCAATGATTCCGGTGCCGATAAAAAAGACATCAAAGAAAAGAAAATGAAGGAGCGCGAGGTCTATAAGGGCGACCTAAGCAAGCTGGACAAGAACGCACGTCGCGATCTGTTCCGCAACAACATCTACCCTTATTCCAAAAAACTCAATCGCAAAGATTACGAGGCGTTTAAGTTCGAGCTTCAGATTGAGCTGCTCAAAATGCAGAACTGGGTGCGTGAAACCGGTGAGCGCGTGCTGATCCTGAATGAAGGGCGGGATGCCGCCGGGAAAGGCGGCACCATCAAACGCATCATGGAACACCTCAACCCGCGTGGCGCGCGCATCGTGGCACTGGAAAAGCCTTCGCCGCTCGAGCAGGGGCAATGGTATTTCCAACGCTATATCCAGCATCTGCCCAGCGCGGGTGAAATCGTGCTGTTCGACCGTTCCTGGTACAACCGCGCGGGTGTCGAGCGCGTGATGGGATTCTGTTCCTCATCCGATTACCTCGAGTTCATGCGCCAGACCCCGGAACTCGAACGCATGTTGGCGCGCAGTGGCATCCGTCTGTTCAAGATGTGGTTCTCGGTCAGTCGCGGCGAGCAGCTGCGTCGTTTCAAATCGCGTGAGCATGATCCGCTCAAACAATGGAAGCTGAGCCCGATCGACCTTGCCTCGCTTGACAAATGGGACGATTACACCAAGGCCAAGGAGGCGATGTTCTTCCATACCGATACCGCGGATGCGCCCTGGGCCGTCGTCAAATCTGACGACAAGAAACGCGCACGTATCAACGCGATCCGTTATCTTCTGGATGCCATTCCGTACGATAATAAGGACACCAAGATTGCCTGCCCTCCGGACCCACTGATTGTCGGCTCGGCCTCAGACATCTATGAAGATGGCGAGCATACTCAGCTGGGTTGATCGCAGAGCAGGCTCGGATAAGAAACAAGCAAGGAACACCGAATGAGTAAACATTACGAGAAGCACGCTGAGCAGGTCATCACCGGTTTTATGAACCTACTCGGCGATGAAGCCAAGTCGTGCATCAGCGAAGAAGACTTGAGCGAACTCACCATGTTGGTGGAAGCGGCCATCAGCACGGCGGCACTGGAGCAGATAGAGAATGCTGCCGATGAGGTTGCCGCACTTTCAACCCGTCTGCGCAGCTACGCGGAACACTACGACAAGTCCTGAATTCATCCTCCTCCGGGGGGCGGATATGCTGCTCCCCTCGTCAGGCTCGGCTTCGGTGGCGTCCGCCAACCGACGGCCGGATGCCACCGCCCTCAACCTTCTGTCAACTCGTTCCCGTATTGAACACGCGAGGGGTTAGTCGTTTTCCTTGCCGACCAGTTCGCTGCGGCGCAACAGTGGACCGATCAAGGGCGCCTGGACGAACAGGCTGAAGACGACCACGCCAAAGGCGATCGACTGGATGGTCCACCAGTATGGCAGGTCCAGCGGCAGTGACAGGCTCAGCGCGAGCACCACCGCACCGCGCAGGCTGCCCAGAAACAGCACCTTCTGAAAGTCCCGCGGGATCTGCTCGACCCATGGCAGCCGGTTGATCAGGGGGGCGGTGCCAAATATGCCGATCGCGCGCGCAGTAAGAATGGCCACGATACCGATCAGCATCGCCAGCCAGCGTTCCTCGAACATGACCAGGCTTACCGTGACCCCCATCAGCAGGAATACCAGGGCCTCGGCGACATAGACGTTGAAACTCCAGAAGTTGTCGACAAAGCTGCCGCGCTCGTCCTGGAAGTCATTGTGTATGACCCGTCCCATAATCAGTCCGGTTACCAATACCGCCATGACCCCGGAAACCTGCAATACCTCATTGGCGATCAGGAAAGCGGTATAGGCCGAGATCAGGGAGACCAATGCCTGCTGGATGGAATCATCGAACAATCGCGAGACCAGCAGAAAGCCTAGCCCCACCAGCAGGCCGATAAATATTCCGCCAAAAAATACCGCCAGGAATGCGATTGCTGCATCGCCGATGGTGATGTGCTCACTGGGATGCATCGCGATATACAGGAAGATGCTGAAGGTCACGATGGCGGTGGCATCGTTGAAAAGGTCCTCGCCTTCCATCAGGACGCGCAGGCGACGCGGTACGCCCAGCTTGGGGAAGCGGCTCGTAATCGGCGATGCATCCGTTGACGCCAGCACGGCGCCGGTTAGAAAGGCCGCTATCCAGGGGAAGCCTTCAGGGTGGCCGATGCCCAGGTAGACCAGGACCGCGCTGATCGTGGTCGACAGCAGCATCACCGGAACAGACAACAGCAGGATGACAAACAGATTGCGCCGCAACATCAGGGCATTGATCTTGAACGCAGCCTCGAATACCAACAGTGGCAGGAAGACGTAAAAGATAAGGTCGTGAAAAGATGCGTGTCGCACACCGGTATCGAGGTCAAACGTCAGCAGCAGTTCCGAGCCTAGAAAACCGGTCAGAACCAGGACCGCGGCGAAAGGCAGATTCCGGCGTTCGGCGACAGGCCTTATCATCAGCGCCAGGATAAGCATCCCGGCCAGCATCATGATGGTGTGGCTGATCTGCATGTCAGCCATCCGCTTTGCGGTTTGGCCCGGGTGCGGGGTGTAATTGATCCAGTCCGACAGACAGCCCGTTTTCCTGAACCACGCGTGCATGGTTGCGGTTCAGTTCGCTGGGCGAGGGGACCCCACAGGCATGCGCGATGATGCCGACCTCGTTCACCATGTTGCGCACGTACGCGGCGACACGTTCGGCCTTTTCCGGTGGGTGCAGGCCGCGCTGCAGTTTCTCGTTATGCGTGGTGATACCCGTTGGGCAGGTGTTCTTGTTGCATTGCAGGGCCTGGATGCAACCAAGCGCAAACATGAAGCCGCGTGCGTTGGTGATGAAATCGGCGCCCAGGCAAAGTGCCCAGGCAACGTCTTCCGGGTTGATCAGTTTTCCCGAGGCGATGACCTTGATCCGTTCGCGCAGTCCATACTCGTTCAGCTTGTCGACCAGGATCGGAAGGGCCTCGCGCAGGGGCAGGCCGACAGCATCGATGAGCGGCATTGGGGCGGCCCCGGTGCCACCCTCTGCACCA
>Ga0316189_10003979_pt1 | contig 14274 bp, 14 predicted proteins | sample LowCovwburrow_MG_FD_204930 | JGI IMG/M metagenome (GOLD analysis project Ga0316189, IMG submission 204930) | Coastal sediment microbial communities from Maine, United States - Lowes Cove worm burrow | ecosystem: Environmental > Aquatic > Marine > Coastal > Sediment | place: USA: Maine...
TTCTTCAATGTTCTCTCTACTTTTTTGTCGTGCTTTAGCAAACTCCAAAGCTTCTTCTTCAGTCTTAAAGGCACACTTTTCTAGTGTTTTATCAATAGAGTCGTAAAGTGATGCTCTTTTTCCTAGTACTTTGTGTTGTTGCTCGATATGTAGGAGATCTCTAATGAGTTCATAGTGCAGGTCTTCATCATCAGCTTGTTTTTTACAAATACCCTTCAATAACTGCATATCATCAGCTTTAAACAACTGGTAGTCATCAACTTGCTTTGCAGGGTATTCATTTCCTGTAGATTTTTCATAGATTGCAGGAAGAAGATCTTCAATTTCGTGCTTCTCTGTTACCCATATTCTTCTAATTTCTTCTAAATCTTCTAGTGCTATTAACTCTAACCCTTTGACTTCAGCGGGTCCCAGCTCTCTGGCCATTATTTCTGCTTTTAGTACAGCCTCAAGCAGTTGAGCTCTATAAGTCTGTCTATAAGGTCCATGAACAAGTCTGCCATTATGTAGAGTTAACGTGCCGTTCATTCTCCTAAAGTCTCTATGCTTCCTCTCGGCATCAATTTTTTTATTTTTCTTGTCAGTGTTTGGATCAGTAATATCTAACCATTTAGTTCGCAGCTCTAAGAGAGGTAGCATCCATTCTTTCTCTTCATCGTTTTGAATCATGGCAGCCATAGACTTATCTTCACCAACCATCGTACAAACATAGCAACCAAAACGGCTATCCCCGCAACTCGGTGTACTCGTATCAACGACTAGCGGGCACTCTCCATCAGAAGTTGCTCCTTGATACATATTAAGCAGCTCTTCATTCCTGAAACCCCAAGGGTTTTTCTCTTGCATAAGATATTGCCAAACATCGTCATCGTGCCAATCTGAAATAGGGGTATACACCCATACTCGATCTAACTCTTTATTCCTGCTTAATAACTTTCTAGTACTGCCTTGCTCATACTTTTTCATGTTTGCAGCACGCGATGAACTCTCGGCCTTTCGAGTACCTAATACAAGTATTGCTTCTCTATTATTTTTAACCATTGTGGTTATGAAATTATTAGAAGGTGATATTTTTAAGCGGCTAGTGCACCATCTAAATTTCGGTCTTGGTGCTGGATATCCTTTGCCAATAAGGTTTACCCAAAACCTATCTTGTACTTCAGGTGTCAGTCTATGTGGAATGATAGGCATATCTTGTGACTGTGCTGATTCAGTCATTTGATTTAACGACCGCACTACCCACTGAGCCACAATCGGATTTTCTACCAATGTATCAGTACTTATTACGTGTACTGGTTTGATGTGTTTCTCTTGTGGTAGCTTTGATATTGCATCCCAAACTAGTTGTAATGTCGCAGTAGAGTCCTTTCCTCCGCTATAGCCTAACACCCAAGGAATTTCATCTGATAAATATAACTCTTGGGTTTGTTTAATTAGACTATCAATAGTTGCTCTGTAGCCATGTTCTGAAAAAGCTGTTTTACGCTCAGAAGCAGTTTTAGACATGATCACCCCTCAAGAAAGCATCTTCAGCTCGTTGTTCTTCAGGGCCCAATTCAATATCAAGCATGTTTTTTATATAATTTGCTGTCAGAGTGATATTGTTTGAGGCTTTTTGCATTCTTCCGCCAAGCATAGCCCTACCTTCCCAGGCTTTACTATTGCTTCTCTTCCAATTAATTTTTGCTAATAACTTAAGCTTCCTTCTTTGTTCCACTTTATTGTAATTCAATAGTTTATTTCCCATTACACCGATTGCTTGCAATAAGATTGCATGGCAATGAACAAAATCTTGCCTTACATCACCTGACGTGATTTTCGATTCTTTAACAAATTTCCATTCATTAATATGGTTTCCAATACTATCCCAAAAACCAACACAAGCTTTTAAGACTTCATCAGTATCAGAGAATTCCTTGTTATTTAACAGAGCTGTGTTAGCAGAATGAATTGCACTTAGAGTAAACAGTTTTCTCGATCTTGGTGATAAAGCTGTCTTTTCCATTTCAACAAGATCTGAGAAAGTAGAAGACTCCAAAACAATTCGTTTAGTTAATTGCGCACTTTCATCCCGGTGATCGTAGAGTAATCCTAAGGATTTACTTGGTCTTACAGCATACCGGTTAAGGTCTGCAAACATTTGCTGGCATCTTTCTAACCCTTTGTCGATAAAAAAAACAACAGATATAGTTTCATCCCCAAGTCTTGGTTCTTTCTTCAGAGCTTCTTGAATTGCAGCCCTACGATGTTGCCCATCATTAATTACAAACTGAGAGTTCATATCAATTTTTAAAGTACCAATTCTACTTATTTCTCCATCTTCTCCATAAGGGGAGAAATGTACTTTTCCATCTATAGAGGCCGTGATAGCCGAAAATACATAGTCCGTTTTGTTTTCTAGAAGATAGTGAGTCATATCAGGGATTCTAGAACGGTTTAGGATCCTCTGGGCTCTTAACTCAGGTACTAACTCTTCATCGTCAAAAGTAAATAACTTGGGAATAAGTTTAAGTGGGCACATAGACGTATAATATTCTCTGCCCGCTTGAATTCCCCTTATTGCGGGGAATACATATTCAAAAGATGTATTCATAATAAAACCACGCACTCAAATTGTTTGTTTGATAGTATACAAACATAATATAAAGACATACAAACAAAAAAGTAATAAATATTATGACTATTTATCTAGATTGTAATGCAACAGCTCCTATGGTCCCTGAAGTTATAGAGATTGTCCGCTATTATATGGAAGTGGAGTTCGCCAACTCTGGAAGTAGAACTCACGCTTTTGGCTCAAACACAAACAAAGCCGTTGAATTAGCTCGCAAACAGCTTGCAGATGTTGTTGCTGCAAAAAAAGATGAGATTATATTCACTAGTGGTGCTACAGAAAGTAACAATTTAGTAATACTCGGCCTAGAAGAACATCTCAAGCGAAGTAATAAATGCCACGTTATCACTTCAGCAATTGAGCATAAATCCGTACTCGAACCATGTAAAGTGCTCGAAAGTAGAGGTATTAAAGTCACATATGTAAAGCCTAGAGAAGATGGGGTGATTGATGTTGATGCGCTAATTTCAGAAATAACTGAAGATACGGGACTTATAAGCGTTATGCATGTAAACAATGAAACTGGAACCATTCAACCGGTTGATAAAATTGCAACACTGATAAAAGATGATGTTTTACTACATACAGATGCTGCCCAAGGTTTTGCAAAAGATCTGGATTCTTTAAGAAACACTCGAATTGACCTAATAAGTATTAGTGGTCATAAAATTCATGGACCTAAAGGCATCGGTGCTCTTGTAAGACGTCGGAGATCATATAAAAAACCGCCAATAGCTCCCCTCTTGTATGGTGGGGGGCAAGAAAAAGGATTAAGACCAGGAACGCTCCCAGTAGCTTTAATTGCAGGCTTAGGTGTAGCTGCTACAGAGCTAGAAAAAAACAATTCTCTCTGGTGGGAGATCTGTAAAAATAACAAAAAAGGTTTTTTAACAGCTTTCAGTAATCTCAGTCCTATTATTCACGGCCAAAATACACTTCCAAATATTGTCAATTTTTCAATTCCAGGGATAAACTCTGAGGCAGCAATTATTGCCCTCAAAGATATAGCTGCTTTTTCAAATGGTAGTGCATGTACTTCGACAAGTTATGAGCTTAGTCATGTTCTTGCAGCCATGAGCGTTTCTGATGAAGTTGCCAATAGTTCTATAAGAATGTCATGGTGTCACATAACAGGTGATATCCCCTGGAATAAAATGGCGGTAAAACTTTCTAAACTGCTGAACTAATTACTTAATCGTCACTGACAAAGATTCTTCGTAGTGCAGCTTCACTTATATGAAAGGTCAATGGATCTTTAAGAGCTGTTGCTATGATTCCATATATGCTAGCGGAAAAGTTTTCATATGCCGAGGATGGAAAACTATTCGAACTAACGCCATCATCAATAACAACCCATAATTTCCAAAACAAGGATACTGGACCAGTTTCTTGTGAAATTACTTCGGATTTTATTTTACGTTCCTCAGTAAACCAGTTTTTGGCTTGAGTAATTGCATCAATCGCAAGATCAGCATCTTCTTCACTTTTTGCATGCTTGAGCATCTCGCTTGCTTTTGAGAGTTTCTGACGATAATGGGCTGTTAACCTCTTTTCGCTAGTTTCCTTCAGAATAGTATCTGCTAAGTCTAAGAACAAATGCTCAAGGCAATTGAGAAAACTAACCAATAGATTCCGGGCTTCTTCAGAATGTTCGCTCCGAAGAATAAGATCTTTCATAGTTAATCGAATATCATCAATGCACAAGATAGCTTTTTGATATTCTAAGGCATCGATAAACCCTTTCAATTTCTGAATTTGCAAATCCAAAATCGCACTATCCATAAGATTATTCCAAGTAAATCCTAAACCACATTATGATTGTTAAGTGTACTGATAACAATCAGTCCTTTAAATAGCCATTCTATAGGCTGACTCCACAATAGTGGAAGCACGGAAAAACCACCATCTTATATGAATAAGCCTGATGCCCTACAGGGTTGGGCTTTTTTATGCCTATACATCCCAAAAACCAACAGGAGAACCACCATGACCAACACCCAAGAACCAACCAAACGCATAATCAAAAAGGGCACATGCCCCACCCTATCAGGAAAAGAAACCCTCACTTATCACATCGGCTGTGATGAAAGTAATGCCATCTACTTCCGGATCAAAGCCAATTCAGGCAATGGCTTTTTCAACAAAGACTGGCTTGCCTTAACGGATATCCAGCAAGCATTTGACGATTGGCCCGTAGATTCCAGCATTACATCATTTACCTTGTGGAGTTTGCTTAAAGGTAAATCAGCCAATACCTCAGCCTTTATTCTGGCCGCCTTGAAAGAAGAGGGGATCGTTTCGACCCTGAAAGGTAAACGCCGTAATCATGAGTACATTGAACCCGTGGAATTTTTGGCTGAGATGAATAAATTGATCGATGATGACGTTGATCTAAATACAGAAGTAGTCACTAACAAGAAGCCTTCATTATCTACCAGTAAACCAACAGCCAAACCCCGTAAAAAGTCAGCATAGCATCCTTCCTATAACCAGCCATTCACCCTTAGTAAGCACGGATATCTAGTCCCTGGTGTCTAACGCTTAACCCCTCCGTAACCCTAAGAAAACAATCAAGTTTCTCTTATTGCAAAATTAGCTAAACTTCCCATGCGACCCTATATCGCACTTCACCAACTTGTTGTAATTAAATAACTTTCCAATTTTTGCCTCTTTTCAGCCTTTTTCATAAGGAGATTTAATGCTGCTCACCATTCTAGCTATCTCAGTATTCGTGGGCCTGTTCTTCAGGTCAATTAATGGCTTCTACAGCTGCCTGTTCGCACTACTTCTGTTCATTTATCCAATACCCATCATTTCACTATTAACTGCTCTCGGCATTTTCGCCTACATATCAAATAAAGGAACCAACCATGAACAACAATCAAAATTACATTCTTCAAGCGATCGAGATGACAACAACTAGCGATTGGGATCTTGATGATGAATACCTATCTAGTGCCATCCAGTCACAGGCTGAACTGTTAGCTGGATCTGATTCGGACCTAATTGGTTCGGCTTACGACTTTCACTAACCAATATCTGTAACACCTCACCAGCAACATTCATCCGTAACACTTCGCTATACACTAATCATTAATTAAAAGGAGCATCATCATGACAAGCTACGATCTAGTAGAGGTTTCTGCACGTCTGGAAGAAGCGGTTGCTCGTATTACTGGCCCACCTGCTAATGCCGAAGAAGAGTATGAGCGGTATGAAATGACGGCCATCGCCATCCTCGATTCTGAGCATGAAAATTACCCCGAGGGGTTACTTTGTGGCCACCTCAGTGACTACCTCTCGGAAAAACGCCAGGAGCTGGGCCTGGAGCCATGCGGGGAAAATTGAACGCCACATTACGTCATTCTCACGATTTGTCGCTATCTGAACTGAAACGTCGCCTCGAAGTCCTTTGATGGGCTTGGAATGGCGACGAGTCGTCAGGTATGACAGGTTGTGGGATGGCTTTTTATTTTTTCAATTTGGCAATCACTTCTTTTTACATCAAACAAAAACATTTATGGAAACCACTCGACGCAATCGACGACTTGACGATGAAGATTCACTACTTGTCGCCCTCGATATTACCCGACGATGCGTATTTGGATGTCCCTGATGGGCCTGCGACGGTTCGTCGATTGCGTCGGGTTGGACAGCTACTTTTTTTATTTTCTAATTACTTTCATGAACCTTTTAGAGGGAGTCCCTTAATTACACCTCAAATGGTTTTATTTTTCTCAAGAAAATTAAAATTATTTGGTTCACGATGGAACGTTTATTGTCCCCACAGCATTATCTTATTTCTTTTATATCTTTTTCATACTCTAGTCATTAATTATCAGTACTTATATTTATATATATGATTATTTGTTCTATTTCCTTAAATTATCATAGCTAAAATCATATAAATGCTCTTAAAGTACATATATTGGTCCTTAAATGTATCTAATGTTCAATAAAGTTCATTAACTTTGTTATTTTATAGATAACTTTCATCAAATATGTAGATATATACATAATTTATTGAATTTCAATCATGTTTATCACTGTAATTACATAAATGGTCCTTTAGGAGGAAGTTTAGAGTTACCAATGCAATTTTTCAAAAGTGGCCCCTGAAGTTAATTTTAGGTCACCACTCGAAAAAATAAAAAAGCTCAACTCGCACTCGACGCACCTGACGGATCGACGCCAACTCTCCGGGACTCCTTACCCAGCATCAATTTGTGAAACTTTAGGTTCATCTTCAACCTGACATTCTAATTGACGCCAATTTTATTCTCGTCGCTGATCGGTTTGTTGTCCCTGTTGGGTTTGTGACAAGTCGTCAAGATCGTCGATTGAAGTTGTCACAATTTTCTCGTTCATGTGCGCAAGTTTGTTTTTATGGGTACGACTTCTTCTACCCTGAATGGAGACAATGAGGCCGTTTTTAGCTTGCTCTCTAGCTCGAGTTAAGTACATAAAACCTGATAACTTTTCCTCTAAGCTACTCTTAAGTTATTTACTTTCGGATAGGTGCATTGTCCATCTTATGACTTTTTCGTATATTCAAATGTACTGCTATATCACGGCTTAGGAAAAAGTTTGCCACCGAAATTACTTGAGTGTAAATTTCAGTCTTACATGTGGGTTTTTACATGTCTATGTTCGAAGTGAATGAGATTAGATGGGAGTGCATCTCCTCATTCATAACAATTCCTAGCCAACAGGCGCTCACTCCACATTACTCATCAGAGATCTAAACGCGACAGCGAAGTAGCGGCTTTATAGCTATATCTGAATTCTTCAAGACATTTCCTAAAACTCTATATGTTTCTTTAACAATACGGGAGTTTTAAATATGCAATTTTTTTGCAGTAAAAAGTCTCGCCTGTCATTTATGAGAGGTGAGTAATGGTCTTAAAGCCAAGAGAAAAGATCGAAATGACCACAAAGAGTCTGGTTGAAAAGATCAGACTTGGTCTAGATCAGGTTGGGAATCCGGTGGCTGTAATAGAAGGTGATGGGAATTATGAAACTCACCATATCAAAGCCAGAAGTTTCAGAAGGATTATTATCAATGAAGGAAAATCATTAGATTTAATTCATTCTAGCCGTGAGATTGAGCGTATTCAGGATGGGGTTTGTGATGCAGCAGAAGCATCTGAAAATGAACTGCATGTCTGTCTACGTGTGGCCTCAATTGAGGGTGGTGTTGAACTTGATGTAGGTGATAAGCAGCAAACTCGGATTAGGATTGCACACGGTAAGGTTGAGCTTATTGATAAAGGTTCGGAGGTTCTATTCTATAGACCGGCATCAATTCTGCCTTTTGTGGTTCCAGCCAAGGAAGGCAATTTGGATTTGTTGTTCAAGTACCTGAATTTTGATGAAGATCATGCATGGCTAATGATTGTCTGGCTATGTTTGACGCTTTCGACACCTCGTTCAAATCATGCCAGTTACCCAATATTGGTCTTGATTGCTGAACAAGGTGCATCAAAATCGACTACATGTAAGTTGATTATTCGTAGTCTGTTAGATCCCAGTCAACTAGGTATCCAAGGATTTCCTAGCAATCGGCAAGACATGGTACTTGCGGCTAACAATGCTCACATTCTGATCTATGACAACCTTCGTTATCTGTCACTTAAATGGTCAGATACGCTATGTATAGCAAGTACCGGTGGTAATGATCCAATGAGGCGTTTATATACAGATTCGGAGTTGGTCAATCATCCATTTCAGGTGCCATTAGTATTGAATGGGATACATGACTTTATTGAAGAGCCTGATCTTGCACAGCGGTGCTTACGTTTGGAAATGAAATCAATTCCTGAAGATAAACGTCGTGATGAAAAAGAATTTACGGATAAATTCAATGCTGAGTTACCTGAGATTTTCAAAGGTATTCTCGACTTAACAGCCAAGATACTAGATAGGCTAGCAACAGCTAACGTAACTCATCCAGAAAGAATGCTTGGATTTGTTCGTTATCTTGCAGCAGCTGAAGAAGTAATGGATATGGAAGCCGGTAAATTACAGTCAATTTACAGCGGTATTTTGAATGATACACAGCGTGACAGTGTGCTTTCAGATCCTGTTGCATTAGCTGTCTACAAGCTGGTGACTGAACAAGGGACCGAAGATGAATGGAGTGGGACTCCCACAGATCTACTAAATAAACTTAATGATTCTATGAGTTTATTTGGAAATAGAGACCGTTCATTTCCAACCAATCCAATAGCACTGTCAAAACGACTCAGTGCACTCAAAGCACCACTATTTAGCCAACAGGTAGAAGTAGTGTTCACGCGTGGTAAGGAACGCCGCATCACTATCACTAACCTAGATGCTTATTAACCCAACAGGGGCCAACCAGGGGCAGGTCACGATTTATTGTTGATCTGCCTCTTTTCCTGCTGTTGCCACAAGGCTCAGCAATACAACAGTTAAAAGGTACAACACAATGCAAAATTTAAACAATACACAATCATCTTCTAATCAAACCCCCCCCGTCCTTATTGATGCTTCATCACTTGGAAGTTTCTTTATGGATGTAACGGAATTTCTATATGAACAACAGCATGGCAATGGTGGGACTATGACGACCAAAGATATTGTTCTTAACACAGTAATTGATGCTGATTCTGACCTTGTAGATGCCTATTCAGCAACGCTTGGGTTACTGATAGACCTTGGATGGACAGAACTACATGCCATCGGCACTACATTTGACGATGAATTACTTTATGAATTTAACCCTATTGAACTAGGAGTGACTCATGCTTAACAACAAATCTGGAACAGGTAACACCGATACTAAGCAAGTGATTGAAGATGTGATGCCTGTCATTAGTCGTCTACCTAATGGAAAGAAGGTAAAGACAGCTGACTTGTTTGAACCGGTTGTCTGGCAAGGGACGACTATGTCTGAACATATAAAGCTTGGCAGAGTAGTAACTGACTTATCCAGAATGAAGTTATTACCACTTAGGATAATAGAGAGTGCTAGTAATAATCACCGTCAATTTGTCGTTGACCACCATTAACCATTCAGACGACCTCGGTTGCAATGCTTTTATAGGTTGTGACCGAGGTTTTCATTATTAGCCGTAGGAGGTGTTGTCATGGCTGTAGTCAAATTAACCCAAGAAGTAGTAAGTCAGCTAAAACTAGAAGGTGGTAAAAAGAGTGCTGAAATTGTTGATGACCAACGTACAGGGCTATATGTGAAGTTAACTGCGACTAGCTCTGTTTATTATTTACGGTACAAAAATGCTGATGGTAAGACATGCCATCAGAAAATAGGTAGAACAGATGAAATAAACCTCAGCGATGCCAGAGCAGGTGTTACACAGCTTAGAAACGACATTGCAGCAGGTAACGATCCAAGAGCAAAGGCATTGGCTAAAAAAGCAGTACTCACTTTTGCTGAATTCTTCACGGAGCACTATTTACCACATGTTAAGTCTCGCAAGCGTTCATGGAATAAGGATGAGTCCATGTTCCGTATCCGATTGAATACTGTATTTGGCAAAAAGAGGCTTAATCAGATTTCAAGGCGTGAAGTGGTGTCTTTCCATACTCGGTTATTGGAAGTTGATGGCTTGTCACCAGCTTCATGTGATCACCATTTGAAATTGATGCGTCGTATGTTGAATCTAGCCGTTGAGTGGGAAATGCTTGAAAAGAACCCATTGACTCGTATTGCTTTGTATAAGGAGGACAATAAAGTAGAAAACTATCTAGATGAGGTGCAATTGAAGCGGCTACTTCATGTACTGCACACAGATAAAAACCGTATGACCTGTAATGTACTATTGTTTTTGCTATCAACGGGGGCCAGATTAAATGAGGCTTTGTCAGCTAAATGGGCTCAAATCGATAAGGTAAACCGTGTTTGGGTGATTCCTGCCACTAACTCTAAATCAAAGCGTGTACGGTCGGTGCCATTAAACCAGTCTGCACTAGATGTGCTCGATAAACTGGGCACGGAAGAGCATGAGTATTTATTCATGAGTAATCGCTCTGATACCCATTTGAAAGAAATTCATACGGGTTGGAAGGCGCTCAGAGAGTTGGCTAGATTGCCCAGTTTGCGTATTCATGACCTCAGACATTCCTTCGCCAGCTTCTTGGTAAACAATGGGAGGACGTTGTATGAAGTGCAGCAGATACTCGGACATAGCGTCCCTACTGTTACACAACGCTACTCTCATTTGAGTGCTAAAACCTTACTTTCGGCAACTGATGCAGCTTCAAACTGTATCAATGCTGCGATGGGGGTAGACTTGTAAACAGCTTCAAAATGGGCTCAGTGATGATTAGTTTGGATGAAAACTTCCTTGCTAATCATTTACTGGAGCTCAAACTGAGCGCTATCTATTGAATATCGGGAGTTGTAGCATGCAAGATGAAAAAACAGGAAATGATGCCCTTGATAGCGCCTCAAAAGAGCCCATAACTAGGGAAATTCTCTATGAGCAAGTTTGGTCACAACCTATGACCGAATTAGCAATAAGGTACTCCGTCTCGTCTAGTTACTTGGCCAGAATATGTACCCGTCTTAATGTGCCTCGCCCAGAACGAGGTTATTGGGCCAAACTGGCGGTCGGTAAAAAAGTCAGTCGTCCAGGGCTTCCAGAGGCAAGGCCCGAGGATGAATTAAGCTGGTCTCGAGGGACAGAAGAGGTCATTCCGAATAAGCCTTCACCGTTACCAATTCAAAAAACTAAACGAAAGTTAGCTCGAAATATAAAACAGTCCACTACTCACCATTTATTAAAAAACACAAAAAATTTGTTTTTGATTGGACGTGAAACAGATTATGGGTATCTTAAGCCAAATAAAAAACTCCTTGTTGACTTGATTGTTTCTAAACCGGGGTTAGATGGTGCATTTGAAATTGCTAATGCTTTGTTTTTAGCATTGGAAAGACATCAACATCGAGTGAAAATTGCCAATAACAATGAAAGATTCCACCGGTACGAACTTGATGAACGAAACACGCCCAATAATGACTCAAGGTATATAAATCATTGGAGCCCAATGAGGATAACAGTTGCCTATATCAATACGGTAGCGATAGGTTTCACTATTTACGAAATCAGTGAAAAAGTCGAAGTGATTTACCACAATGGTGAATATATACCCGTCAGAGACTTGAATACATCAGCTAGGATGAAACATGACTTGAGCTGGACAACCCATAATGATTTACCCAGTGGCAAGTTTTGTATTCAAGCATATTCACCTTATCCAAATACAACATGGATGAAGCAGTGGCGAATATCGAGCAAGAAAGACTTAAAAAGACAGGTCAATAAAATTATAAAACAGCTTGAGCAGGATGTTACTGAAGTATACGACTTAGTCATTGAAGAAGAACGCCTTGCTGAAATACGCCAGAAAGAATGGGAATTATCTAAACTAAAATGGGAGAAAGAAGAACAAGAACGTAAACGTCTAAAAGCTATAAATGAGAGTACTGAAGAATTGATGAATATAATCAGTGAGTGGGATGAAGTGCAACGAATCCAAAGTTTCTTCAGTCAAATCGAGGAGCAACTGGATAAACTTAGTCTTAATGAGCAAGCCAAAATAAAAGAGCGTCTAGAGAAAGCGCGATCATTGGTCGGAGGTCATACCCCTCTCCAACATCTAAGGTCGTGGTTATCGCCTGATGAAAGAATCACGTCAGAAATATAGAGATATATCATAAACTGTATTAGTTAAGATCTAGCCAAACCTGTTCAAGAGCAAGGTTTCGATACTGCCTGACAGTCCGATTGGTGCCAGAAAGCAGCCATTTGTTTACTCTTAAATACAGGGGTATGGCTTTTTATGCGTCTCTAGGCAACGTGTTTTTGCTGGCGAACTCAATTTACTTGTTAAGTATTCATTCCTCACGCTTTGGAACCCGCTCTTTAAGCTTGTTTGCTTTCTTTGGATGTACATAGATGGTTTCAACTAAACTTTCGGTTACTTCTATTACGGTTAAAACATCTTCTGAACTAGGGTGGTAGGCTCTGTGTATTGCCGCGTGTCCAGCCTCAAGAATTGGCTCAATGATTTCTCGCTGTTTTCCTGACAAGTGCCCCGTAGCTTGAAATGCATCTAAATTTTTCTTAAAGGTTCCATTGTCGGTAACCTCTGCGATCATTAGATGTTCAAGAAGAGCCCTTATGCCCATAACAGCTAGACGCCTAGAATCATTATGTAATGCTGAATATATTTCTCGGAAAAGCCCTGAAATATATTGCTCTTCTTCCGATGAAAAGAATCCACCTAAATCTGAAACCCATTTCGGCTCAGCTCTAGATATTGCTGGCGGGTAGTAATTAATTTCTGTTATGGGTCTTCCGTATTCATCACAAGCTTCAGAGAACCAGCTAGTATGTAATAGTTTTACACTATCGCATCCACAGCACTTAACCATGTTAAATGTCTCACTACCGTGGATGGTATTTCCATAGCCCACGTCTTCATCCCATGGCTGATCCTCTTTATGAAGTAAAAGATGATTGGTTTCTCCAAGGCACTTATTACATTGTGCTTTTAGCTTAGTTTCTTCCATAGTTTCTATTACCCCTTAAAGACTTACTTGCCATGGATTTGTTTTTTAGGGTTTCAAAGCGCTTGATGCTGCCTCCTTACCGGCAGCTTTCTTATTTACCATAAATACCTCCTGTATCTATTATTTGACTATAGCGGTTGAACTAATGTGCCACTATGTAGCGGTGATATTGGGTAATCGCCTTGTTATATGCTTACTTTTTTTAAGTGTCTTTCCTTGAGGTAGCAAAATTGGAACACTAAACTTAATTCGTGTGACAGAAGTGACAGCTTCTTCTGATTTTCCTTTCGCTCCTAAATTAATACCCCCCAAAAGAACCCCAATACCAGCAGAACTGCCTTCCTTCTCAGAGTTCGTTAGAGCAACATCAAAACCAACGATTTCGGTCACCCCGTCTTCAAAAGTCCAACTCCTACCACCAAGCTGTTTTTGATCGAAGTAACCACCTATTGGGTTAACGCTTGCTCCTTTTTGTTCCAATTCTTTCTCCGCTTCGGCAACACCATCCACTATTTGGATTAATGTGTTTTTCACAAAATCTTTTAAATCCATTCAATTACCCCTTACATATAACTTGGATGTAAGGGACACTTTGTCCGCTAACATATTATAGATTCTGAAAAAGTGCATCGTTGAAAACCTCCTTGTATCAATAAGATATGTTGCAATGAAAGTATAGTCAGTATTTATCAATAGTGTCCACTTTACAATTTTCATCTTACTTTTTAGTTAGACATGTCTGCTTTGGGTTGTGAATTCATGAGAAATTCACTATTAACTTGTCGTTTTTCGATTTCAGTTCGCCGTTCGCACAGAGAAACCGATTACGCTTCTTCAACTTAGCCTCTTTCTGATCGAAAGTAATCTCGATTTAGTTCGATATAGGGTCGCTTTTGAATTTCCAATCTTCCCGCAGAATATTTCCGCTTACTAATCTTCAACTTACTGCATCCATAGCGGTCAATTTCTCGTACTTAAAATCCCTCGGCTTCACGGCCGTGCCGGTTCGATTCCGGCCCTAGGTACCAACAAATACGAAGCCTCAGTAGTTCATTCTGCTGGGGCTTTTTATTGGGCGTTCCATTAAGCTGGTAAGATC
>Ga0316189_10003980_pt1 | contig 14272 bp, 10 predicted proteins | sample LowCovwburrow_MG_FD_204930 | JGI IMG/M metagenome (GOLD analysis project Ga0316189, IMG submission 204930) | Coastal sediment microbial communities from Maine, United States - Lowes Cove worm burrow | ecosystem: Environmental > Aquatic > Marine > Coastal > Sediment | place: USA: Maine...
AATGGACCATGCCGATAAGAAATTGGAAACCAGCTCTCAATCGGTTTATGATCGAGTTTGAGGATCGTCTAACTGATTATCTCTAAACCTATTAAATGGCATTTACACAGTTAGGTTTACACTCTCGACATCAGAGTTGCAAATGCGATTGAGTAGCCTTAAGCGAAAAAGCTGGCCTTCTACTCTAAAGGCTTTACGTAGACTAAATATTTTTAATCTTACCAACTAAATCTTCACTTCTAAGGTGAGTGTACCTTCGAAGCATCTGCATCGACTTATGCCCCGTTATCGAGGCAACTTGCTGATCGGACAAACCCGCCTCAACAAACCGACTTGTTGCTTCGTGGCGAAGGTCATGAAACTTTAAGTTCTCAATCTCAGCCCTCTTCAGAGCTTGCGACCAAACTCTATTAATTGTGTAAGGCTTACGCTCGCCACTTCGCCCAGGCTCACCGAAGAAGATCAGTTTTGTATCAACTGGTCTAATCTTAAATTTCAGAACTTCCTTTAGTGTCTTATGTCCTTTTTCGGTTAACGGCACGGTTCTAATCGAATGGTTCTTGGTGTCTTTTAGCGTGATTGTGCGCTTAGCGAGAGGGTTTCACCTCGCCTCATCGCCGTATAAAGCGCAAGCTTAGATCGCTACCAAGTGCACCCAACTTGTACCTTCTGGCTAATATTTGGGTATATTTGAGTTGTTGTCCGTGCGCTATTACTCGTATCGTTCTGATGCTCGTCTCTCACCAAGTGCGCTCGCTTTGTTCTACCTCCTGCATCCATACAGTCGTTTGGGGTTAGCCTTTGAACGTTTAATTTTTCTCCTTGAGTTTTACTCGTACTTTGCGTGCATTCGCCCTTCCGAATAGCTTCGGACTGTTCAAAGTCGTTGCTGATGGGTCGTTACTAATAGGATTTGTTCTGACGGCTTACCCAACAACTTAAATAAAAACAATTAGATAGCTGTCTTTTTGTTTGAGTAGTGGGGCGTGCGCTATTGTGCTCCTCTTCCATGAGTCGCATCGCTTCGCGACCGGCCTTTGGCCGTCCAAATTCGTTCCTGACGAATTTGTCGAACGGACGCGTTCTACCGGCAACACCCAACTATACAAACAAAAAAACCGCCACTTGGGCGGTTGTTTTGTTTGAGTGGTGGGGCGTGCGCGGCTCGAACGCGCGACCACCTGATTAAAAGTCGACCTTTGAGACTATAAATTCAATATAATCAATGACTTATAAGGCTAATTAGTTGTAACAGTTATTTCTTTAGTTTCAGTAACTTAAGGCAATTTAGACTAATTTATGCAAACTGAGCACTGTACCTATTTTGTACCTGTTTTTACGATGCCATGATCAAAGTCTAAATAATTTCTAACAATTCATAGCCTTTGAGAGGCTGGGTGGCGAATATGCGGATTAAAAATTCTATTTCTTGTTTGAAATATCTTTCAACATTTTGTACATGACAGCCGCTGTTTTCTTTACCGCCCACGCATCAACAGGGAGATACATTCGAACTAACAGGTTTCCTCCTTTTTCCACTGTCGCGTTTCCAGAGCCTTTTTCACAGTTGCTGGTAAACGAAAAGGTATCTCCATCATCTTTCATTTCAGAATGCGAGATGTAAAAGTCATCGACATGAATCCAACCATCTGCTCCATAAAATGTGGCCGACATAAAAGCATTATTATCCCAATCCAACACAGGTTTAGGCACGCTCCAAGTTTGGCAATCGGTCGAAGATATTTGTGTGCCAACGTATTGCGCAACGGTCATTGGCAAGCCGCCCCATCCATAAGCGGCGGCATAGACATAATTATGGGTGTCAATATCCGCTAATGTTTTACCAAACGCATTATGAGCCTCAATGGTTTGTTCTCCGGCGTTTACCTGACGAACTAACTCCCCACGAAAGGCAATCACTTCATCACCATCAAAACCTTTACTTTCGTATGGACGACTCGCTTTTGCTTCAAACTTAAGCGCCGCTTGCCGAGCTTTCGTATCTGTGGCATCACCATTATCTCGTGTACGAGCGAGCAGGTAGACGTACTCACCATGAATATCCTTGGCAGAAACATGCAACGATTCACCGTTTAAAACAACCTGATGAAATAAGTGCGCCTCATCTATTATATGAATAAGTTGGAATTCGTTTGACTCTGGCACAGTGAAAGTTGCTCCTTCACTAACATCAACGAGCGCAATGGAATAAACGACATCGCGGTTTGAACGAATAACTTGTTGGCTATCTTTCGATACCAGGTCATTGTGCATCCAGACATTAACCCCCACCTTCTTTTGAACGCCATCAAAATACCAGTCGCTTTCAGCAACAACGTAGTTTTCCATCGTTACCGTCGTGGCTGCAATAGAAGTAAATGAACAGACTGACACGAGCATCATTAATAATATTTTTTTCATGGTTTCATGATCCAATTTGAAATATTTCTATCAATTACCCTACCATTTTGGATAGCAGATTAAGCTGCACAGAAACAATAAACAGTCTCCTAGTTTACCTTAACTAAGCAATTTGAATTGCCAACTGGTTAGCTATTCATTTTGAAAATTTAATTTATTATCATTTGAGTAAACAACTAATTGCGCCTGGTGATCCTCAAAGTATTCTCAGGTCGCGCGTTTGGTAAAAGTGAGGTTTTATTATGGAGTCAATGCAAGGACTTGATGCGGCATTTGCCGCTCTAGAGACAAGTAACGCGCCGGTTCATGTGGGATCGATATTTATTTATGATCCGAGCACGGCATCTCAAGGGTTTGTGCGTTTCAAAGACATTATGTCGTTTATTGAGAACCGACTGCAGTTGTCTAAGACTCTACGCCAGAAAATGGTTAAAGTTCCGTTTAGTGTGGATTACCCGTATTGGGTTCAAGACAAAGATTTTGATATCGAGTATCACATACGTCACATTTCCTTGCCCAAGCCCGGTGACTGGCGCCAACTCTGCATACTCGCAGCACGAGTGTTTTCGCGGCCACTCGACCTATCTCGTCCACCATGGGAGATTACAGTTATCGAAGGGCTTGATAACCTGCCAGGAGTGCCTAAAGGAGCTTACGCCCTACTAGCAAAAGTTCACCATGTCGCGATTGATGGGATGTCAGGTGTCGATTTAATGCACGCAACTCACACTCTCACTCCAGATGCTCAACCTTTAGAAACGCCAGACAACTGGAAACCAGAGGAGAATCCAGGTCAGACAGAAATGCTCATGCGAGGCTTATTGCGTAGCTCAACTCTACCCTTTCGCCAAGCAAAAGCATTAAGCAAAGCCGTGCCAGGCTTTTACCGCGCTGCAAAAGGGGTTATCAATCGTGAATACAGCTTGGGCTCTCTTCTACAAACTCCTAGAACGCGTTTTAATGGCGTTATTTCACCGCACAGAGTGTTTGGAGCTCAGATTTTTAAGATGAAGGATGTCCAACAAATCCGCTCTATCGCATCAGGTGCAACAATGAACGATGTTGTTTTATCTATTGCGGGGGGTGCAATGCGGCACTACCTTGAGGACAAATCAGAGCTACCAGAGAAGTCGCTCACTGCGATGGCACCGATATCGGTTCGAGCGGACAACGAAAAGGACAAAATGGGAAATCAAATATCGGGCATGTATATTCCTGTTGGCTCTCACATTAGTTCGGTTGAAGAGCGCATGATCTTTGTAACGTCTGAAACCATAAAAGCTAAGAAGCTAACAGACGCGCTTGGTGCTCGCCAAATGTCTGATTTGGCAAAACTCGCTCCGGCACAAGCTTTGAATCTAGGCGCAGATGCATACCACCGCTTAAAATTAGCAGATAGAGCCAAACCTCTATTTAGTACAGTTGTAACCAATGTGCCCGGCCCTCCCGTTCCGCTGTATTCCGCTGGTGCGAAAGCGGTCGCAGTCTATGGCTTGTTGTGTCTAATGGACGGCGTTCGACTCGGCCACATCGTACACACTTATTTATCCGATGTTGCATTTTGCTTCACTGCATGTCGCGACGCGGTACCTGACCCAGAATTTTACGATTCATGTATTGCCAAGAGCTACCAAGAACATTTGGCAGTAATCAGATCTCCAAGCATGCCTGTGAAGAAGACTAAAGCTAAGAAGACCGCCAATAAAAAGACAAATAGATCGACCAAGAAAAAAACAGCTTCCTCTTAACAGATCGATAGTCGAGCACCTCTATTAAAAAGAAGCTTTTCCACCAATAAACCATAGATACTTATGTCCATTACCACACGAATTGTAGCCAACCCACCGTCGAGGATACACACCTTAGCTGAAATGAGAGTTTTTCTGGAATTTGGCAGCTTTATCTCATCGAAATATGTGATGAGATGCTTTCCTAAAGGAGATGGCCACCCAGTTATATTACTGCCGGGTTTTATGGCAAGCGATGCTAGCATGACTCCGTTGCGTGGGGTGCTCAATCAACTGGGGCACGATGCCAGACCTTGGAAGTTGGGGCGACACACCGAGTTTTCCAAAACCAAGGCGAGCATTCTGATTGAACGAATCGAACGGATATACACTGAAACGGGCAGGAAAGTATCTTTAGTTGGCTGGAGTATGGGGGGAATCGTAGCAAGGGAGATTGCAAAACAGATACCTGATCATATTCGTAATATTGTCACTTTAGGAAGCCCTATAGCAGCTGATCTCGACTTCACTATTGCCAAACGTTTCTACGAAATGATGAATGGTTCCACGGAGCAGGAACACGAGTTATTGAACAACTTGAAGTTCGCGCCTCCCGTACCCACAACCTCAATCTATTCGCGCAGTGACGGCATCGTGTCTTGGGGAGGCGTATTGCAAGCCGATCATAAGGAAACGCCACAGACTGAAAACATAAAAGTTAACTGTAGTCACCTAGGGATGGCCGTTAATCCACTAGCTGCCTTTGTTATCACGGAGAGGCTTGCTCAGAAAGAAGGCGAATGGAGCCCTTATGTAAGCACGCCGCTATTCCATAGTTTCATTGAGGCTCATTAGCTAAGTTTCACTTTGTTGCCAAAGATGTGTGATTAAAACTAGATTTGCTTCTAATGGGGTTAGCGTGAGGCATTTAAGCATCTACCTGTGTACGTGACTCCAATATGTTAGATGGTCGATCATTTAATACGATTGAGCCAACAAATTCCCCGCCTATCCTGAGAATACAATCATGTACGAATTCAGCCTAAAATCTCAACAACTCCAACAAAGGCTGCTGGCCTTTATGGAGCAGCATATTTACCCAAACGAGGAAGCCTACGCTCGGCAACTGCAAAGCTCTGAAAACCGCTTCGCAGCGCTACCCCTGATGGATGAATTAAAGCTGAAAGCCAAAACCGCAGGTCTATGGAATCTTTTTGTACCCGAAGATCATGCTAAGTATTGTGATCATGGTGGGTTGTCATTTTTTGACTATGCGCCACTTGCTGAAATCATGGGCCGTGTCCTCTGGTCGCCGGAAGTGTTTAACTGCAATGCGCCTGACACAGGCAACATGGAAGTGTTCATGAACTATGCCACTGAGGCACAGAGAGAGGAGTGGTTAACTCCCCTCCTCTCGGGTGAGATCCGTTCTTCTTATGCGATGACCGAGCCCCAGGTCGCTTCAAGTGATGCAACTAATGTTCAGTTGAGCATTGTAAGGGCGGGCAAAGAATGGGTATTGAATGGCCGTAAGTGGTTTATCACTAATGCCATGTATGAGCGCACTAAGATCTTTATTGTGATGGGGAAATCAGATCCAGAGAACCCTAACCGTCACCTCCAACAAAGCCAGGTCTTAGTACCCAAAAACACTCCGGGGATAACATTAGTACGACCCCTAACTACCTTGGGTTACGATGATGCGCCAATTGGGCATGCTGAAATCATATTCGACAACGTAAGAGTGCCACTGGATAACATTTTACTCGGCGAAGGCCGTGGTTTTGAAATTGCTCAAGGCCGCCTTGGGCCAGGCCGAATGCATCATTGTATGCGATTAATCGGCACAGCCCAGCGCTCACTAGAGTTGGCTTGCCAACGCGTTAATTCTCGCGCTACATTTGGGCGGCTAATCAGCAAACACCAGAGCATCCGAGAAGAAATATCTAAGAGTTTTTCCGAGATCGAAATGGCGCGCCTATTGGTCTTGAAAACGTCTCACAAGATTGACTCTCAAGGTGTGCCCGCATCAGTCGATATGATTGCCGCAAGCAAAACCACAATTCCACTACTTGTTCAAAACATTATTGATCGCAGCATGCAAATGCATGGCGCAGGCGGCCTAACAGAGGATTATATGATGGCAGAAGGCTTTAACTACGCTCGATGGTGTCGGCAGGCCGACGGCCCGGATCAAGTACACCAGATGGCATTAGGAAAACAAATCATTAATCGCTACTCATCTACCGACACACAATGAGGTTAGCGAGGAGCTAGTCGACAGGCACACAAGCCTATTTCAAGAGTTCTCGGATCTAACAAGCTAACCCAATAACAATGGTGCAAGTCGCTTGCGATGATGAGCTGCATCACCATATTGTTGTTGACTCCATTGAGCGCGACGAAGGTATAGCTGAGCATCACATTCGTAGGTGAAGCCCATGCCGCCGTGAAATTGAATGCCGCGATCTGCAGCGTATAAGAGTGCTTCGCTAGCGGCGACCTTGGCCATTCTGCAGGCAATTTCGGCATCTTCGTCGAGAGCTTCTGAGTCAACCACGCTTGCCGCATGGTAGAGCAAAGACTTAGCGGAATCCATTTGGCAGAGAATATCGACACTTGGGTGTTTCAATGCCTGATAAGAGCCGATCAACTTACCAAATTGCTTGCGTGTTTTTAAATATTCCACTATTGAATCCAATGATGCTCCGGTACTTCCTACGGCTTCAGCTGCGGTTAGCATGGCGCCAATCAGCATGCAGTCATGCAGGGCTTGCGCAACGCTCGATGAGTCTAAAAGTGCATCTTGCATGATAAGCACATCACTGAAATCAACCTCGCAGGCGCGCTTTGTCTCATCTAGTAATGTATGTGGTCGTATAGCTGAGGCGGATAGTTGGTCTGGCGTAATAATGGCCACATTTGTTTGCCCGTCTAGATCAAGTACTACTAAGAAAACAGAGGCGCTCAGTGCATCGCATACCATCAGTTTTCGACCAGTCAATCTAAAAGAATTGCCTTCTTGCGTCGCTTTGCATTGAATTTGCGTTGCGCCCCAATCTTCATTATCGAGCAGCGCCAATGTTGCCACAGAACCGTCTAAAATTTTCGGCAACCACTGCTCATGTTGTTGTTGATTACCCGCACGCAGCAGTAATTGAGTAGCTACTATTGAAGGCAAAAACGGTGTGCTAAGCAAGTATCGCCCCATTGCTTCGGCAATCCCTACAACTGACCCAATTCCAAAATTACTGCCGCCAAACTCTTCAGGAGTTGCAATACCCAACCAGCCTAATTTAACTATTTGTTGCCAGACAGTTTCGTCATAACCAATATGGTTCAGCTGAGTTTTACTATGCAGCAATGCGCGTACCTGCTCTATGCTTGAATTTTCCTTACAAAATTCTCGCGCACTTTCAAGCACCATCGCCTGTTCTTCAGATAAAGCCAATTTCATATTCGATTGTTTTGTCATTGTTCTTAACCGACTCTTTAACTTTTCGCCAAACCGAGAACCGATTCGCCAACAATATTGGCTTGGATTTGACTTGTGCCGCCGCCAATAGTTGTTGAAAAATTATTAAAGTAGGAGCGTTGCCAAAAGCCTCCGTCTGGAACGCTCTCATCACCTACATACAAGGCCCCGGTAGCGCCTTGTAAGCTCAAAGAATACTGGCGCATACGCCGATTGAATTCGGTAAATCGCAATTTAGTCGACAACGCCAAAGAATGCGGGTAGTCGTCACACAGAACCTTAATTGCAGACCTACGAAGCCCTAGTCGTATCGCCTTTTCCTCAATCAATAGGTTGACTAATTGTTCACGGACCACAGGGTCTTGCAACACCGACTCGCCATCGCGTTGCTGTGTTCTTGCCATTGTGAGCAAATCCTCCATTACCACTGGTACTCGGCTCAAGCCACCAGCAGCGCCAGCTTCGGCGCCACGTTCATATTGCAAGGTTTGCATGGCAATTTTCCAACCTTGACCTTCATTACCCATCAAGGAGCTAGCCGGAATTCGTGCATCTGTAAAAAAAGTTTCAGTAAAACCGTACTCACCTGTTAATTTTTGAATTGGCCGAGGGTCGATGCCTGTGACACCCATCGGCGCAAGGAAGAAACTCAATCCATCATACTTACGCTCTGCATTAGGATTGGTGCGTGCTAACAGAATCATATACTTAGCAAAATTACCTAGCGTGGTCCAAGTCTTAGTGCCATTCAAAACATACTCGTCTTGGTCGCGAACGGCTTTAAGCTGTACGCTGCCTAAATCGGAACCATGATCTGGCTCCGAGAAGCCTTGGCACCAGATATCCTCGCAGGTCAGGATACCTTTTAGATATTTTTGTTTTTCTTGCTCACTGCCAACATGATTAATAAGAGGCCCCGCCCAACCCAAGCCAATGGTATTTGGCATGATAGGCACTCTGCGCAGTAACATTTCATGGTCTACGACTTTTTGGTGCTCTACGGAAAGCCCACCTCCGCCGTATTCGCTTGGCCATGCCATGCCGAGATAACCAGCTGACCACACTTTGTATTGCCAGTCTCGGAGAAAATCAAGCTGCTGCTCAGAGCCCACTTCCATAAACGATTGCGGTAGCAGGAAATCTGGGTTGCTCGGAGTGTGCTCCTTAAGCCATGCTCGCACATCCTGCTGTAGCTCTTTCAATTCACTTCGATCTATCGATTTTGAGGGTTTAGTATTCACATTCTTACCAATTTCAATTGCAGTCAACCTGCACAATTTTTATAGGATTTTGGTAGCTATCGGTTTCGGCCATACTTCTCGTGGGAATCAACGAACTCATCGGCAACGATTGCGTTAGCAATAGAAACATCACCCGCCGCGACCACCGCCGCAGCGATCTCTGCTAGTTTCTTGGCCTTGCCTTTGCCGACACAATCCATCATTTGTAAACACTCATTTTGCGTAGCCAGACCCGTACCACCACCGAATGTAGCAACAATAATAGATGGCAAAGTCCATGACCAATAAAGGTCTCCATTAGGAAGCGCCTTTGTAAACGTTTGCCCGGCATGTGACTCCACCACATTGGCTTCATCTTGACCGGTTGCTATAAAAAAAGCAGCGATGCCATTTGCAGAATGACCGCCCGTGTAGGAGGCCCCAGCGAGCAAGCTTCCCTGGCTTGAGATGTCTCGCATGTTTTGTACTGCCTCCGCGGTAGTGCGCATCATTTTTTCCAACACTTCTTTTTTAAGAACCACCTCTGCAACTACCCGTTTGCCACGGCTGTATAAGTTGTTGATATGGGAGTGCTTCTTGTCGGTGTCCATACCACCACTAAATGCGTAATTCACAATCTCCCCGGGGTAATTAGCTCTAATCCAAGAACATGCGTAGTGGGTAGCTTTGGAAACCATATTCTGCCCAGCGGCATCACCCGTAGAGTAGTTCCATCGCATGTAGAGTGTGTTGTGTATCGGCCAGCGTTGCACGAACTCTAATTTCGCGACAGAGCTGGTAGACTCAGCTAATTCCTTTATTTGAGCGTAGTTCTCATCAAACCACTGCATAAACGCCTGCACGTCCCTTGCAGTATTGAATTTCAATGCAGGTGCACGTTGCATGTAATCATCGAAGACGGTCGTGGTTACACCACCGCTTTCCGAGATCGCTCGCATACCGCGGTTGTAACTAGCTACCAATGTGCCCTCGGTAGTCGCTAGTGGCACAAAAAACTCACCTTCGGCATATTGGCCATTAATTTGAATTGGACCAGCGACCCCAATTGGCATTTGAGCCATTCCCATAAAATTTTCCACATTGCCAGAAACCAAGTCCGGCGATGAAGAAAATTGACCAACGTGATTCAAGGAAGCGCCAGTTTGCTGTTCAATAAAATTTCTCTTGTCAGCTGCGGATTCAAGTGTGTAGTCGTCAGATTTACTACGTGGTATCGATTTTCTAGTCATGTTGCCTTCGGTAGATTAGTCGTGTTTTGGATAAGGTTTCTAGCTCTCAAATATGACTCTTACTGGTGAAGACTGCCATTGCGCATATTTATCAGAGTAAAGCGACTCTAACTCCGTACGTTTTACCTTCAATGTTGGCGTTATCAGGCCATTCTCAACTGTCCAAGGTGTCTTGGTAATAACGATATGCGAAACATTCTCATGTTTATCTATAATTTTATTGGTCGCGCCAAGCGTTTCCAACAAAGAGTCAAGGGTTGCCGCCTGGCCATTATTCTCAACGGCTGCTTGAGCCGATTCACTCAAGTTTACTAGGGCGATAGGCTGAGTCAGGTTTGCACCAGTAACGCAAACCAATTCAAGATTTAAGTTCCTTGCCAAGACATCCTCAATTGGCGCGGGAGCAACATATTTACCCTTACTAGTTTTGAATAGTTCTTTTGTGCGCCCCGTAATTTTGAGTCGGTTTTCAGCATCAATTTCGCCACGGTCTCCTGTGTGAATAAACCCTTCTTCGTCTAATGCCTCAGCGGTAAGTTCTGGCTCTTTATAATACCCAACCATGTTGCTCGGCGATTTTGTCAAGATCTCGCCCTCATCACTTATTTTGCATTCAACATAAGGGCTGGGAGTACCCACATAACCTGTTTTTGCCTCACCCGACTTGGTAGTGTGGCAATAAGCGAGATTTTCACTCATTGCGTAGCCTTCCAAAATCTCTACACCAAGCCGCTTATACCAGTCTATTAGAGACGTTGACAGAGGCGCGGCGCCGCTCACACCAATTCGCAACTCTTGCAAACCAAGCGAACTTAACAGCTTTGTCTTAATAGCTTGAGCTTGCGTTGGCTCTGCGAGCATGGCCTGCAATTGCTCGTCATCTATGTGTTCGAGCACACGCTGTTGAAATTTAGTCCATATCCGTGGAACCGCAAAAAATACGGTCGGCTTGGCACGCCTAAGATCATCAGGAAACGTAGCCAGGGTGTCTGAAAAATAGACCGTGTAACCATAAAACAATTGATTGATTTCAATCGCAACTCTCTCTGCAACATGGGCTAAAGGAAGATACGAAATCTTTCGATCTTCACTGTTAATATTGTAGAGCTCACCTGCCAGAGTACCGACGACACTCATACTTTGAAAAGAGTGCATTACTCCCTTAGGCATTCCAGTAGTACCGGAGGTATAGATAATGGTACCCACATTACTCTTCGGAAAAACTGGGCTTTCCTTCATGGGCTGAGCGTTTAACACTATGTTAGACCAATTGTGACTTGTTGATACACTTTCTGGACTCAACGGAAAACTAATCAGATGAGTATCGCTTGGCACGCCTTCGGCCATTTGCTCCCAACCCTGCAACTTTCCAACAAACAGAACTTTGGATTCACTATGTTCCATTATTTGCCTAATGGTTTTTGAAGCAAGTACCGGATACAACGGTACTGAACAATGGCCAGCCATCCAAATCGCGACGTCTGCCATGATCCAATAAGCGCAGTTCGTTGACATCAAAGCGATATTGCTACCGAGTGGCAAGTCAAGAGACTTTAGGTAAGCTGCCATGCGGCGAATCTGATCGCCGGCATCGCGCCAACTGTATTGAATAACGCTGCCGTCCGGGTAGGGTTGAACAAAACAAGTTTCATCAGCTCTGCTTTGCTCAAAGTGGTAAAACATTTCAAGCGGAGTGGAGACTGAGTCAATAAGTTCTTCGAGGGATCTATTTTCAGTATTCATTTTCAATTTACTCGTATTGTGTCAATTGCAGTTAAGTGCAAATCATATTTTGGTTCTCTAGCTTTCAGTGGAGTTCGACTTAACTTCTGAAAACGGGATGTTTTTATCCAACTCCTGATCTTTTGGCAATCCTAGCAACCGCTCAGAAATTATATTTTTTTGAATTTGATCAGTGCCACCGCCAATTGAATTCATATAAGCCTTGGCTGCATCAAAGTTACCATTTTGTGAGTCCGGATATGAGTCGCCGTCCAACAAAACACGATGCCCGATAATATTGCCTGCCGTCTTGGCCTCGCCATGCTGGACTCGTGACATCGCGAGCTTTCCAAGCATCATTAATGATGACGCGCCTTTCTGAACAAACTCAGCTTTAGCTCGATTCATGTTCAAGCTGTTAAGGTGACGATATGAGAGGGTTTGTGCTAACTCTTGACGCAGTACAGGATCGCTTAGCTTATTGTTTCTCTTGGCGAGATCTACCAGGGGTGGAACTTTTGATTGTGCTGAGCGACCAATTCTTTCGGTAACCCCTTGCCCCATAATCAATCGCTCTGATGCAATTGCCGTTTGAAAAGACGACCAGCCGCTATCTAGCTCGCCAATGATAAATCTCGCGGGCACTTTAGCATCAGTAATGAATACTTCGCTGAACTCCGACTCCCCTGTGATCTGATTGATTGGTAAAACTTCAACGCCCTCCTGCTTCATGGGAAATATGAAAAAAGTCATTCCCTTGTGCTTCGGGGCTTGCCAATCGGTACGCGTCAAGAGCATTCCGTATTCGGCTTCCTGTGCATTGGAAGTCCAGACCTTCTGACCATTGACGAGATACTCATCACCATCCAACACGGCCTTAGTGCGCACGCCGGCCAAGTCAGAGCCGGCATTGGGCTCGGAATACAATAGACAACAAATTGGCCCGGTGAGAAGTTCATAGAGCAATTCGTCTTTTAATTCCTTGCTGCCAAGTTTATAGATCGTTATCGCCCCCAGATGAAAACGGTCCCGGCCCCAGCCTTGGGCCTTTCTTGCCATAAACGCTTTTTCAATCACGCTGCCATCTCGGCCATTTAAGCCTCTGCCATACCATTCTTTTGGCCAGCTAGGCACGGCATAGCCAGCGTCAACAACTTTGCTTAGCCAGCTCTTTTCGTCATACGTGCCTGCGCCTTTCTCGCACAGCTTTTCAGAATCCCAGTTTTGGTCAAGCCACGCTTCCACTTCTTCTCGAAGTGCGTTTCTATTGTTTGAATCATTCATAGCAATTTCTCCAAGTCAGATAGATAACGCTCTCGAGAATCATTCGGGGCTCCATAGAGCCAGCGACAACTCTGTGCTCGTCGCCAGTACAGATGTGCGAAATGCTCTAAAGTATATGCAATACCACCATGTAGTTGAATTGCCTCGGCCGTGACATGCCTGAATCCATCCTTACAAGTGAAGGCCGCAAGACTGATTAAGCTGTCTTTCTGCTTGCTGTCAGTTGCCAGCGCTTCAGCCGCTGCGCGCGCCACCGATGTCATTGATTCAACTTCAACCAACAAATCAGCGACCATATGTTTTAAAGCTTGAAAAGAACCAATGGGTCGGCCGAACTGAAAACGAGTCTTCAAGTAGTCTATGGTTCGTGCGAACACTTCTTTGCTTGCACCTGCTTGTTCGCCAGCGCTGGCAGCTAGAGCGGCATCCAATGTGACCTGTAAATGGTCTAAATTGACTTCAATTAACTGTTGCGCAGCAACGTTTTTGAATTGCAGAGTTGATAGGCGTAGAGTTTGATCATTGCTTTGGAGTAAGCGGCTAGATAGACCTTCCGCTCCTGGTTCACAAACATAAACATGAAGTTTTTCTGCGTGTTCCGCAACTAGCAAGAGTTTGTCTGCGCTACTTATATATTGTGCAAACTCAACTTCTCCGTTGATGCTCCAATTGCCGTGATCGAGTTCAGAACGAAGCATTCCTGAATTTCCATCAGAACCAACACCGGTAAAACCATTACGAGTAAATAAAGGAACTTCAAAACCTGTTGGTACAACAATGCTTTCACCAGCGGCGATTTCACCAAGCAAATTTTGCACGGGCTCTTCGCTAGCACCGCCGATGAGCAAAGTTGGAGCGATAACGCTACTCGATATGTAGGGGCTGGTAAATAGTGCTTTTCCGGCAATCTCCATGAATGCCTCTACTTCTTGCAGACCTCCGCCAATGCCACCACGCTCTTCACTTATAAGTATTCCGAGCAAGCCCAATTCCGCCATTTGGGTCCATAAACCTCTATCAAAGCCTTCCTCACTTTCGATTGCCTGACGCATTCTCGTGTCGTCAAAATGTTCTACTAAAAGTCGCTCTAACATTTCGCACATTGCTTGTCTGTCTTCGGCAGAAATTCCGACGGTATCTTCTTCTTGTTTCATCGTTTAGATCTCGTTTAAA
>Ga0316189_10003981_pt1 | contig 14270 bp, 17 predicted proteins | sample LowCovwburrow_MG_FD_204930 | JGI IMG/M metagenome (GOLD analysis project Ga0316189, IMG submission 204930) | Coastal sediment microbial communities from Maine, United States - Lowes Cove worm burrow | ecosystem: Environmental > Aquatic > Marine > Coastal > Sediment | place: USA: Maine...
GCATAAGCCAGGAACTTTCCCTTGCTGTCACGTACACCTTCTGAAACGACAACGGAGCAATAACCGTACTTCTCTACCGAAGTCTTTACTTTCTTCAGGAACTCACGTTGTTTGAACGGCACTTCCGGAAACAGGATGATATGCGGCGGATCACCTTCTTCACGCGCCACCAGGCCCGACGCGGCGGCAATCCAGCCTGCGTGACGGCCCATGACTTCCAGAACGAACACCTTGGTCGAACTGCTGGCCATGGATTCCACATCCAGGCTCGCTTCCATGATGGAGACCGCTATGTACTTGGCGACGGAACCAAATCCCGGGCAGTTGTCCGTTATGGGTAAATCGTTGTCGATGGTCTTTGGCACACCGATGCATTGCACCGGAAACCCCATTTTCTTGCCAATCTGTGAAACCTTGTGCGCGGTGTCGGAAGAGTCGCCGCCGCCGTTGTAGAGAAAGTATCCGATGTCATGGGCGCGGAGAACCTCGATCAGCCTTTCGTATTCACGCCTGCTTTCTTCAATGCTTTTCAACTTATAACGGCAGGAACCGAATGCACCGCCCGGAGTATGGCGCAACGCACTGATGTTTGCTTTGCGCTCCCTGGACGTATCAATCAGTTCCTCTTTGAGGACACCGATGATTCCGTCTTTACCTGCATAGACTTTACCGATCTGATCGCGATGGTTCCGGGCGGTTTCTATCACACCACAGGCGGTGGCATTGATCACAGGCGTTACTCCGCCTGATTGCGCGTAAAGGATATTCTTCTTCATCTAGTAAAGGCTCCCTTCTGAGTGACAAAAGTCAGATTGACTTGCGGTTTATGAGCGGTTAGCGTTATCTCCTTATTCTAGTAGACGGACAGCGTTTTATGCGAATTGTATTGCTGGGTGCGCCCGGTTCCGGAAAAGGGACACAGGCTGCTTTGCTGGTTCAGGAGCTGAACCTGCCACACATTTCAACCGGCGAACTCCTGCGTTCCGCCGTCAAAGCGGGAACGGAACTGGGCATGCAGGCCAAGGCCGTGATGGACCGGGGCGAACTTGTCTCTGATGACATCATGCTGGGGCTGCTCGGGGAACGGCTGTCCCAGGCGGATGCCGAGGGCGGTTTCATCCTCGACGGCTATCCCCGTAACCTGTCACAGGCTCGCGCGCTGGATGAACTGCTGGAACGGCTCGACCAGCCTGTGGATGAAGCCCTGCAGATCGATGTGGACGTCGACCTGGTGGTTGCCCGGATCGCCAGGCGTGCTGCTGAAGAAGGCCGCAGTGATGATACCGAAGAAGTCGTGCGGAACCGGATGAAGGTATATTCTGACCAGACTGCTCCGGTTGTTGATTACTATGCCCAGAAGGGTTTGCTGTCGCGCGTTCTGGGTGAAGGAACGATCGAGGAAGTGTTCCAGCGCATCAGGGGCGTGCTCCAGATGCGCGCCGACTCCTGAACCGTACGTCCTGTCCGGGGCTGCCGTGACGAGCCGGTTCATTATCACGTTGCTGAACATGCTCAGGCTGCGATCCGCACCCCAGGATGTTCCGCCTGGCTGGCTGCTCGCCACGGCTTTGACCGTTGCCTACATTGCCCAGGGATTGATTGCCGACCGGATCCTCGGTGAATCCGATGGAGCATCCCGAAGCCTGTTGGCGATTGGTGTGCAGTTCACGGTGATTGCCCTGCTGCTGAGCCTGCGGAATTTCAATTTGCGCCTGCCACAGACGCTGACAGCCCTGGCGGGCACTGGTTTCATTTTCGGATTGCTGTCACTGTTGATTCTGTCCCGGGTCGACCCGGGCAAGCCGCAGCCGGACCTTGCGCTGTTCTACCTGGTGCTTTTCGGATGGAGCCTGGCTGTTGACGCACATATTTACCGTCATGCCCTGTCCGTCAAGATGGGCATTGGAGTACTCTTGGCGGTATTGATTTTCGGGGCAAATTTCATGCTCCTGAACGCCGTATTCGGATAGAAACACATGCATATTCACATTCTCGGTGCTTGCGGCACATTCATGGGCGGAGTTGCGCTGCTGGCCAAACGAGCCGGGCACCATGTGTCCGGCTCGGATCAACACACCTATCCTCCGATGAGCACCCAACTGGAGGCCGAGGGTATCGAGCTGTTCGAAGGATACTCGCCGGAACATTTCAACCCGAAACCTGACCTGGTGATCGTCGGCAACGCTCTGAGCCGCGGCAATCCCGCAGTGGAGTATGTGCTCAACAGCGGCATCACCTACACCTCCGGCCCCCGATGGCTGGGTGAGAACTATCTTCGCGGTAAATCCGTGATTGCTGTTGCCGGAACGCACGGCAAAACCACGACCGCCAGCATGGTGGCCTGGATTCTCGAATCCGAAGGCCAAAAACCCGGATTTCTGATTGGCGGCGTTCCAGAAAATTTCGGCCATTCGGCCCGGGATGGTGAGCGTTATTTCGTCGTTGAAGCCGACGAATACGACACGGCTTTTTTCGACAAACGCGCCAAGTTTGTCCATTACCGGCCCGACATTGCGATCCTCAATAACCTGGAATTCGATCACGCTGATATTTATGAGGACATCAAGGCCATTCAGACCCAGTTTCATCACCTTGTCAGGACCATTCCGGGCAACGGGAATATCATCAGCAACGGCCAGGACACCAGGCTTGAATCGGTCCTCGACCGCGGCTGCTGGAGCAAGCTTCAGCGCTTTTCGTTCGACGAGGAGTCCGGCTGGCGGGTCGAACTGCTGAAACCCGATGGCAGTTCGCTGGCCTTTTACCTGGCAGGCAATCCCGTCGGTCAGCTGACCTGGGGCCACTGTGGCCGTCATAATGCAATGAATGCCTGCGCCGCCGTTGCGGCCGCTGCCGCAGCTGGCATTCCTCCGGCGCGCGCAGTGGAGGCACTGGCTGCCTTCAAGGGTGTCAAGAGAAGAATGGAGTTGGTAACCGAAACGGACAACATCCGCGTTTACGATGATTTTGCGCATCATCCCACGGCCATCCGGCTGACACTGGAGGGCTTGCGGCGGAATGTGGGCAACGCCCGGGTCCTGGTGGCCCTGGAACCACGCAGCAACACCATGCGCGCCGGCGTACATGTCGCTGAACTGGGACCCGCCCTGATGCCGGCAGACCGGGTCTGGCTGATGGCCGGAGAAGGCATCGACTGGGACCCGCAGGAAACCCTGGCTCCCCTCGAGGGCCGTGGCCGAGTGGTCACCCGCAGTGATGACATGCTGGCGCAGATGCTCGATACAGTGCAGCCCGGAGACCATGTCATTTTCATGAGTAACGGCGGGTTCGAGTCAGCCCCGGCGCGCTTCTGCCAGTCGTTAAAAGACCATGAACACGATTGAAATACCGCTGTTTCCGCTGCGAACCGTGCTTTTCCCGGGGGGGTACCTGCCGCTGCGAATTTTTGAACAGCGCTATCTCACCATGGTGCGGGACTGCGCGCGCAGCGATACCGGGTTCGGCGTCTGCCTGATCCGGGAGGGCGAAGAAGCCGTGTCACCGGTCAAGACGGCCCAGGTGGGCACCCACGCGCAGATTATCGACTGGTACACGCTCGAAGACGGTCTGCTGGGCGTTTCGGCCACGGGAACCGTCCGTTTCGTTACCGAAAACACCTGGCAGGACGACGATGGCCTGTTCCGGGCGCAAATCCACGTATTGCCTGAAGCACCCCCTTGCCACGTCCCGGAAGCATACTCGGTGTTGAGCGACGTGCTCGGCCGATTCATGGAAAAAGTCGCTCACCTGTATCCGGAGTATGAGCCCGGCCAACTGCAGGATGCAGCCTGGGTGGGCTATCGGCTGTCCGAGTTGCTGCCGATCGGCGGAATCGAGAAACAGCACTTGCTGGAGTTGAATGATCCCATCGAACGCCTGCAAAACCTGCTGGAAATCATGCCCCGGTTTCAATCTGCCTGAGGTGAACGAATCAGCAGCAGGTTTCCATCGACCAGCTTCTGGTCAAGCTGGCCCAGGGGGTCGCTGATCGGGCCGAAACGGTCCGGGTCGACAGCGCGGGAACGCCAGTAACTGAAAAGGCCCAGCCGCTGCACCAGCACTTCCTCGGATAACTGGCCGAGGTATAGAACCTTTTCACCCGGCGCCAGCCGGACACCCGAATCCCATAAACGTATCGTGAGTAATCGTCCGTCCGCTTCAAGATTCTTGCTCAGCAGCAGCGCTTCAGACCGTCCCTGGTATGCCCGCCCCAGAAGCGGCAGGCTGGCCTGGTCGGGTTGAGGATTCAGTGCCTGGATGATCCAGCGCCAATCCGCCTCGGGTGCGCTGTTCCAGCCCGCCTGCTGGAGAAGACTGGAAATCCGGGCCGGGTCGGCCGAAATCTGCGCATTGAACTTGCGGGACGCCACCGAAGCCAGTTGTGTGCGATCCGCCGGCAGGTCTTTCCAGCCCGATTCCCACCAGGAATCACGGTTGATTTCCTGTGTCAGCATGGGAGCGGTCAGCAACTCCAGGTCCTCATCCATGTGTTCGTGTATCTGCCAGGCGAACAACGCAAAGAATGCGCCGAAGAAAATCAGGCTGGCCGCGGCGCCGGAAAATCGCCTGACGGCCCTCTGCCGGTAAGCAATGCCCACGATGGCCGTCCAGGCCAGCCCCATCGCGATACCCATAAGCGCCCCACTCAACCACTCCAGCCCCAGGTACAGCCGCGCAAGGCCCAGCAGGATCAGGATCAGCGCCGCACCCAGGTAGGGCCATTGCCGGTGCTTGCGCCGCAGCTCACCTGCCTCCATCACCGCAAAAAATGACAGGACAACCGTGGCCAGGCTCATCGCCGCGCTTGGACTTTGCAGCACACCATCCGCAACCTCGAAAACCTGTGGGGTTGTCCTCAGGCCCCATGAGAGCAGGATATGCAGCAGGCTGCCGCCGCCAATTGCAATTACCCAGTGCCGTGCCGCATTTTTACGCCCGGCGCCCACTAACCAAAGCAGCAGGGCAAGCGCTGAGAAAATCGATACCGGCCAGCGGGACAATTGTGAGATCGCGACCATCACGGGATCGGTAAGGTGGTTACGAAGCGACAAGGCGACCTCTTGAACAGCCTGGTCGATGGCTTTTGGCTGTTCCGCGAACGGTGAAAGGAACAACAGCATGAGCAGACCCCAGATAATCACCACCAGCAGGATGCCCATCATTGAGACCGAAAGCACATCTCCCCTTGAAGGTTCAAGCACCGGCCCCGCGACCCGCCCAAGTACCGGGTGCCGCCGGCTCCAGCGAATTCCATGTCGCATCCAACGCGCAGAACGCGATGCGAGCGGTTCGTAAATGGAGCGCATCACCCACCACGTCGTCCAGAGTATCGCGACCATGATCACCAGCATCACCGTCAAGCGGCCGGTATATTCTGAAGCAACTTCAAGCGATGCCCCAAACAACATGCCCGGCAACAGAAACGACGGTGCCCAGGTGATGCAGGCTGGTATATCGACCGCCAGAAAGCGTGTCGGCTTCATCCCCATCATGCCTGCAACCGAGGGAATGATCGGGCGCAAGGGACCGATGAACCGCCCAGCGACAACGCTCTTGGCGCCATGCGCATGGAAGAACCGCGTGCCCCGCTCCATCAGGGTCGGATAGCGCGAGAACGGCCAGACATCCAGCAACTGTCCGCGAAACCGGTGACCCAGCATATAGCTCAGGAAATCGCCCAGGAAAGCACCGGTAGTGGCGGCCAGCCAGACCGGGACCATGTCGAGTATGCCCAGCCCAATCAGTGTGCCCACGCCAAACAGGATCACGATGCCGGGCAACAGAATTCCAATCAGGACCAGCGATTCAAAAAATGCCACCAGGAACACAATGGAAACACCCCAGCCTGGATGGGTGTTGAGCCAGCTCAGTAAGTCCTGTGTCCAACCTGTATCCAAGCAGTTATTCCCTGGGGTTCGCGGCAAATTCGGCTGTTTTGGTTTGCAGGCCGTTATAATACGGCATTGATCCGTTTAGAGGTGTGACATGGGGACGAATCTGGCTGGAAAAACCCTGCTCATCACAGGCGCTTCCAGGGGCATCGGCAAGGCCATCGCCTTGCGGGCGGCGCGGGACGGCGCAAACATAGCCGTTGCCGCCAAAACCCATCGAAAGCATCCGGTGTTACCCGGAACCATTCACAGCGCTGTCGAAGAAATCAATGCCGCCGGCGGACAAGGGCTGGCCATCCGGCTCGATGTGCGTGATGAGGAATCTGTTGAAAACGCGGTGTCAGAAACCGTCAGCCAGTTCGGCGGCCTGGACATCCTGGTCAATAACGCCAGCGCCATCATGCTCAACGGCACGCTCGATTTACCGGTGAAGCGGTATGACCTGATGTTCGATACCAATGTCCGCGGCACCTACCTGATGTCCCGGGCCAGCATACCCTGGCTCCTGAAGGCGCCAAACCCGCATGTTCTCAACCTGGCCCCGCCGCTGAACATGAATCCGAAATGGTTCAGGGATCACGTTGCTTACACGATGGCCAAGTACGGCATGAGCATGTGCGTGCTGGGAATGGCGGAAGAGTTTCGCAGAAAGGGCGTTGCCTTCAATGCACTTTGGCCGCGCACCGTCATTGCAACAGCGGCGCTTAATATTTTTGAAGGCCGGGTCAACCCGGACCACTGCCGCACTGAAGAAATCATGTCGGACGCGGCGCATGCCATTCTCCGGCAGGATGCCCGTCTTTGCACCGGCCATTTCTTCCTCGACGAGGATGTGCTGCGCAGCACCGGCGTGACGGATTTTGAAAAATATTCAGTCAAACCGGGCGAGCCGCTGCTGAAAGACCTGTTTCTGGATGGTTGATCAGGCGTCAGTGCCTGCCATGCCCGACCAGCGCCAGTACATTGCCGCCCTGACAGGCATGCGCGGTTTCGCCGCGCTGATGGTGTTTCTCTTTCATTATGAAGCGCTGCACCCTGGAATAAGACTGGACCTGGCGGTACCCGTGATCGGCCGAATTCTGCAGTTTCCACTGGGTTTCGGCGGCGCCGGCGTGGATATTTTTTTCGTTCTCAGCGGATTTCTGCTGACGCTTCCGTTCGCCGGGGCGGCTCTTGAACGGACCACGGCCCCCGATGTTTCGCGCTATTTCAAGCGCCGGTTCCTCAGGGTGTTTCCGGCCTATTACGCACAACTGTTCATCATCCTGGCCCTTGGTGGCTGGTTCGTCACCTGGACGCCGCAAACAGCGCCCGACCTTGCCGCGCACCTGGTGATGTTCTTCAATATCGGGGCGCAGCCGGTGACACCGCTGGTGGGGGTCTGGTGGACGTTGCCGGTGGAAATGGGATTTTATCTGTTGCTGCCGCTGCTCGCGCCCATGCTGCGCCCGTCCCGGTGGATCCCTGTGCTGCTGGCCGGGCTCGCCATCAGCCTGTTATACCGGGGCTGGGCCGCGGCGCATTTCGGTAACCTTGGCAGTGCACAGGTGTTTCTGGCCGCATCACAGTTACCCGGAAGTCTTGCTGAATTTTTGCTTGGGGCAAGTGCGGCGCTGCTCGTGCAATGGTTGCCCGGTACTGGATGGAGCCGGCCGGCTGACTGGATCCTGGACCTGTTTTTTATCATGGGCCTGGTCGTCCCTGCGGTATGGCTGTGGCACGTTGTCCTCGGCGCCGGCACCGGGTACTGGATGGGCCACTGGGGAATGATCGTCGCCCCGGTTGCACTGGGCCTGCCCCTTTCGATCGCTGTCCTCGGGCTTTACTGGGGCTCCCGGGTGGGCACCTTGCTGCTGGCCAACCGAGTCGTCTATTACCTGGGACTGATTTCGTACAGCCTGTACCTGTGGCACTTCGTGGTCATGCAACAGATCCAGTTTTTACTGGGGGATGCGTATTCCGGCCTGGGCCACTGGGTGACCTTTCCGCTCAATACAGCAGCCGTAATCGCGGTGGCTTCGCTCAGTTACTACCTGGTAGAACGGCCGTTCTACCGCCTGAAATCCTATTCCCAGGTCAAAGCCGACTGAACGATTCAGCTGCGGCCGCAATGGTGGCCTCAATCTGCTCATTGGTATGAGCGGATGACACGAAGCCTGCTTCGAATGCCGATGGAGCCAGGTAGACGCCACGCTCGAGCATCATGTGATAGAACAGCTTGAAAGCATCGACATCACAGCGCCCGGCTTCGGCAAAGTTCACGACCTTTTCCGCATCAGTGAAGAACAATCCAAACATCCCGCCTACGCGGGTTGTCCTGAATGGAACCCCTGCACGGTCAGCCGCCAGCTGGATGCCTTCGACCAGCATTCCAGTCTTCCCGGCCAGCTTTTCGAAGAATCCATCACGCGTGATCAGTTCCAGATTAGCCAGGCCCGCCGCCATCGCCACCGGATTCCCTGACAGCGTGCCTGCCTGGTATACCGGTCCGCTGGGCGCCACCATCTCCATGAATTCCCGTTTGCCGCCGAAGGCGCCAACCGGCATTCCGCCGCCGATGACTTTGCCGAAAGTAGACAGGTCAGGAGTGATTCCATACAGGCCCTGTGCGCCCTGAAGCGCCACGCGGAAACCGGTCATGACCTCGTCGAAAATCAACAGGCAGCCATGCTCATCACAGGCCGAGCGCAGCCCGTCCAGGTAACCCTCGACCGGTGGAATGCAATTCATGTTGCCGGCAACCGGCTCTACGATAATGGCTGCTACATCCTGGCCGCGGGCCGCCAGGCAGTCCACAACAGCACCCAGATCGTTGTAGGGCAACGTGAGTGTGAGGTCCGCGATAGCCCGGGGCACGCCAGGCGAGTTTGGAACTCCGAGGGTCAGGGCGCCGCTGCCGGCCTTCACCAGGAAACTGTCGGCATGGCCATGGTAGCAGCCCTCGAACTTGATGATCAGGTCGCGCCCGGTCGCCGCGCGGGCAACCCGGATTGCACTCATGGTCGCTTCCGTGCCGGAATTGACCATTCGCACCATGTCCATGGCTGGCACGATGGAACAGAGACGGTCCGCCATCTCCACTTCGGCCGGACAGGGCGCTCCAAAACTGAGACCCCTGCTTGCCGCTTCCTGCACGGCTGAAACAATTTCAGGGCGCGCATGCCCTGTAATCATCGGACCCCATGAGCCGATGTAATCGATGTAAGAGCGGCCATCCACGTCAAAAAGGCAGGCGCCTTCAGCGCGCTCGAAGAAAATCGGGTCGCCGCCCACGCCGTTGAAAGCCCGTACAGGAGAATTAACTCCGCCAGGAATATGGACGCGAGCCCGGGTAATCAGATCTTTGCTGCTGTTCATGGCAGTATTGTATGGCAAACTACACCACTTTTTTCGGGCAAGGTGAAAGAAATTGAGTGAGAAAGATTATAAATGCTGGATGTGCATCATTTGCGGCTGGGTTTACGATGAAGAAAAAGGCGCTCCTGAGGAAGGCTTGGCGCCCGGAACACGCTGGGAAGATGTTCCCGAGTTCTGGGTTTGCCCCGACTGCGGTGCCGGTAAAGAAGATTTCGAGCTGACTGAAATCTGACCCGGCTCCGATCCGGATTCTTCGTCCGGTTTGGGTTATTCTTTATGGAATGCAGCAGATGGACAGGCTTACTCCATGAACGATAGAGGCGGAATCAAACGCTCCAGCCGGGATTCGATGATCGCCGGTGTTTGCGCCGGCATCGCCCGGCACTTTGGCTGGTCGGTTACCGGAACCCGCGTCGCTTACGTTCTGCTCTCCATTTTTTCAGCGGCGTTTCCGGGAATCATTGTTTACCTCATTCTCTGGCTGGTATTGCCTGTCGAAGACTGACCGGGCCGCAACAGCCCTGTTTGCACGGACCCCTCCGCACCCAGTTCGAGCCATCGGCAGGCAGGACCGGCCGGATCCAGCGAAAACCGCTGTGTTCCAGGCTGGCTGTTGGCCACTGCAGACGGCGCACCCAGCAATACCGAGCCATTGCGATTGGCCTGGAAATCATGGTGCACGTGCCCCCAGGCGATACACCTGACTCTGCCATCGCGGTCCAGAGTTTCAAAAAACGGCGCCGGACTTTCCAAACCATAGCGGTCGATCCACGGGGCATTCACCGGCACCGGTTGATGATGCAGCGCAACCAGGACGAATTCTGCGGCGCTGTCCCGCAAGCACTGGCCGAGCCGGTCCAGTTCCGGCTGGCTGAATGAACCTGAAATCCGTCCCTTCACGGTCGAGTCCAGCAACACCAGTAACCAGGGGTCCGCCGTCCGTGTGAACGGGCCGTGCCAAGGCCCCAGGGGGAAGTGGGGCTTCATGAGATTCGGAGCGTCATGATTTCCCGGCAGGGCAAGAACAGGCGCAGAAATCGTGCCGAGCATGGCGGCAACCCGGCCATAGGATGAGGGGCTTGCGTCCTCACTGACGTCCCCGGTGAGCAGCACCAGATCCGGATTCCAGTTACGTATCGCGGGAAGCAACGATTTGAGGTTCCGGTCCGCATTTTGTCCACGGTAATCTGCGCGGGGATCAGTTGAAACATGGCAGTCACTCAACTGCACAACTTTCAGCGTATTGTGGCCGATGTCGCTCATGGTTCAATGTGCTCAAAAAAAAGCGGGCCGAAGCCCGCTTTCGTTGTGCCTGTCGCCGGGATTATTCCTCGACAACCCTGGCATCCGCAGCGTTTTTCGCTACCGACTTCATTCCGTTTCTGCAGCCGCTGCCGGATTTGTACATTTGGCTGCGACCGATTTCCTGTCCGTTGCCCGCTTTCAGAATAAAATACTCGCGGCCATCTTTGGCGGTTTTGACTTCGAACCGGCCCTCGTCCTGGGCATTCTTGCGAACCGACTCGATTCCATTCTCGCAGGACTTGCGGGATTTGTATCCTTCGCTTGAAAGTATGATTTCGCCATTGCCGGCTTTCAGTCTGAAATAGTCCTCGCCATTCTTACCTTTGAAAACAACAAATTTTCCAGCCATCCTATTTTCCTCTTTTTAATATAAGTAAACGTTAAGCACCCGGAACTATCCAAAGAAACCAGCGTGCCCAGACCTTTTTACTTTAACACCAAACCCGTGGCGGACTTCAATCCAGGTGCAATTCCAGCAGGTCTCCCGCCTTGACGTTCAACTCAGACGCTTTACCCGCATTGAGTTCCAACACGTACTTTGCCGGCCCCTCGCTGGGATAGCTCGGGCATTGCCGAGTGCGGCAGGGAGTAGCGTGTTCAGCCACGCTTACCAGGGCCAGGTTTTGATCAAAATAAAAGATGTCGAGCGCAATTCGCGTATTTTTCATCCAGAAACTTCTTTTTCCTTCACCCGGAAATACAAACAACATGCCATGATCGTCCGGCATGCTGTCGCGGAACATCAGGCCCAGGGCCTGCTTTTCCCGGGTCTCGGCCAGCTCTACCGTAAACCGTTCACCGTTGAGTACAACGGACGGATCCTGGGCAATGCAGGAACTGCAGATGAACAACGTGATCACGAGCAAGAAATTTCTCATGGGCCGAGTCTGGGCCAGTAGCCGGAAATTTTCAATTCCGGCCAGGCCTGTGTTTGCTGCAAATATTTCAGCATGCCCTATCCTTATAAAGCAGAACAGGGAGTAAACAGATGGAAACCTTTGTAGTACTTCGTCGAGGCGCCTGGATGTCGGAAGAAGATCTCGAAGCCGCCACCGCGATGTCCTCCCGGATTGGCGATGACGAAATGTCTGATCAGGTGCGGTGGATCAGGTCCTACGTGCTGAGTGAGGAAGACGGCACCCTGGGAACCGTCTGTATCTACCAGGCTGTCGACGAGGACGCCATCATGGAACACGCTCAGAGGTCGGAATTGCCCGCTGACGAGATCATTCAGGTGATGAATACGGTGATCGTAAGGGATGATCCCTGATCAGCCCTCTTCGCTGACGGCAAGCTCGACATCCCCAACTCCCGGCGCGTCAACTTCCAGCGCCAGCATCACGTCGCCGAACTGTTCGGGCTTTATTTTCCCCATGAGATTGATCACGACAGCTTCCGAATCGCCATCCGAGACCAGCACCGTCAAACCGCAGATTCTGTCATCCACGACTCGCAACAGCATGTGGGTCGCCTCGTTTTCCTGGCGGACCAGCATCACCGGTTCCCAGCCGTCTTCCTGCAGGTGGCTGCTCATGGCATTGACCCTCAAGGCAACTCTTCCGGCATCACCATCAATCTCGTAGATCCGGATACGAATGCCGTCCAGGCTCCTGAGCAGTTCGCGGACTTCAGGGTCATCGTCAACATGGCTGGCCGCAAATCGCAATACCGAGGGGCCAATTGACAAGCTCATGACCTGGTCCGTATCCCGCATGCCCAGCGACTTCAGGTCGGCATACCCTTCGCTGGCCCTGGGCGCCGTCAGGCCGCAGGCCGTTAAAAGCACCAGCAGGCAGACGGCTCCCAGCAGTCGGGGTGCGTTGCGCCGCAACCCCTGGTTATTCGGCCTCATTATCGCCGTTTCCATTGATGTCGATATCGAAATTCTCCATCACTTTACCCAGTTCCTCCGGGTTGATGCTGCCGATTACATTGACGAAAACGGCCTCGGTTTCTTCGACCGCCATCACCGTAATTCCTTCAACCTGGCCGTCGATGATCATCATGAAAATCCGTACCTGTTCGTCGTCCGAATTGACCGTCACGACGGACTCCCATCCGCGGGAACTGAGACTTGACGATACATCCTTGACCATGTCGATGGCGCCGTCGGCCATGCCGTCGGTTTCAAACACGTTGACCCGCACGCCATTCAGGCGCTTGAACAGCTCTGCCGCTTCGGGATCTTCACTGGCGCTGAGCGAGCCGACCAGCCCAAGCAGCGACTCACCCACGGAGATTTGTACCGTCGGTTCGCCAAAAACACTGCTTAACGCACCAAAATCGACATAACCGGGGAAGTCCTTGAGAGCGTCTTCCTGGGCCATCACCGGCAGCGCGATCAGGGCAGTCAGGCATGCAGTCGCTATTTTTTTGATGATTGAATGTTTCATGTTGTTTCCTCCTTGAGGGATTGTTCGGTAAAGGGAATGTGTTCTGAGAGCGGGCCCTTGACGCTGCGCCGCAGCTCGTCGCCAAGGACATGGTGAATTTCATTGCCGGTCCGGAGACCCACCTTGTCGAGGTAGGTGAATGCAACGGCCAGATCCTGCCGGGCCTGTTCAATGTCCGCGGCGGAGGGTTGCTTCGGCTGCAGCAGAAAAACTGCAATCACCAGCAATGGAACAGCAGCGAACGCAGGCGCCAGGGCCCATCGCGGGGCCGGCCCCAATTTAAGCCAGGACCAGCGCGATTCCTTTTTGCGCTCCTTCCGGCTTTCTTCATCCGGTATCCGGTGCAGGCGCGCAGAAAGGCTCGCGGGCGCTTTCTCTATCGTCAGCTGCTCCAGCATCCTGTCGATTTGCGTATCCAGTGTCTTGTCATCTTGATTCATGGTCTTACCTCTGTCAGTTGCTCCCGCAACTGTTTTCTTGCCCGGTGCAGGTAGGTTTTTACCTGCGACAAATTCAGTTCCAGCACGGCACCGACTTCTTCGTAACTGTGCTGATGTACGTCCCGCAGCACGACCAGCGAACGGTACGGCTCCTTCAGGCCGTTAATCGTGGATTTCAGCCGGGAGCCGAGCTCCTGTTGATGCAAACCCTGCATCGGCCCCGAAACCACGTCCGGTTGATGCCATTCCTGTAATTCTTCGGTCGGGCGCCGGCGTCGCAAGCGATCCAGGCAGCCGTTCCGCGTCACTTTCATCAACCAGGGCCTGATCTTGTCCGGATCGATCGAATCCTGGTTGTGCCAAAGCTTGACGAAAGCTTCCTGGCACGCGTCCTCGGCCTCGGACGGATCCTTGAGCAGATAGCGGGCCAGGGTCCACGCCTGGTCCTGGTATTCGTCCACCCACTTGCGAAAAACTCTGCTCATCTCAGAAGCATAAACGCAGTGCAATGAAAAAGGTTACAAACAAGGATGCGGGCAGACGCGATAACATGTGATCATTGATGAATATTGAAAAACACAAAACCGCCCTGCTCGAGCTCAAACAATCCCTGTTGCAGGCACAGGAAACAGGCGACCAGGCGGAACAGACCGTAGAGCTGGACCAGTCGCGGGTCGGCCGGTTGTCCAGGATGGATGCGATGCAGGCACAGGCGATGTCCAAAGAGACCGGGCGGCGGCGAAGGCAAAAGCTGTTACAGATCGAAGCCGCACTGAGGCGGTTGGAAAAGGATGATTACGGCTATTGCCAGGAGTGCGGGGACGAAATCGCGCCGGCCCGGCTGGCGGTTGATCCGACGGTATTGCTATGCATCCAGTGCGCTG
>Ga0316189_10003983_pt1 | contig 14267 bp, 12 predicted proteins | sample LowCovwburrow_MG_FD_204930 | JGI IMG/M metagenome (GOLD analysis project Ga0316189, IMG submission 204930) | Coastal sediment microbial communities from Maine, United States - Lowes Cove worm burrow | ecosystem: Environmental > Aquatic > Marine > Coastal > Sediment | place: USA: Maine...
GCAGCTCGAAAACGAGTTGCGTATCGGACTTCGAGAGGGGCAGTTCGAACTCTATTTCCAGCCTGTACTCGCAATCAAGGACGGCCATGCCCTGGGCGCCGAGGTCCTTTTACGCTGGCAGCATCCAACAGCGGGCCTGATCGCCCCGACCGAATTCCTTCCGTATATCGAAAACTGTGCCCTGATGCTCAAGCTCGATGACTGGGTGTTGCTGGAGTCCTGCCACCTGTTGGGCGAGATCCAGGAAGACCCTGATCTGCAGTCCCCGGAGTGCCTCGCGGTCAATGTCAGCCACCAACAGTTCCATCAACCTGATTTCGTCGACCGGGTCAGACAGATCGTGGCCGAAACCGGCGTCGATCCCAAGCGCCTGCAATTCGAGATCACAGAGACCATCCTGATCAAAGACACCCGCGACTCGGTAGAACGCATGAACGCACTCAGGCAACTGGGCATACGATTCGCAATCGACGACTTTGGCACCGGGTATTCATCATTGACCGACCTGCGCCAGCTGCCGATAGACACCCTGAAGATAGACCGTGTTTTCATCCGTGACATCGACAGCGATCCCAACGATGCCGCGATCGTCAAGGCGATCCTTTCCATGGCAAAACACATCGGCCTCGAGGTGATCGCCGAAGGGGTGGAGACCCGCGAGCAACTGCAGTTCCTGCGCGAGGCCGATTGCAGCTACTACCAGGGCTATCTCGGGCGGCCGCCTTTTTCACGCACCGCCTTCCAGGAAGAACTCGTGTTCAGCGCCGAACTGTATGCCGTTTCGACGATGCCCCCACCCGCTGCCCATGCACTTCCTGCAGCTCAGGACAACTGAGATCCTATGGGCGATCAGCGCCTCATCTGCAACTGTTCGCGACGCATATCGAGCTGATTCTGAAAGAAACGGATCATTGCGTTCTCGTAGGCGCATTCGCCGTCTGTGCAGATCTGCTCCAATCGCCTTTCCAATGCCGCGATCTCTTCCTCGAGCCGACTGTTCGTTGCGGTCCCCGAATGCACGTTCCGCCGCCGGTGATGCATGAGCTTAACCTTTTTGATCGAATCCCGGACGCGACTCTAAGGCCTGCAGATGAACCCGGCATGACAGATCGGAGGCAAGATCAAGACCAGCGCGATGCGAGATTCCTTTTGGGTGAGACCCGGCTCCAGCACCACGCAGCAGATTAATCCCTACGCAGGGCATCGCTGACCGCGATAGGCGTGGGAAATCGCAACACCACCAGGTACGAGGAGATCAGGAAGGTAACCAGCGTCGACAACTGAATCAGATACGAGGCCTCGGCACCTATGACCCCCTGTTCAAAGGCCAGAACGGCCAGAAGCAGCGAGAATTCGCTCATCTGACCGAGGCGGTAACCCACCTCGTGAGAGCGCTTTTCCGATTCGCCGGTACGCAACAGCAGCCAGCGGAATACTGGAGGCTTGAGCAGCATCAGGGCGCCGGCCAGGACCAGCGCGGGCAGGATCACATCGTCGATGGCCCCTATGTCGAAGCCGGCCCCGAGTGAAAAGAAAAACAAAACCAGGAAGAAATCCCGCAGAGGCTTCAGGCTCTCGGCGATAAACATCGCGATTGGGCTGGAGGCAAGCACAACGCCGGCAATGAAGGCACCGATCTCTGCCGAAAGTCCGAGCAGGCCGGCGAGTTCCGCCATCCCCAGACACCAGCCTATGGTCATCAGGAAGATGTATTCCTGGATCTTGTCGAACCGGCGGATCAGCCGGATCAGAACGTGGCGTTCCACGATCCAGGCAAAGCCGATGAGCGCAGGCAGGGCGATCAGCAATTTCAGGATGTCACCCAGCTGCATACTTCCCTGTGAACTTCCCTGAACGACCAGCAGCAACACGATGGCGAGAAGATCCTGCAACAGCAGGATACTGATGATGACCTCGCCGGTACGTTGATGGTGCAACATGGTGGTCGGCAGCAGCTTCAGGCCGACGATGGTGCTGGAAAAAGTCGCCGCTCCACCTACCAGCAAGGCCTCCATCGAATCGAAACCGAACGCCAGCGAGACCGCATAACCTGTGGCGAAGAATGCCAAAGAGCTGAACAGAGTGACCTGCGTGGTCTTGCGCACCATGCGAATCAACTCCTGCGGCTGCAGATTCAAGCCCAGCAGAAACAGGAGAAACATGATGCCGAATTCGGAGATGCTCCGGATCAGGTCCGGATCAGTGACCAGGCCCAGTGCAGAAGGCCCCAACAGTGCGCCCAATACGATATACGCGACGAGCAGCGACTGGCGCGCAAACAACGCGACGGTAGCGAAGATCGCCGCACCGGTGAATACCAGGAATACGGTAAATACGATCGGGTCTTGCTGCATCGTTCGCCCTGACCATAGACACGAACCTGCAAGATAGCATCACCAGATGACAAAAAAACACCCGCCCCGCGGCGGGTGTATCAGCATTGGCCGAAGCCAGCTTGGTTAACAGCGCAGTTATTTTGCGTGGCTGAGCCTTACCGACCCGGACGCGGCCTGGTCAGCGGATTTCCCGCGCGCCTTCTTCTTGCAATGACTGCTCACCGAGCGGCCATCTTTACGCACATAGCCGTTGACCCAGGAACACTCTGCCATAGCCCCGCAGGCATCCTGCTGCACGCCTTTGCATTGACTGGCCGCAGAGGCCGGCACAGAAGCCAGCGCCACAGCTGCGAGCAGTGTCACCTGGAAACAACGAAGTGAAGTCTTGATAAAATGCATGATGTTCTCTCCTTTGAACACGAACGGCACCGATCCTGGTGCCGGGACTCAGTCTAACCTTGCCGCATTCAATGACTCAAGTGTCAATTCAACGAGGGCAATCGGACTTGCCACAACGTCCCCCGTCTGTCCAGATTGCACCCTCGAGTTTCACCTGCCTCAGCGACGTCCCTCCCAGCCTGGCACCGGAGAGATCAGCATATGTCAGATCAGCTCCCTCGAGGTCGGCATTGGTCAGGTCGGCGCCTCTCAGATTCGCCCCTTTCAGATCGGCTTCCCGGAGGTTCGCGTACGACAGATCAGTACTGCTGAGGTCCGCATAGCGCAGGTCGGCCTTACTGAAATCGGACTCGGACAGCCGCGCACCACTCAATGAGGTGCTGGCGAGGTGCGCCCCGGATAGAGGGGCCTCCGTCAGCTGCACACCATTCAAGCGACAACCTTCGAGAATTACCCCTGGGGCCGGTACCGCTGAGCAGTCACGTTCGGTTTCGGCCGGCTGTCGACCAATAAACGAAACCCCGGCGACAAAACCGACGATCACCAGCAGGGTCACGATGATCGCCCGTATAGCACGTACCCGGTCGCCTTCGCGCACGGCATTCTGTTCGGCCGCCAAACCGTTGCCGTCGGTGCGCATCTGCAGGGGAACGACCTCAGGAACACTGCCCAGGCGTTGCCACCCCTGCCGATCAGCACTCACCTCATCATCCAGCCCGAGCTTATCCTCTAGCACGAAGTGCCGGACCTTGGTGCTGTTATAGGGACCACGCACAGCAGAGCCGCGACGTACAAACCACCGCAGCCCACTGCCTTTGGTCCTGGTTTCCGACATCTTTTTTTCCGAGTCGCGTGATATTGGATTTATCGGCATCGCAGCCGATAACTTGTGCACCACTGTGCGTCGCAACGATCGAAGAGTGAAGATTCCCGCAACACTGCAGCCGCTGATCGATACCAGCCGCAACCCGCTCCCTTCCCTGCTCAAACAGCTGCAGGTCGGGCAGACGCTGGAGGCCAAGGTACTGCAACAGATAAAGCCGGGGCTTCTGCGCCTGCAGATAGCCGCAACGGAGTTGCTCGCACGCAGTCAGGTAACGGTGCCTGCCGGTAGCCAACTGAAACTCCTGGTGGTGAAGGGCCAGCCCATTCCCGAGTTGCGCATCCTGCGTGAATCGACAGCACTGGAAAGACAGCAACACGCGGTCCGGTCGGCCATGGCCCGACAGCTGCCACCGGGTGAGGTACGTGGTTCAATCGAGGCATTGCGATCTCAGGCCCAGACACCTGCACAAACAGAGGGTGTCCGCCAGATGGCCAGCATCCTCCGGGATGCCGGTGTCAGACTGGAACAGCTGACACCGACACAACTGCAACGTGCAATCGCTCAAAGCGGGCTGTTCCATGAGGCCCGCCTCGCCGGCGCCCTGGCGTCCGATCCCGCCGATACCAAGGCCCGTCTGCTGCAGCTGCTGACACTGTTCAACAACTCAGGACCGGCTCAACAGAAAAATCTGCATCCAGCAGCAGGCGGCGCCGAAGCAACCGCGTTACGTGAGACGACTGTTGATTCTCTGATGGGTCGTCTCATACGTCTGATCGAGGCCTCTGTGTCGCGTATCCAGTTGCAGCAGGCCGCCGCCCTGCCTGTCGAAGAGAGTCCAAGACAGGCCTGGCAGATCGACCTGCCGATCCAACTGCCGGAAGAAACCCACGAGGCGATGCTGCGCATCGAGCGTGAGGCGGCCGGAGATGAGGGTGGTGCAGCGACCTGGGCGGTCAATCTGGTATTTCAGTTTGACAGCATCGGTACGCTGCAGACCCGGATAGCGCTGGCCGGCGATCGAATATCAGCGACTTTCTGGAGCGAGCGTGACAGAACCTGCCGGCGCATCGAACAGCGTCTGCCGAGCCTGAAAACGGCATTCGAGGCACAGGGGTTTGAGGTCGTCCATCTCGCCGGGGTGCTGGGTGCGCCCACGGAGCCGTTGATCAGGGTGCCGATGCCCGACAGCCTGTTGGACGAGAGGGCCTGAATGAAGGACCGCAAACACACGGTCGGGGATCACAGCGATATCGCCATCGCCCTCAGCTACGATGGCAAGAATACCCCTCGGGTGACTGCAAAAGGCGAACAACAGCTCGCGGAAAAGATTATCGAGGCCGCAGAACAGGCCGGCGTTCCACTCTATCCGGACCCGGAACTCGCGATGATCCTTTCGCAGATACCACTGGGCGAAGAGATCCCGGACAACCTGTACAAGGCCATCGCCGAGGTGATTGCGTTTGCCTACATCCTGGCCGGAAAGTTTCCGGAAAACTTCATCCCGCCGGAAGAACCCGGCATAGTTCCGGACGCCTGACAGATTGCCGAAGCTCAGTGTTCCAGGATCTGGCTGAGGAACAGCTGAGTGCGGTCTGACTGGGGGTTGTTGAAAAATTCTTCCGGCTCATTCTGTTCGATGATCTCGCCGCCGTCCATAAAGATCACGCGATTGGCCACGGTTTTGGCAAAGCCCATCTCATGCGTGACACACAGCATGGTCATTCCGCTCTCGGCCAGTTCGATCATGGTATCCAGGACCTCTTTGATCATCTCCGGGTCGAGCGCCGATGTGGGCTCATCGAATAGCATGATGCTCGGGTTCATACACAGGCTGCGTGCGATCGCAACACGTTGCTGTTGGCCACCTGACAACTGCCCGGGGTACTTCTTGGCCTGCTCCGGGATCTTGACCTTTTCCAGGTAAGCCATCCCGACCTCCTCGGCCTCCCTGCGCGGCATCTTGCGTACCCAGATCGGCGCCAGGCAACAGTTCTCCAGCACCGTGAGGTGCGGAAACAGATTGAAATGCTGGAATACCATGCCCACCTCGCGGCGGATCTGGTCGACATTCTTCACATCGTCGGTCAATTCGGTGCCGTCGACAATGATCTGACCCCGCTGATGTTCCTCAAGACGGTTGATGCAACGAATCATGGTCGATTTGCCAGAACCCGAAGGACCACAGATAACGATGCGCTCCCCCTTGTGCACAGCCAGGTTGATATCCTTGAGCACGTGAAACTGGCCGTACCATTTATGTACCTGCCGCAGCTCGATCATCAGCTTGTCGGAAACGGCAATATCAGGAATCGAATCGGACATCTGAGAGCCTCTGGTCTAATCGGTTAGCGGGGGGAATGGCCGGTATGCAGCTTGCGCTCGAGGGCCATGCTGTAACGCGACATGCTGAAGCAGAACACCCAGTATACGAATGCGGCGAAGGTAAGACCTTCCACGGCATAGCCAAGCCAGTTCGGATCGGCCAATGCGGCCTCGATCATCGCCAGCATGTCGAACAGGCCGATGATCAGCACCAGCGTGGTGTCTTTGAACAGTGCAATAAAGGTGTTCACGATGCCGGGGATTACCAGTTTAAGCGCCTGTGGAAGAATGATCAGCCCCATCGACTTCCAGAAGCTCAGGCCAAGTGCCTGCGCAGCTTCGTACTGCCCCTTCGGAATCGCCTGCAACCCACCGCGCACCACTTCGGCCATGTAAGCCGACTGGAAGAGCGAGATCCCGATCATCGCCCGTAGCAGCTTGTCAAAATGCGTTCCCTCGGGCAGGAACAGGGGCAACATCACCGAAGACATGAAAAGCACCGTAATCAACGGTACGCCACGCCAGAATTCGATGAACACCACGGACACCGATTTCACGATCGGCATGGTCGAACGTCGCCCCAGCGCGAGTAGAATTCCCAGTGGAAAAGAGGCGGCCATACCCACCGAGGCCAGAACCAGGGTCAGGGTCAGCCCGCCCCAGCGACTGGTCTCGACATACTCCAGGCCGAACACGCCACCGGAGAAAAGGTAAAAAGCGATGAGCGGATAACCAAACAGAACGAACAGACCGAGCCAGAGCTTCCAACGGAAGCGCTCGATGAACAATGGGATCATCAGCGCAACGATCAGTACCGCGGCCAGATTGATCCGCCAGTACTCCGCCTCGGGATACAGTCCATACATGAACTGGTTGAAGCGGACCCCGACAAATACCCAGCATGCGCCACCGCTGGTACAGGCGTCACGCGTATCACCGACCCAGTCGGCCTTCACGAAGGCCCATTCGATCAGGGGCGGGATCGTCATGAGGATGACGAAGGCCGCAACGAGCGTCATCAGACCATTCAGCCATGACGAAAAGAGATTGGTACGCAGCCAGCCGATAACACCAACATTGGTGATTGGTGGCGCCAGATCCGGGTGCGGAGTGTGTGTGCTCATCTACCTTTCCACCAGCATTTTTCGTTTGTTGTACCAGTTCATGAACATCGAGATCAGCAGACTGATCGACAGGTAAACGCCCATGGTCATCGCGATGACCTCAACTGCCTGGCCGGTCTGGTTGAGCGTGGTCCCGGCAAACACATTGACCAGATCGGGATACCCGATCGCGGTCGCCAATGAAGAGTTCTTGGTCAGATTGAGGTATTGGCTGGTCAGCTGTGGAATGATCACCCGCATGGCCTGAGGAATAATGACCAGCTTTAGAGTCACACGCGGTTTGATACCCAGCGCATAGGCCGCTTCTGTCTGGCCGTGAGTCACCGACAGGATTCCCGAGCGCACCGCCTCGGCAATGAACGCCCCGGTATAGATGCTCAGCGCGAGCACAAGGGCGGCCAGTTCGGGAATCACCTCCATACCACCGCGGAAGTTGAACCCTCCCAGTACCGGGTACTCCAGGTGCATGGGCGACCCGCTCAACCAGAACACCAACAGAGGCAGACCCAGTATCAAACCAAGTCCGGTGCTTACAATCGGGAACTGCTGACCGGTCTCTTCCTGCCGTCGGTGAGCCCATCGCGCAATGATGATACTCGCCGCTATCGCGACCAGAAACGCGACCCCGACTAACCAGAAGCCCTGATCGGCCACCGGTTCGGGCAGAAACAAACCACGGTTGTTGAGAAACACCGCATCGCCCACATTGATGCTCTCGCGTGGACGTGGCAGCGGACGCAGCACCGCGAAATACCAGAACATGATCTGCAGTAGCAACGGGATGTTACGGAACGTCTCGATATATACGGTGGCCAGGCGTGCAATCAGCCAGTTGTGCGACAGGCGTGCAACGCCCATGAAAAAACCGATGAAGGTCGCACAGAAGATACCCAGCCCCGCCACCAACAGCGTGTTGAGCAGACCCACGAGGAAGGTTCGCCCGTAGGTATGGGTCTCGTCGTATTCAATCAGGCTTTTGAGGATGCCGAAACCAGCCTCGTTCGAAAGGAACCCGAAGCCCGTGGTGATGCCACGCCGCTCCATGTTCTGCAGCGTGTTGTTGAGCAGGTAGTAACCAAAGGCAAGGATGCCCAGGACCAGCAGTATCTGAAACAGGGCCGCTCTGAAAGCGGGCTGGCGCCACAATGGAACCTTGCTTGCGGAGGCTTGTGGCATATTCTGAGGAGCCATGGGGTTCCCGTGATCGAATGCGTGAACGGAACGATAGATCCCGGGATGCAAAGCACATCCCGGGACCGGTTTCAGTCAGAAGCGATCAACGGATCGGCGGTGCGTACTGGATGCCGCCTTTGCTCCAAAGCGCATTCAGGCCACGCGAAATACCCAGCGCGCTACCCTTGCCGACGTTGCGCTCGAAGGCCTCACCGTAGCTTCCGACGTGCTTGACGATGCTGTAGCCCCAGTTGTCGGGGAGCCCCATCCACTCGCCTTTCACGCCCTCGAGACCGAGCAGGCGACGCACGTTCGGATCGGTAGACTTGTCCTTCATCTCGTCGACATTTGCGGAAGTGAGACCGAGCTCTTCTGCATTGACCATCGCGAACAAAGACCATTTGACGACATTGAACCACTCATCGTCTCCCTGACGGACTACGGGGCCGAGTGGCTCTTTCGAGATTACCTCGGGGAGCACTACGGCGCTCTTGGGATCCTTGAGCTTGATCCGGAGCGCATAGAGCTGCGACTGGTCAGAGGTCAGCGCATCACAGCGCCCGGCCTCAAAGGCCTTGACGGTCTGATCCGAGGTATCGAAGGTGATCGGGGTGTACTCCATCTTGTTGGCGCGGAAGTAATCGGCCAGGTTCAGCTCGGTCGTCGTTCCTGCCTGGATACAGAACGATGCACCGTCCATCTCCAGCGCACTCTTTACGCCGAGACCCTTGGTCACCAGGAAGCCCTGGCCGTCGTAATAGTTGACACCCGCAAAGTTCAGGCCCAGGGATGTGTCGCGGGTATACGTCCAGGTGGTGTTTCGCGACAGCATGTCGATCTCACCCGACTGCAGCGCGGTAAAACGTTCCTTGGCCGTCAAGGGGCTGTACTTAACCTTACCGGCATCACCAAAGATGGCCGCGGCGACGGCTCGACATACGTCGACATCCAGGCCGGTGAACTGGCCTTTCTCATCGGCGGCCGAGAAACCCGGCAGGCCGGTGCTGACGCCGCACTGCACATAGCCTTTCGCCTTCACTCCCTCGAGCGTCTTGCCGGCATGCGCAGTCGCCGACAGGGACAGCGCCGCGACGACACTCAAGCCAATTGCGAGTCTTGAATTCATGATCTTCGATCTCCTCCCGTGTACACCGGGTTCTTGTAATTCAGATTATTCAACGGCCATGCGCGACGACTTCAACGGTGCGACTGTCGCATGGTTGCCGCCCGAGTTTGTCCTTCCGTGCTGCGAGCGTCAAGGCGGGTGCGGCCCGAAAAACACCGCGGCCAGTACGCTTTTGGCTAGATTCCGACGTTGTCGATGTAGATTTGACCCATTGCGGTGCATGAAGATCGGCAATCCGCCGGAATAAGAATCATCACGCCGAAGTCGATCCCGCAATAAGGTCGAACAGACGCTGCTCATCGAGTATATCCACGCCCAGCGCCTGCGCCTTCTCCAGTTTGGAACCGGCCTCTTCGCCCGCAACAACATAATCGGTCTTTTTCGACACACTGCCGACAACCTTGGCACCCAGCCCCTGCAGGCGTTCTTTCACCTCAGTGCGTGGTCGTGTCAAGGTGCCCGTCAGGACAAAAGTTTTTCCCGCGAATGGCAGATCCTGTGCCGTCGGCACGGGCTCGCTCTCCGGCCAGGAGACGCCTGCAGCATGCAACTTTGAGATGACTTCCCGGTTGTGGGGCTGGCGCAGAAAGGTAAACAGGTGCCTGGCGACTACCGGGCCCACATCGGGCGTCTCCTGCAGCAATTCCTCTTTGGCCGAGCGGATCGCATCCAGCCTGCCGAACTGCCGCGCAAGTGACTGCGCGGTCGCCTCCCCCACTTCACGGATACCCATTGCATAGAGAAAACGTGCAAGCGTGGTGTGACGTGACCTGTCGAGCGCCTCGACTAGATTGTGCGCCGATTTTTCACCCATGCGCTCCAGCCCTGCCAGGGTCTCCACAGAAAGCGCAAACAGATCGGCCGGATCCTGGATCAGATCCTGCTCGATCAATTGCTCAATGAGTTTGTCGCCCAGACCCTCGATATCGAGCGCCCGACGTGACGCAAAATGTTTTACCGCCTCCTTGCGCTGCGCCGCACAATAAAGACCACCGGTACAACGCGCGACCGACTCGCCTTCGACACGTTCGACCTCGGAACCACACACCGGACAATGGGCCGGCATCTGCACCGGCGCGCCACCCTTGGGACGACGTTCGGGCAACACCCGTACCACCTCGGGTATCACATCACCGGCACGCCGCACGTACACCGTGTCGCCTACCCGAACATCTTTGCGCTGCACCTCGTCCATATTGTGCAGGGTCGCATTGCTCACGGTGACACCGCCCACGAATACCGGCTGCAACCTCGCCACCGGGGTTACCGCACCGGTGCGCCCGACCTGGAACTCCACCGCCTCGACGATAGTCAGTTCCTCCTGCGCCGGAAATTTCTGCGCAATCGCCCAGCGTGGTGCCCGCGACACGAAACCGAGGTCCTGCTGGTCGGAGATACGGTCGACCTTGAACACCACGCCGTCGATATCATAGGCAAGCCCGGCGCGACGCTTCCCCATGTCTTCAAAATATGCCGCACAGGCTTCCAGCCCGGTCACCACCTTCAGTTCCGGCGAGACCGGGAGCCCCCACTGCCGGAGCAGCTCCATACCACCGCTGTGCGTGGCACTGAGCGGCGGTCCGGCGACCTCACCCAGCCCGTAACAATAGATCGCCAGCGGCCGGCTGGCGGTGACCCTTGAATCGAGCTGACGCAGGCTGCCGGCGGCCGCGTTGCGCGGATTGGCGAAGGTCTTTTCACCCAGTTCACGCTGGCGCTTGTTGAGTTCTTCAAAGCCTTTTCGTGGCATGAAGATCTCACCGCGAACCTCGAGGACAGGAGGCCAGTCATCGCCCAACAGACGCAGCGGAACAGAGGCGATGGTACGTACGTTGCGAGTAACGTTTTCGCCCCTTGCCCCATCACCTCGAGTCGCCGCCTGGACAAGCCGTCCATCCTCGTAACGCAGACTGATCGCCAGGCCGTCGAGTTTTGGTTCGGCAACGTAGCTCATCTCGCGATCGTGCCCAAGCCTGTCTCGCACACGCCGATCGAAATCCGCCATTGCGTCGGCTGACAACGCATTCTCCAGCGACAACATCGGCACGCGATGTTCGACCTCACCGAAGGCAGCCAGCGGTGCACCACCGACCCGCTGCGTCGGTGAGTCACTGCTGACCAGTTCGGGATACTGGGCCTCCAGCTGCTGCAGACGCCTGAACAGCCGATCGTATTCGCTGTCGGGAATCTGGGGGCTGTCGAGCACGTAGTACTGGTAGTTGTAGCGTTCGACCTGCTCACGCAGCTGCTCCACCTGCGCAAGCACCCCCTCGTCTACGGTCAATGCCTGCTCCGCGCCAGCTGGATCTTGCGTCGGTGTTCGATGACCGATTCGCGGATGTGTTCCTGCATCTGGGACGTCAGCTTGTTATGACCCTCATCCTGCATCTCGGCGCGCAGGAGAGACGCCATGCGTTTGGCCGTGGACAACATCTTCTCATAGATTTCCACACCGTCGCGCACACCAGGCAATTGGGTAAACAACACCAGCCCGGGCGTGGTGAAGCCGCCCATCGCAGCGACCGGAAAACTGCCGGGTTCGACCATGCTGGCCATGCTGAACAAGACGCGCCCGGTGCCGCCCTCATGGTGGTGGTAGATCGACATGTCGCCGAGCACCAGTCCGACGGCACTGCAGGCCTTCTCAATCATCAAGCCTGAGAAGGCACCGTCGCGCCTGACCAGATTGATCACCACGATCTTGCGCTCCACCTCGTCATACAGGGCAGGATCGGTGCTCAGATAATCGCCGTCGCTATGCGCATCGAAGTTGAGGTCCATCGAAAACTGGGGGTCCTGCTCACCGGCAGATTGCGACCAGTCGCCGATATCCGCCGGCTCGGGATCCATTTCCGGTCGCGCAACCGGTCCGGCATCACCGATATCGACCCGTTCCCGCGTCTCTTCCACACGCATCTCCGGGATCGCCTCGACCACATCTTCCATGGTCGGCTCCGCGCGCTCAGGCTCCACCGCATCGACCTCATCGGGGTCTATGGAGATGCTTTCCGGAGGTTTTCTCAACACCCGGGGTTTGGGCGCAGAACGTTTGAAGCGGTCCCACAGATAGATTCCGACGACTAGCGAGACGCCGAGTACCACGAGTATCAATCGAACAAGATCTGGATCCATTGCTGTCTGCCGCCGAACAGTCTTAAAGCCCTAACCCGCCTGTCACACAGGCAACGAAATCAAACCGCGGCCAAGGCGGCCGCCTCTTCCACATCCACCGAGACCAGACGCGACACACCGGGTTCGTGCATGGTCACACCACTGAGCTGGTTGGCTATCTCCATGGTCACCTTGTTGTGCGTGATAAAGATGAACTGCACCTGCTCCGACATCTCCCGGACCAGCGCCGAGTAACGGCTTACGTTGGCGTCGTCGAGTGGCGCGTCGACCTCGTCCAGCATACAGAAAGGTGCCGGATTCAGGCGGAATATGGCGAACACCAGCGCCACAGCGGTCAGCGCCTTCTCGCCGCCCGATAACAGGTGAATGCTGCTGTTGCGCTTGCCGGGTGGCCGCGCCATTACCGTCACCCCGGTATCGAGCAGGTCCTCCCCGGTCAGTTCGAGATAGGCGTGGCCACCGCCGAACAGTTTCGGAAACAGATCCTTGAAGCCCGAATCTACCCGATCGAAAGTTTCTTTGAAACGCGTCCGCGTCTCGCGATCGATCTTGCGTATGGCGTCTTCCAGAGTCGCCAGAGACTTGCTGACATCTTCGTGCTGGCTGTCCAGGTAGGCCATACGCTCGCTCTGTTCCTTGAACTCGTCGATCGCGGCGAGGTTGATCGGTCCCAGGCGCTGGATACGGTTGGCCAGTCCCTCGGCTCGCGTCTGCCAAGCCTCCACCGCTGCCCCCTCGGGCATCTCGTCTTTGAGCTGATCGGCTTCAAACCCGGTCTCAGTCAACTGTTCTTCGAGCGTACTGCTGCGTACCAGAATCTCCTGGCGTCCCATACGCGCCTGATCCAGACGGGTGCGTTCGTCCTGCACCCGCTGCTCGGTCCGGTGTCGGGACTGATCGAGTTCGCGCAGGCGATGGTCTATCCCTTCCAGGTCTTTGCGCGACTGTGACAACCTGGCCTCGACACCGCTGCGATCCTGCAACTGCTGCTCGAGCCTCGCCTGCTGCTCACCGATCGGGCCCTTGCTGGATTCAAGCGAACTGGTGAGATCCGCGCAACGCTGTTCGAGCTGGCCCAACTGCTCCTGCATCCGCCCGATGCCCGAACGCAGCGAGTCCTCGGAACTGCGCATGGACTCCACCCGCAAGGCAATCTCGTGCACTCGGTTACGCGTCTCACTCGCCTTGGTGCGCGCTTCATCCAAGCGGCCGCGCAACTGATCGCGCGTCGCAACCAGTTCCTCGCGCTGCTTGCTGAGGTCCTCGATGGCAGACAGTGACTGGTGCAGACGACTGCGTGCGTCCTCCATGTCGGCTGTGCCCTGCTCGATATGCTGGCGCAGCTCTTCGGCATCTTTCTCCACACCCTCGAGCCGGTGCCGGATCTGCTCGGCGCGCGCGCGCTTGCCACTCAACAGTGCCTGAATCTCGGCCACCACACGCTGCGCAGCCTCTAGTTCGCGCTGCTGTACCTCACGCGCCTGCTCCGCCTCGACCAGCGCCTGGCGGTCGGCAGCCAACTGTTCGGCCAGTTGCTCGACCCGTGGTTCGAGTTCGCCCTGATGTTGCTGCAGTTCCCGGATCTCCTGCTCACGTGCCAGCACCCCGGCACGCGCATCCGAGCCACGTTGCAGGCTGACCCAGCCACGCCCGACACGCAGACCCTCTGGGGTCACCAGGCACTCGCCGGGGGCCAGTGAATCCTGACGACGCAACGCCTCGTCAAGACTATCGGCAGTCAGAATGCCATTGAGCAGATGGGTCAGCTGTCCCGGTCCTTTGACGTGGACGGCCAGGGTCCCAGCGCGTATTTCTACCTGTCCGCCCGT
>Ga0316189_10003984_pt1 | contig 14266 bp, 13 predicted proteins | sample LowCovwburrow_MG_FD_204930 | JGI IMG/M metagenome (GOLD analysis project Ga0316189, IMG submission 204930) | Coastal sediment microbial communities from Maine, United States - Lowes Cove worm burrow | ecosystem: Environmental > Aquatic > Marine > Coastal > Sediment | place: USA: Maine...
AGGCAGCTGGCGGTCAGGCCCACAGCTACACATTGGATGCGCGCGAAGAGGAACAGATAATCGAGCGCTTCGCCGCCATTGAGCGAGATATCGGTCCAATCGAGATCGTGATTTCTAACACCGGCGGAAACGTCAATTTCCCTATTCTGGAAACCACAGAAAGAGTGTTCTACAAAGTCTGGAAGATGGCCTGCCTAACCGGGTTTCTAAGCGGCCGAGAAGCTGCAAAACATATGTTGCCACGCAAGAGAGGATCTATATTCTTTACCGGCGCTACCGCCAGCCTCCGTGGCGGCAGCGGCTTCGCCGCATTCTCCAGCGCCAAGTTCGGTCTGCGCGCTTTGGCACAAAGCATGGCGCGCGAACTCGGCCCAGAAAACATTCATGTGGCGCATCTCATCATCGATTCCGGCGTCGACACCGCCTTCGTCCGCGACCGAATAAAGGATCGGGGCGAAGATCCAGACTCCCTGCCGGCGGACACTCTCATGGACCCGAAGTCTGTAGCGGACAGCTATTGGATGTTACATCATCAGAGTCGCGATGCCTGGACTCATGAGATGGACATCAGGCCCTTCGCCGAGAAATTCTAATCCCGGCTCAATTCACCAAAAGCACGAACTAAAGGTACGCAAACACATCATGACTACTAGAGTAGAATTCCATTTCGATTTTGGCAGCCCTAACACTTACTATTGCCATCGAGTAATACCAGCCATCGAAGAACGCACCGGCATCACATTCGATTATGTGCCGATATTGTTAGGTGGAGTTTTTAGAGCTACAAATAATAAGTCGCCTATGGAAGCGTTCGCGGGCATCAAGAATAAATCCGAATACAATGCGCTAGAAACCCAGCGCTTCATTAAGAAACACGAACTATCCAAGTTCAAATTCAATCCTAACTTCCCCGTAAACACACTGCATATCATGCGCGGCGCAATCTGCGCTATGGACAAAGGCATTAGCAAGGAATACATCGAGGCTGTCTATCAGTGCATGTGGGAGCAAGAGCTCGATATGGCCGATCCGGAAATTATTAGGAGCGCTCTAGTTGCTGCAAACTTACCTGCGGATGAATTGCTTTCCGGAAGCGCTGAACCAACGGTGAAGCAGAAGCTGATAAAGAGCACAGAAGCCTCAGTGAATAGAGGCACGTTCGGCGCACCTACATTTTTTGTTGACGATGAAATCTTTTTCGGTAAAGACCGACTAAGAGATGTTGAAGAAGAGATCGTAGCTCAATTGGCGCGATCGTAGACTCGCATTAGGCTAATCGCTCCGCGAAATGATTCCGGCTCAATGGTCATCACGACTCGCAATCGATTCCCGCCTTCTTCGAGCGTATAGGTCTCTAACGTGAAGCCTCCGTCACGGGGCCTAGCCTCAACGACTAGCGCGCCGGCTTCCCAATTGCCGAACGAGAAGTCTTCACCTCCTTCTGCATAGAAGCTGTTGGCTGTGGTACTGCGCCGGCGGCCATCGGTGTGGAAGATGCGCTGATAGTCATCGGCGTAGATGAAGGTAATTTCCGGATCTGCATATTCGATACTCAACACATCGTCGTAGGAGATGCGATCGTAGAGCTCCTGCTCCGCCGGGCCGCCTCGATAGAAGTCTTCTGGTCGCTTCCTGAAAAAGCGCCTCGCGACTTTCCCCCCGCCCTCCTTTATCGCCTCTTCCACCTGATCGTCAGTATTGTCAGATAGTTCTTCATTGATAAGCCAGTTTCCCACCAGTAACTGACGATTTTCGACATCCGCACTCTGATCCCCTGACTGCTGCGCGCCAGCCAAAAACACTGTAAATAAGATCAATAGCACGAACAGGCTCTTTGCCGTCTTGCCTAATATTTCTAGTTGATCGGTCACTTTGTTCATCCAGTTATTTAGGAGCACTGATCATTAACATTAGATTGTCTTTCGCCATTCGGCAATCGCCAGCCCAATCTCGTGAGGTGAATCCTCCTGAAGAAAATGATTTCCCGAAACCGTCACCTCAGTTTGATTCGGCCAAGACCTGCAAAATTCCCGCTGCGGACCAATCAATATTGCACCCGGCTCGGCATTGATAAATAACTTGGGCAAATCAGACTCAACAAGCCAGTCGGCATAGGCCTGCACTATCTCCACGACATCTGCCGGTTCCCCATCGATAGGTATCTGCCGCGGCCAAGTGAGAGTCGGACGTCGGTCCTCGCCGCTATTCTGAAAGGGACGTCTGTAGACGGCCATCTCCTCTTCAGTCAGGTCCCTCAAGATGGACCCAGGCAACACTCTCTCGACGAAGGTGTTCTTCTCCAGCACCATTTCTTCACCGGCCTGCGAGCGAAAGCCTTGAAACACACCACGAGCCGCCTCAGGCCACTCATCCCAAGACACTGGCCTCACGATACCTTCCATGTAGGCAATGCCCTTGACGGCATCACGATGCCGATTAGCCCAATCAAACCCCAAGGCTGAACCCCAGTCATGAATTACCAGAGTAACATCGCTCTTAACCCCCAGGGCTTCTAAGGCAGCATCGAGGTAGTCTCTATGCTCAGAGAAGGTATAGGAGCCGGCATCGGGCTTATCTAGCTTGTCAGAATCGCCCATTCCGATGAGGTCGATGGCGATACAGCGCCCCTGATCCGCTAGAGCGGGCATGATATTTCGCCAGAGATAGGAAGAGGTAGGATTGCCATGTTGAAAGATGATCGGCTCGCCCTCACCCATCTCCACGTAGGCCATCGTTTTTCCCTTAACTGTGATTTTCTTCTTGGCGTGTTCTGTGGCGCTTATCATTACGTTCTCCATGGCCTCTCTACTTTCCCACAACTTCTAGGCCTCGCAGCAAAGTCTAAAGAGAATAAACCCCTCTGCTTGCCAATTCAATTAGGGTGGACGCATAACCCCCGTTTGCGACCCCGCGCAACATTTGAACAAGCGCCTAGTTATCGGCTATGCTCCAACTCCAACGGCGCGAATAACACCATAGTAAACAGGAGATATTTCGAATGACAATGCAGAAAACACCTCTACTAATGTCCAAAATACTAGGCAGGGGTGCAATCCTGGATCCTGATATAGAAGTCGTCACCATGCAGGCCGAGGGCAAGCATCGGCAGACGCTGAAACAGACCTGGGATAGAGCGAATCAAGTTGCCCACGCCCTGCAAAAACACGGCATAGAAGTAGGCGACCGAGTAGGCAGCTTCATGTGGAATAACTATCGCCACTTAGAGTTGTATCAAGCAGTTCCCTCAATGGGCGCCGTGCTACACACACTGAACATCAGACTCTCTCCAACGGACCTTGAATACATCATTAATCACGCGAACGACAAAGTGATCTTCGCGGATGAAGACCTGCTTCCCCTACTGGAGCCCCTATGGGGCAAGATTCCCTGCGTTGAGCTGCTGGTCATCTGTCGTCATGGCGAAGGCGGCGAGAGCTCCTTCGAAAACCAGATTGACTATGAAGACTTCATCGCAGATCAAGAGTCCACATACGACTGGCCGGAAATAGATGAAAACTCCCCTATGGGCTTGTGTTATACCTCAGGCACTACTGGCAAGCCAAAGGGAGTAATGTACACAAACCGTTCTACTTATCTGCACACTCTTACCGAATGCCTAACAGATTCTATGGGGCTGTCCTCGCTCGACTCCCTTCTTGGCATTGTGCCAATGTTTCATGCCATGGGATGGGGGCTGCCTTTCGCTGCCTCCATGCTAGGTTGCAAGCAGGTGTTGCCGCATCGCTTCATGGTGCCCGATACTTTCTTGCAGCTGATGGACGAAGAGGAAGTTACAATCTCTGCCGGCGTGCCAACGATCTGGCAGGGAGTTAAGGCCGCACTCGAGGCCGCGCCCGAAAAATATGACCTCAGCAAATTAAAAAGCATGACCTGTGGAGGGTCCGCTCCGCCGGTTTCTATGATGCGGTGGTACTGGGACAGCTATAATGTAGAAATGATTCAGGGCTGGGGAATGACCGAGACCAATCCTCTTGGCACCTTGTCCAGAAAGGTGGCTAAACGTTCTCAGATAGGCATATCAGAAGATCAACAGTTTGAGAATATTGCCAAGGCTGGCCTCGCAATGCCGGGACTAGAGATCGAGATCTTCGATGAGGATTGGAACCGACTGCCACACGATGGAGAGGCGGTTGGTGAACTCTGCATTAAGGGGCCCTGGATTGCAGCAGAATATTTCAACGATCCACAACCGGATAAATTCCATGACGGCTGGCTGGTAACAGGAGACGTCGCGAAGATTGATACTGAGCAATATATTCTAATCGCCGATCGCTCTAAGGATTTGATCAAGTCAGGCGGCGAATGGATATCTTCGGTAGACCTAGAGAATCACATTGTAGGCATGGCGGAGGTTGCACAAGCTGCAGTTGTCGCGCAGCCTCATCCGAAATGGGATGAACGACCAGTTGCACTGGTCATCATGGAGCAAGGAAAGTCTCTGGATAAAGAGGCTGTGCTCGAACACTGCAGCAAGATCTTCGCCAAGTGGCAATTGCCGGATGATGTGATCGTCACAGATGCTATTCCCCTCACCTCTACAGGCAAGATAGACAAGAAGGTCATCCGCGCAAAGTTAGATGCCGATGGCTATCAACTACCCAGCTTACGTTAGGGAAAGAGCTTCTGGTCATAAACCTGACTAGAGGCTCCCAAGAAAATCACTGGCCTGGGTCGGTAGGGGCGTAGTCGATACCTTCGGTATCTGCCCTCCTGGCCCCCGCCAAAATTCCCGGTAGCGCATAGTTGCCCTCGTGACAGGCATACTCAAAAAGACGTTCGCCATTCGCATTCATAGGCAGCTCACCACTCCATGGCTGGCTGTAGTTCGCAGGATCCTCAACGGTAAACTGATACAAAATTGTGTCTTCCGACGTGCGTGTGAAACGTTCGACCACCTTCATCTGCTGAGAACCATAGAAACGATGTTCGAGTGAGGAGCGCATGCCCTGCTGCGCGTGAAAATCTGTTGTCTCGACGACGAGAGAGTTCCCCTCGTAGTAGCCTATCGAATCACCCAACCAAGGATAGAGAGGCGGGTCCTGATGCTCGGAATTCATGCGCACAATACGTGCATCATGATTCATCTCCGCTAGCAGTACGACATGAGACTCAGTCTGAATTATCTGGGTTAGGTTATTGTAGAGAACCGGTAACTTTGGCGGCCCACCGGATGAGCCGAAACCCACCATACAACGTTCGCCCAAAGGCCGAACTTCAGGACCATCGTAGGACTGCCTCTGTTGCATCGCCGCAGCAAAATTAGCGCGGCCCTGCTCACTATAGGGTAGTTGACCGTCTTCGGGCTCCACTATCACCGATGTACGAACCTCTCCATTGACCAGCGCAAGTCGCTCTCCCGGATCCATCCAGAACGTATTATAACCACCAACATTTTGTCCCGATGTAGGTGCTTCACGATTCGGATCGCTAGGTCGATTGCTCGCCTCCATGCGTGTCCGCACCCTCGCTTCGATCAAGATCGCCTCTTCTTCAGAGATCGCCAGCTTGCCCTCGAAACGATCTGCTCTTTCTAAGTTCGTCTGAGTTGCGAGAGACCAAGTACCCTGAATGTCCGGCACGCCGAATTCTGTGAGGGGCGGAATATAGCCCGCCTCGGCAGCAAAGCTACTGCTTTGAATAGATACCAAGACGGCAACGGCACAGACAGCCCTAGGAACGAGTAGGTTTGAACCAAGAAGAAAATGTTTATTGTCTTTCACTGAATTGCTCCTAACTGAATTACTATTAGTTGGCGAACCCAGCCCCCGCAATCGCATAGGACTCTAGCACCCACAGGGATTATGCCATCTATCCACCTCCTGTTCCTATCACCCTTCCATCCCACACCTCACAAGCTCCCGCAAATTCGTGGCACCTACCGAATAGCGGGCCCAGTCTCGGTTCCCAGAATGCAGCAATTTAAGATCGAATGTTTCCAAATTAGTGAACTCGGTTCGGTGTAACTGACGTCTAAATCTGTTATAAAAGGGAACATTTGTAGCAAATTGTGTGTTTTTGCCCCGATTTGGTGCGGTAGCAGTAGAAGTAGCAGTAAAGGATTGAAGTAGTCACAATGCCGAACACCAAACAGCTAACTGGCGCAGTCGCGCTTCTTGCCTCAATCGCAGTTCTGGATAATTTCATCTTTGTTGAATTTCAGCCCGGCTTCGAAAGCATGGCGCTCATCGAGCCCATTGCCTCCGTTAGCGACTCTGAAATTGCACAGACAAACGATAGCCCGAAGCCTCAAAATGAAGTGCAAGGATTTTGGATCGATCGAGACAAAGTTAGCAGGGCTGATTTTGCGAGTTTTTTAGAATCCACGGGCTATGAACTACAGAAAGTGGCATTAATTACGCAGATATTTGCAAATCAGAATGGTGATTTTGCAGCGGTTGCAGACAACGATAAGTGGCGAGCTCAAACTGGCAAAGCAAATTGGACTGAGCCTAGCGACGAAGGCAGCCTTCCCCTGAAGCATACTCTCGCAGGACAAGATGACCTGAAGGTGGATTTTAAAGACGCCCTTGCTTACTGCAACTGGCTAGGAAAAGACTTGCCTACAGTTGAACAAGTTGAACACATCGCTAAAGCGAGCCACGACAAAAATGCATCCCACCTTAGCGAATTTCGTTGCGTTAAAAATAATTAGGAACCACGAATAGCTGCTATTCGCTGCAAGCCGTCTAAATTTCTCTAGCGATCAGCAACTTCATGATTTCGTTGCTACCACCGTAAATTTTCTGTATCCGGCTATCCGCATACATCTTGGCAATCGGATACTCCATCATAAATCCATAGCCACCGAAGAACTGCAGACACTCATCTATTATTTCGCACTGCTTCTGCGTCGTCCACCACTTCGCCATGGCTGCCGTCGCCTCGTCAAGCTTGCCATCGGCAAGTTTCATCGCACAGTCATCGACAAATACTCGAGCTAAACGTGCCTCGGTGTAGCGCTCAGCCAACTTAAATTGTGTATTCTGAAAATCGAGAATGCGCTTCCCGAATGCCTTGCGCTCTTTCACGTATTCGCTTGTTATCTTCAGCGCTTTCTCTATGGACGCACAGGCGCCGGCAGCAATAATCAACCTTTCCTGCGGCAGCTGCTGCATCAATTGCACAAAGCCCTTGCCTTCGGATGGACCTAAAAGGTTTTCTTTGGAAACTCTTACGTCATCGAAGAATATCTCGGCAGTGTCCTGCGCTTTCAAGCCAAGCTTCTCCAGATTTCTACCACGGCTGAAGCCACCCTCACCTTCGACTAAGTCTGTTTCCACCATGATCAGCGAAATACCCTTGCCCGCCTCTGTAGGGTCGGTCTTCGCAACGACACAGATAAGGTTCGCAGTCATGCCATTGGTTAAGAAGGTCTTCTGCCCATTCAGAACATATTCGTCGCCCTCCGCCAGAGCGGTAGTCGCCACCGACTGAAGATCAGACCCCGTGCCAGGCTCGGTCATTGCGATAGCAGAGACGATCTCCCCGCTTGCCATAAGTGGCAACCATTTCCTCTTCTGCTCTGCAGTGCCGTAAGAATTGATGTAGTGGGCAACAATGCCAGAATGCACGCCGTTTCCGAATCCAGTTATGTTGGCGTAGCTAAGCTCCTCTACCAGCACCATCTCGTGCTTGAAGTTACCGCCGCCGCCGCCATACTCTTCCGGTATCGAGGCGCAGAGCAGACCAGCCTGTCCCGCTATCCGCCATGCATCTCGATCCACGAAGCCCTGCCTCTCCCACTTATCCATCTTCGGCACAAATTCTTTCTGCAAAAACTTGGCGACCGCGTCGCGCATAATATGCAGCTCTTCATCCATCCAAGGGGAGTCGTAGGAATCAATCATGGTGTTTTCTCTTAGGCCGTAACTGCATTCATGCGTTCGATGATCATGGCGTTTGCAGTACCGCCACCCTCGCAAATAGCAATCAAGCCATAGCGCTTCTCCTGCCGCTCTAACTCATGCACTAAGGTGGTCATTAGCTTCGCGCCGGTACCACCTAGCGGATGCCCCAAGGCCTGTGCGCCACCATTTACATTCAGCTTGCTTATATCCGCACCCACTGCCTTCGCCCAGGCTAGAGGCACCGAACCAAATGCCTCGTTGACCTCATACAGGTCGATATCATCGATGCTAAGCCCCGCCTTCTCCAAGACCTTCTGTGTCGCCGGGATAGGTCCTTCCAACATGATCACCGGGTCCGAACCGACTACCGCCAGCGAGTGTATTTTTGCCCGTACCGGCAGATTGTATTTCGCCACCGCGCTCTCGTTCGCGATCATGACCGCTGCAGAGCCATCGCTTATCTGACTCGCGGTACCCGCAGTAATGACTCCGCCTTCTCGAAGTGCGTTTAAGGACTGCATGCCCTCTAGGGTTGCAGCACCGCGAATGCCTTCGTCTAGTAAATGCACGTCCGCCGAACCATCTTCCAATTTAATATTTAGTGGGACGATCTCTTGTTTGAAGTAGCCCTTCTCAGTTGCCTCGGCTGCACGCTGATGACTCAATAGACCGAAAGCATCGAGATCGGCACGAGTAATTTCATACTTTTCTGCCAGCAGTTCTGCACCATCGAACTGGCTAAACTGAATGCCAGGGTACTGAAGCTCCAAACGCTCCCCCTTAGGCACGCCACGGCCATTGGCCAGACCATCGCGTATGTTTGAACCAATCTCTACTGTGCTCATCGCCTCTACGCCGCCGGCAATGATGACGTCCTGAGTGCCCGACATGACCGCCTGCGCACCGAACTGAATTGCCTGTAACGACGAGCCGCATTGACGGTCTACCGTTGTTCCCGGCACAGCAAGGTCGAGCTTTGAAGACATGGATACATTTCGACCCAGATTACTAGCCTGCGAGCCGATCTGCATCACCACACCAAATATCACATCGTCTACAGCATCGGTAGGAATACCCGTTCTATCGACCAGCTCATCAACTACGATTGCACCCATGTCCACAGGATGAATAGCACTCAATCTGCCCTTCTTCTTTCCTGTTGCAGTGCGCACTGCTCCCACAATATATGCATCAGCCATTTATTTGCCCCCCGGCAATTGTTGAATTAGTTAAACATTTATGAATTTACGAAATTGCTTACTGTCACAGCGCCGGCATGCGAATACCAGAGTCGAGCCTTATGGTTTCGCCGTTAAGATATGAACAAGTCACGATATGCGCCACTTGATCCGCGAACTCTTCCGGATTCCCGAGACGCTTCGGAAATTGCGTGATAGCTATGAGCGGATCTCGTACCTCATCCGGTGCCGCTGCCAACAACGGCGTCTCAAATACTCCCGGCGCGACGGTCATAACCCGAATTCCTCGCTTCGCTAGGTCTCGAGCAATCGGCAGTGTCATCGACACGATGCCGCCCTTGGATGCGGCATAACCCGCCTGACCGGTCTGACCATCGAACGCGGCGATGGATGCCACATTGATGATAACCCCGCGCTCATTGTCTTCTGTCACCGGATCGTTTACCTGCATGACCTCGGCACACAGACGCAGCACATTGAAGGTGCCAATCAAATTGACTCTCACGATGTGCTCAAATTTCTGTAAAGGCATCGGACCGTTCTTTCCAACCGTGCGAGCAGCTCCACCGATTCCTGCGGAGTTTACATTGATATGCACTGTCCCAAATTTTTCTTTGGTCTTTTCGAGTGCCGCCGCCACCGCCGCTTCGTCTGTGACATCGCCTGCGTGATAGATAGCATTCTCACCGAGCTGCGCGGCTGCCTTCTGCAACATGTCCTCGTTAAGATCGAACAACATGACCTGCGCGCCTGCCGCTATAAAATTTTTTGCAGTAGCCAGTCCTAGACCTGACGCCCCACCGGTTATAAACGCTGACTTATTCTGTAATTCCATAGCTGCTTTGCGCCCTGAGTTCGTGGCCTTCATTATATAGGGGACGCAAAAGGATAATGTATCCATTGCAAAAGTGAAATAGCTAATAAAGCAGCAATCACATACTGAAATCACAAGAGATTTCCCCCATTGGTTTTATTTTCTCTACGCATTCCCCTATGATTCAGGGGACTAGGGTTGAGTAGCGGGAATCGGGATGGGGCCATTACAGGGATTAAAGGTACTAGAACTGGCTGGGATTGGCCCGGGGCCCTTCTGTGCCATGATGTTAGCCGACATGGGCGCGGAGGTAGTTCGCATCGATAGGCTGAATCACAAAGGCACGGGTCATAGAGCGAACGTATTGAATCGAGGACGCCGTTCAATCGCACTAGACCTCAAAAACCCAGCCGCTATTGAAACTGTCCTCCGCCTTATAGAAGAGGCCGATGCGCTTATTGAAGGATTCAGACCAGGGGTGATGGAACGCTTGGGTCTAGGCCCCGATGTCTGCCTCGAACGCAATCCAAAACTCATCTTCGGCCGCATGACAGGCTGGGGGCAATCTGGCCCCTTAGCTCAGACTGCCGGGCACGATATAAACTATATATCCATAGCTGGAGCGCTAGGAGCAATGGGCTATGCTGATAGAGCCCCCGCTCCCCCACTCAACTTAGTAGGTGACTTTGGCGGTGGAGCCATGTACTTACTTACAGGCATACTTGCCGCACTCCATGAGAGAACCAACTCAGGGCAGGGTCAGGTCATTGATGCCGCCATGACCGACGGCACTGCGAGCCTGTTAAGCCCCTTCTTCGGCCTGATGGAGATGGATATGTGGACAACCGACCGACAGGCCAATAAATTGGATGGCGGCGCTCACTATTACGGTAGTTATGAATGCAGCGATGGGAAATATATTTCCATAGGTTCCATCGAGCCACAGTTCTATGCGCTTCTTCTCGAGAAGTGCGAGATAGAGGACGAAGAGTTTCTGGCGCAGCAGGATCAGAACGCATGGCCAAGACTAAGAGACAAACTCACAAGCCTGTTCCTCACAAAGACACGAGGAGAATGGAGCGCATTAATGGAAGGAACAGACGTCTGTTTCGCCCCAGTGCTTGATCTTGGAGAAGCGCCAAGTCACCCGCACAATGTTGCTAGAGATACCTATGTGGAATTCGAGGGCGTGACTCAACCCGCACCCGCCCCAAGATTTAGCCGCACACAGTCAGAGATCAAATCATCTGCTGCCCTAGTCGGCGAGCATACCGAGCAGATCTTGGCAGATTGGGGATACAGCGAGAACGAGATTGAACAACTACGAGCGGCGAAAGCCATCTAGAAAGAATGGATAAATGGATAATTTAAACCTAGCAATCGCAATGGCGATGGTCTCGCTGGTAACAGCCTTGGCCCTACTCGCGAATTGGGCGAGCAACAAACAAGTACCCGGTTTGCTTAGGATAGCAATGGGCTACACGGCAACTTGTGCTGGTATTCTGCTAAGCGCTATGCAGAGCGAACTCCCACCGATGGTATCCATAGTCCTTGCCAATGCACTGATCATGGGCGGACAAATTCCGGTTCTTTCCGGCCTCGCGAATTTCTGGAACCAAGAATCTACAAGATTGCCATTGCTCTGCTCAATCTGGTTTCTCGGCACACTCGCAGGGTTCTATTATTTTACCTTTATGGATGAATCGATACTTTGGCGCATTCGCCTATATTCGATAATGATGATTATTTTTTCAGCCAGCTCCGTTTACATCTTGGCCAAAGGAGTCAAGATAGAGAGAAAACTACGGCCAGTCATGGCTATCAATACCAACTTTGGCGCCTATCTACTTCTCACGCTCTCACTATTCACTGCGCTAAGTGAATTTGTCTTTATGTTTTTCCGTGGAGAGCAACCGATTAGCTCGCCTGGAGAGGTAACAACGATTTTTCTGTTAGGCGCAATTGTCAACATAGTGATATTCACATTTGCCATCATTATCATGACAATGGAGGAGCTTAAAGTTGAATATCAAGAAAACGCAATCTTCGACCCAATAACGACAGTATTGAATGAGCGTGCCTTTATCGAAGTAAGCAATCGAGTTCTTGGCGTGGCGCTGCGCTACACCAAACCAGTTTCCATTCTGACCGTTGAGCTTACCAATCTCGATGACATTATCCAACAATACGGCAACAAGGTAGGCAATTCGATGTTACGTCATTTTTCACTGATGGCTACTGACAGAAGACGCAATGAAGACGTGCTAGCTCGATCCAGCTACAAACAATTCAGAATGCTTCTACCCGGCGTTGATGAAGAGGGGGCTAAAGTCGTCGTCAAGAAGATAGAGGACGCCGTGCTCGGAGAAGAATACATCTATCGTGGCAATTCCTTAAAGGCTAAGTTTCTTATCTCAGCGATTACCAAACGGGAGGAAGATCTACACCTGCAACAAATGCTTCAGGAAGGCGAGGTAGACCTCATCAGAATGAAACAGCCACAAGAGAGCCCTGCATAAACTGGCACTCCCCTGTATTATGGGCCAACACCTAATCACTGCTTGTTGGAACCCCGCAATGGCCTATAACGCAATCCTCTATCAGATCGAAAACAATATCCTAACCATCACGCTCAATCGTCCCGAGCACATGAACGCCTTCACCGTGGAAATGGCGAATGAACTTATCGATGCAGTGAATCGCGCCAGCGAAGACGATGAGGTCCGAGCAATCGTAGTCACCGGTGCCGGTAAAGCATTCTGTGCTGGCATGGATCTCAGTAGTGAGGGCAATGTGTTTGGATTAGACGAGAGTTTGCAGCCGAGTCTTAGCGATATGCAAACTAAGCTGCATGACCCCGAAATCGTCGCTGGCGTCCGCGATACTGGCGGTCGGCTAACTCTCTCGATCTACGACTGCAAGAAACCAGTTATAGCTGCCATTCACGGTGCAGCGGTAGGGATCGGCGCGACCATGACCTGCGCGATGGACATCCGACTCGTCTCCGAGAATGCACGAGTGGGCTTCGTATTTAACAAGATCGGCATTACGCCGGAAGCCTGTTCCAGCTGGTTTCTCCCCAGAATCGTCAACATGGGCACGGCATTAGAGTGGGTTTATAGTGGCGATCTAATCGCAGCGGAGGAATTAAAATCACGCGGCTTCGCCAATTCAATAGAGCCTAAGGAATCGCTTCTGCAGAAGGCCTACGAACTCGCAAAGCGAATAACGCAACACAGCCCAGTGTCTATCGCCCTGACGCGCCAGATGATGTATCGTAACGCAGCTCAAGATCATCCACTGGCAGCGCATCAAGTAGACTCCTTAGCAATATTCTATGCCAGCCAAGGAAGTGGCAAAGAAGGCGTCAAAGCTTTCCTGGAAAAGAGAAAGCCGGAGTATGTTGAAAAGGCGTCCAATGACATGCCTCCTTTCTATCCCTGGTGGGAAGACTGAGCAGTAGAAAAATTAACGGAATAATCCATAGCAATCTACACAGAATAGGCAAACCACAGCCAAATAGGCCCCCTCATGCTTAAGAATTTCGAACTCCTCTGCTCCACTAGCGGCCGCGTCATATTGGGGCTCTACTTTCTGCTTCCCGGTGCCATCTTGAAGATTACCAATATGGAGGGCACGGCCGCCTCCATGACCGAACATGGGATGGTGTTCGTCTCCTTCTTCCTAATCCTGACCATCCTCATCCAGCTGTTTGGTGGCATCGCCATGATCGTCGGATATCAGGTCAAGCCGGTTGCATTCGTGCTGGCCGGGCTTACTCTTGTAATCAGCCTTGTGATGCATGACTTCTGGAATATCCCGTCAGAGACACAGAACTTCGTGAAGAACATGGGTATCATGGCTGGTCTGCTGGTAGCCGCAGGCCTTGGCGCCGGTGGCTGGAGCCTCGATAGCAAGCTCGATAAAACAAAGTAATATCAGCAGCTTATAGGCAACAGCGATAAGCTGCGGGCTCAATTCTTGACAGCTTCCTGCGCGCCTGCGAAAGTGGCCTTGAATACGGCGCATGCGGCACCATCTTAGTATTGCAGCTAAGGCTGCTGCGAATAGATTCAGCCGATTTAAAACTAGAGTCCGACTAGTGAAATCTTCGCTACAGCACTCTGTAAACGAAACTCTTAAAACAGGATTCGCCACATCATGATAATGGTTCAATCAACTTTTCATCTAGTTGCGGAATCCAAATCTGAAGCACTCGAACTCATGAAGAACATGGTTCGACTCTGTCGCCAGGAACATGGCTGTCTGAGCTATGAATATTTCGAGGGTTTAACCGACACCAATCAACTAGTCCTATTACAAGAGTGGGAAAATGCCGACTGCCTGCAGGCCCACTATCAAACTGCTCACATGGAAGATTTTCT
>Ga0316189_10003985_pt1 | contig 14266 bp, 7 predicted proteins | sample LowCovwburrow_MG_FD_204930 | JGI IMG/M metagenome (GOLD analysis project Ga0316189, IMG submission 204930) | Coastal sediment microbial communities from Maine, United States - Lowes Cove worm burrow | ecosystem: Environmental > Aquatic > Marine > Coastal > Sediment | place: USA: Maine...
AATGTACTTGCCACGGTTCCTCTCATTAGACAAATTGGCCACGTAGGTCACGGAGATGGGTGAACCTAACATTTCGCCAAGAGTCCAAATGAGCACCGAAAAAGCAGCAAAACCAAAGCTAGAGCCGAGGGGAAGGATGCCAAAACCAAGACAGGCCAGGAAAGAACCGATGGCAATGATGCGCAAAGGGTCTCGTTTTTCCACCAACTGGATCAGGGCCATTTCGCAGGTAATGATCATGACGCCGTTCAAAGCCATCAAAAAGCCGAATCGCGTCTCGGAAAAACCATAGACCGTTTTCAGGAAAAGAGGGTAGGTGGAAAAGGCTTGGAAAAAAACCAGGGTTGAACAGGTGAGCAAGAACAGGAAGACCAGGAAATGCTTGTCTTTCCAAGGTGATTGCCCGCTGACGGCAGGAGCTATTTCCTGCTGAGCGGACTGCGGTGAGCGTCGTCGGCTCTCGGGGAAAAAAACAACCAATAATGCGGCTGCCAGGCACGTAACGCCATCTACGCGAAAGAGCCAGGCATAATTGCGTGCCGCAAGCAGGCCACCGAGGGCGGGCCCCAGTGTCGCGCCCAGGTTAATGGCGAGTCGGTTAAGGGCATAGGCACGCGTACGCAGGTCGGGGGTACAGGCCGCAGCCAGAGCCGTACCATTTGCGGGTCGGTACAACTCGCAGATCGCACCGCACAGGAACATGCCGATGGTGATTTCGACCGGTGTCTTCAAAAACCCAAGGACAATCAAGGCGAGACCGGAGCCAGCCAGACTCAGGGCCAGCACCCGATAAGCGCCAATGCGGTCGGTCAATACGCCGCCCACGTAGCTTCCCAAAAGAGCGCCGCCGCCGTAGGCGCTCAAGACCAACCCGGCAACGGCGGGCGCCAGGCCCAAATCCACCGTAATGTACAGCGCCATGAAGGGCAGAACCATGGTCCCGGCACGATTGACCAGGGTGACACAAAAAAGGAACCACACCTCGACAGGCAAACCGCGAAAGGAGTTGGCAAAAAAACCCAGAATCCGCCGCATCAGAACCTCCACTTCGAAGGGTCAATGGCCAGGCCTTGCGGGGCTGCGCGATTAGGCAAAGACCCAAGTACCGTCACACTTGGTGTTGCAAGCCTGATCGCTCCAGGTTTCCCCATCTTAATCAATGGTATTGGCGGATTATCTGCGACGTGCACGGCGACCCAGGCGTTTCTGTGCACGCTGCTTGCTTTTATCCAGGGTTTGTTTGGTATCACCCCCTGTCTCCATGTAGTCAGTTAGCTTGCGGACAGTTGTGTACTTATAAAGATCGGTGAGGACCAGGGAACGCTCCAGCAGCTTCTCAAGTCCGCGGTGCATGCGCACAACCATCAATGAGTGCCCACCGATATCGAAGAAATTGTCGTCAATGCCCACCCGTTCTCGACCCAGAAGTTCGGCCCAGAGCCCGGTTATCTTTGCTTCCGTCTCGTTTTCCGGCGGGGCGTAGACCACCTTGGAACGCGCCGCCAGGGCATCTGGGGCGGGCAAGGCCTTGCGGTCAATTTTGCTGTTCGGCGTAAGCGGGAAGCGTTCCAACACCACAAAATTGGCGGGGACCATGTACTCCGGCAGAGTCTCGCGGAGGTGATCGCGGAGTGTCTGAACGGCAGGTTCCTCCGCGCTTTCTGCGGGTACCAGATAGGCCACCAGTCGCTGGTTGCCTGGCTGATCCTCACGGGCAAGGACAACCGCTTCACGGACCTGGCCATGGCGGTTCAGATGCGCCTCAATCTCGCCCAATTCAATGCGGTAGCCACGTAGCTTGACCTGATGGTCCGTACGCCCCAGGAAATGGATCGTGCCGTCCTCGCCGAATCGCGCCAGGTCGCCGGTGCGATACAAACGATCCCCACTGGCGGGCACGCCGTCGCCAAGGCCTTGCTCAAACGGATTGGGCACAAATCGCTCGGCGGTAAGAGAGGGCCGGCGCAGATATCCGCGTGTCACCCCATGGCCACCGATACATAATTCGCCGGGCTGACCGGGCGCCACGGGCCGACCCGTGGCGTCCAAGATGTAGATACTGGTATTGGCGATCGGTTTGCCAATGCTTACACTGGCAACGGGTGGCTGGACCTGGACACTGCTCGACCAGATGGTTGTTTCTGTCGGGCCGTACATATTCCTGATCCAGGAAACACCTGCGCTGTCCAGTTCTGCGGCCAGGGTAGCGGGGAAGGCCTCGCCTCCGACCATCATGTGTTTTACCTTGCCCAAAGCGTTGCGCATTTGGTTGTTGGCCAACATCATCTGTGCCATGGAAGGCGTACACTGCATGTGCGTCACGCCGTGTTCCTCGACCAACTCGTGCAGGGACTTGCTCCCTTGCGTCTCTTGCGCAATGTTCTCATTTGACTTGCGGCGCACTTCATTCAAATAGGGCAGGTGTTCCAGAACCTTGTCTGAAGCGATCCCAAAGTCGATTAAACAACCGATCTCATTCACGCCGACTTCGCGCAAGCGGTTGACCATATCCAAACACTTGTCCACGGGCCCGAACAGGCCACTTATGTCGAAATAACGGTTGAAAGCGGCTTCCAACAAACCGTCTTCTTCTTCTGGAGTCAAATGGGCCAGATCATCACCCTTGTCCTGGCTGATATCGCCGTGTCTTTTAAAGGCGGGGAAGGCCCAGGCATACTGCTTGTGCAGACTCAGTGCGGTGCCAAGGTACTTTTTCATGGGCTCGCGGGCCAGGTCTCGCATGGCTTGCAGGTCCGGTCCCACCAGGGTGTGCAACATCAGGGTAAACGTACCGGTCGCCGGATCGTGGCCAGCTTCCGCTCGCGCATCGCGATAGGCCTTGACCTTCGCGCCCAACTCACCCACGGTCTGACCCAGCAGGTGGGTAAGCACGTTGCCGCCAATTTCGCCGGCCTTGCGGAAGGTATCGGGATTACCTGCGGTCGTAACCCACACGGGCAATTCGGGTTGGAGCGCACGCGGCAAGGTACGAATTCCGATATTGCTGCCCGTTGCACCGGGGAAAGACACTTCCTCGCCGCGCCAGAGCCTGCGCACAATTTCGATGTTTTCGAACATGACCTTTTTGGCTTCTTTGAAATTCTGGGGTTGAAGCAAAAAATCGGTGGGTGCCCAGCCGGCGGCAAAGGCTATGCCGGCGCGACCCCCGCACAGGTTGTCCACAACAGACCAGGTCTCGGCCACCCGAGCCGGGTGATGGAGCGGCAAGACCACGCTGCCGGCGCGCACGTCCACATTTTTGGTAATGGCGGCAACTGCCGCGCCTGTTACGGCAGGATCGGGGTACAGCCCACCGAACTCGTGGAAGTGACGCTCGGGCGTCCAGACCGAAGAGAACGCGTTTTCATCGGCGTAGCGGGCACCTTCAAGCAGCAGCTTGTATTTTTCCTGTGCATTCTCTGTTGCGTCTGCGGAAAAATAAAAGAGGCCGAATTCCATAGGTCCCTTTTTGTTTTCATCTGCCATCTTCTCGTCGAGAATCACCACTTGGAAACCCCGGGTCAGGGTCCATAAAAGTTCCAGCACCGCAATATCAAAGGAAATACTGGTCACCGATAACCAGGAACCGGGTGGATCGTGGGGCACGGCCGGGTCCATACCGACAAAGAAGTTGACCAGATTGCGATGGGCGATCATCACGCCTTTGGGCAGGCCCGTAGAACCGGAAGTGTAGATCAAATAGGCCAGACTATCGGGCCGGGGCCTGGTCGTGGGTGGTTCTGCCGAACGGCTGGCCAGTTGTGGATTGTCCAATGAAACCAGATGGCTGGGTCCCTCGGGAATCCCGGCTCTGGATTGGTTGCTGGTGACCACCACCTGAACCTGAGCGTCATCGACCATATGGCGAATCCGCTCCACGGGGAAGCTGGGGTCCAGTGGCAGCCAGGCGGCCCCCGCCTTATTGATACCGAGCATGGCCAGGGGCAGGGGCTGGGACCGATCCAAATAAATACCAACAGACATACCGGGCTCCACGCCCAGTTCGCCCAAGGCACCTGCCAGCTGGTTGGATTTGGCATCCAACTCGGCATAGGTGTAGGAACTGTCGGCAAAAACCAGCGCGGTGGCCTGGGGTGTTCTTGCAGCCTGTGCTTGAAATAAATCGACCACGGTACCTGCCGAAGAATAGTCTTGCGCAGTGCGGTTCCAGTCGACCAGAACCCGCGCCCGGGTTGCCTCGTCGAGGATTTCCAGATGGGAGGTCGGCCGGTCCGGATGCGTCTCCAGCTGGTCAAGGAAAGTCTGGAAGCAGGTCTGCAAAGCAGCCGCTTCGTGCTCGCCATAGGCCTTCTCGCTTAAGAGCAAGCGGGCATCCCCGTCCCAGGCAAAAGCCAGAATGGTCTCGCCGCCGGGGTGGTAACCCGGTCCGATCGAGACGACCACACCAAATGGGTGCTCCTGGGCAAGCGCATGCCTACTGCGTAATTCGGGGGAACGGCCTACGGCATCCCGTAACCAGGGGCCATGCTTGCGAACACGGTCGAGTTCCTTGGCGGTCTGTTTCAGTAGGTCAGCAATGGTGGCGGTTGGCGCTACCCGGTAACGCAAGGGCGATAACCCCGCGAGGACCGACGTTAATCCGGCGGTCTGTTCGCGCAGGGTCGTGTCTGAGAAACCGGAGTAGAAGGTGTGGTGGCCGTCGACACGGGCGAGGAATGCACCAAAAACCGCGATCACAAAATGCTCATCCACGGCTCTGGCAGCACTGGGCAGACGTAGGGACAACTCGCGATAGGGGCCACCCTTCGCGCCGGGTTTGGCCAGCGCCGGTTCAAGCGCCTCAACCTTGGCCAGGCGACGCGTCCAAAAACCTTCAGAGCGGGCAAGGGCCTTGTCAAGTTCGATGAGCCGTTCACGGTCTTCCAGGAACAGCAGACGATCGCCGCTGGAAAGACCCAATTCCAAGGCAGCCTTGTTTGAATCCAGATCTTCGCCGGCCTGGGTTGCCAGGCTTCGAATCAGAAGGCGACCCCGTCCGGTGGCCACTGAAATGCCGGCGGCATCAATACCGGTCACGGTCCCAGGCACACCGTCGCCGTCGTGGACCACGGCGCTCTTGACTACCCAAGCACCTTTTTCGGTGAGCAGCTTGGCGCTCCCTATGGGGTTGGCATAAGTGCCAAAATCCAAGGCGCGGACCAGTGCGGCGAGTTCGGAGGCGGGTCGCTCCCAATTCAGGAGACAGGCAGCTGCAGGTCGATCTGTATGAGCGTAGAAGTGGAAATCGCTCCCCCTCTGGGGCATGGGTGTGCAGGTGCCGGCAGTCAGGCTCTCGATCAAACTGGAAAAACTTTCCAGCCCGGCCTCGAAACAGCGGGTATTGAGGGAAAGCGATGTTTCTTCCGGATCGACCGTGAAACGAACCTCTTCAAGCGTTTCACCGCGATCAACTCGGGCCGTCATGGTATGCCAGGTAATGCCATATTCCGAGGCACCCTCAATCAAGGCCCAAACGGGGGTGTTGAGTCCCGCGTAACGGGGTAGCAGGCCATCGTGGAAGTTAATGGCTCCGCAGCTTGGAAGCGCCAGTATGCTCTCGGGGATAACGGACAAGTAGCCGATACTGAATAAATAATCGAAAGGTTGTGTGCGCATAGTCGCGGCGTAATCGGAGCGTGGACTCATCACGGGTATGCCGAGCTTACCACTCCACGAAATCGCATGTGGTTCGGCGCTGATCACCCCGCGTATTTCCCATCCACCGCGACGGAGTATCTCGCAACATTCTATCAAAAGGGTGTCGCCGCCGATCACAAAACAACTGAATACCATGCCCGCCTCCGCATATCTACCCAAGCTATGGGAGTTTAAGCCTAGTTGTTCCATAAGATCAAGGTCCGTGAAGTGAGAATCTAAAATAGATAAAGGTGAAGACGAGAAACAGGAGCGATGGTCAAAACGCATGGGCTTGCCAGACTCGTAAGAAATATGGGGAGTAGTTCAACATGCCGGGTCGATCAGTTGGGCTGTTGCTGAATCACATCCCTAACGACCCACTCTGAACTTTTGAATTACTCTCCTTATTTCGCTTCCAACTTGACTTCAAATAGGCTTGATCTTAAAATATGATCTATGAAAAATGGATTTGCCGTAATATTGGGCAACTCAGGCAAACTTATTGAACAGGGCGAATTTTTCGGAGTAATGCATATTCCAAGGTTGTCGGAATGCTTTCAGAGCCGATTCCCATAAATCACACACCGATGTTGAACCGAATATTTCACAAATTGCCTTTCCGTCTCATTGAGCTGGCAATTTGTGCTGTGTTGGTGGTGCTATATCTACCGGTCTGGTTGATCCACTACACCTATGCCCACATGAAGGGACAGGCCTGGTTACAAGCGTTTCCGGTTCTTGGCCAGGGCGGGCAATGCCTGTCTTTACGCGTTGCCGCCCCGCTGAGTGGCGGCTGGTCTGCACGCTTCCTCAGCCAGCCCTGTATCGCCCATTCCACTCTCTTGCTCGCGATATTCAGCGGCAAACTAAGCTTGGTTGGACCTGCACCGGTTGCTCTGGACTGGAGAGACAACCAGCCCGATCGCTATCTGTCCCGTTTCCAGGTTCGACCCGGCCTCATCCATACGTTTCTGATTCGTTCCCGCGTGAATATAGCATTCGAAGAGGAGCGCGAACTCGCGTTGCTCGACGCCTCCAATCAGGGTTTGTTTGCCCGCTTGGGACTGTTGCTTCGCGCCATTCCGGCACTTTTACTGGGCTCAGACAAGCCCCAGACAGACCTGCCCGATCACATCGATTTGTTCTTCATGACCATGGCGAACAGGACCCGGGACGAAGCGGTAACCGAAATACTGGCTCTGGTCCAATCAGCCAGGCCGTGCAGGATCGCTTTTGTGAATCCGGCCTGTGTCAATATTGCCATGAAGAACGACGCCTATCGTGGGGTTCTCGAACAATCGGACCTTATTTATCCCGACGGTATTGGCATTCAGATCGCCTGTAAACTCACTGGACGACGTCTCAAAGACAACCTCAACGGCACAGACCTGTTCCCCGCCCTGGTCGAAGAAATGGCCAGGCAGAAGCGCGGACTATACCTGCTTGGCGCCCGCGAAGCCGTGTGTAAGACCCTGGTTGAGAAACTGGCGGAACGCTGGCCAGAACTGCGGGTCTGCGGTTATCGCAACGGTTATTTCAAACCAGAGGACGAGCCTGCTTTGGCTGAAGAAATCAACGGCTCGGGCGCCGATATTTTGCTGGTTGCCATGGGGGTTCCCAGTCAGGAATTTGCCATCGACAGACTGCTACCCATGTTGCGGGTTCCTGTGACCATGGGTGTCGGCGGCCTGTTCGATTTCTATTCGGGACGGATTGCACGCGCTCCCCTGTGGATGCGGGAGGTTGGCCTTGAGTGGTTGTATCGACTGATCCGCGAGCCACGCCGTCTTTGGCAACGGTACTTGATCGGAAACTTCGTGTTTATGTGGCATTTGGCAAGGTGGCGATCATGAGCAATCTAACCAAGGAAGAACATGCCCGGATTTTGGCCATGTTGGACGCTACCTATGGCAGCGGTCATCGGCAACAGACGGTCGGGTTGGTACTCAAGATGTGTTTCCAGAAAATGCGTCCCTTGTTGTATGCCATGGGCAGAAGGTCCTTCGACTTTGTCGTCTCCTTTCTTCTCCTGGTGATGTTGTCGCCCGTGTTCCTCGCCCTGGTCATTATTGTTCGGCTGGACGGCGGCCCCGCATTCTACAGTCAGAAACGCATCGGTAAGTATGGCCGTGAGTTCAAGTTCTGGAAGTTTCGCTCCATGGTGCCCGACGCAGATAAACTGAAAGCCCAGTTGGCGTCTCAAAACGAGATGAAGGGCGGCGTCACTTTTAAAATGGCCAAGGATCCCCGCATTACGCCAATCGGCCGCATTATTCGCCGAGCGAGCATCGACGAGTTGCCCCAACTCTATAATGTACTGTGTGGGCATATGAGCCTGGTGGGTCCCAGACCGCCTTTGCCCGACGAGGTGAAGAAGTACACCAGCGAGGAACGCAGACGCCTGGATACAAAACAGGGCATCACCTGCACCTGGCAGGTGAGTGGACGCAATGAAATTCCCTTTGATCAGCAGGTTGCCATGGATATTGCCTACATTGACAGTGAATCTCTATGGAACGACATCAAACTGTTGTTGAAGACCTTGCCCGCCGTGATTACCGGAAAAGGAGCAACCTGATGCCGGTGAATACTCCGGCTCGTGTTCTACCCAGTCTGGTCCTCTACCAGCGGCCAGATGGCGAGGCGGCAAAATTAACGGGAAAAGAACCGTTACCACTGATTGCCGTGGGCAATCGCTGTCTTGTGGAACATCAACTGGATTGGCTCTCTGATCAGGGTTTCAAGAAGGTGATCCTCAACATGGACGACCGTCCACGCGCCATTCAGAGCATGGTGAGAAGTGGGGCGCGTTGGGGTACTCAGGTCATTTATGTGGAGAGCCCAGCCGATCGTCCCCTGCCGCTCAATGAGCGCTTGCGTAAGAACCTGGCCAAGGCGGAGCACGGAATCTTGCTGGTGGACGGAGATTCGGTGCTCGACTTCGAAATTCCGGAAACACTGAAGAAAAGCACGTCCTTTGTCTCCACAAACGGCCAGTTGTTGCCTGTCGTTTTTTGCACGGATAGTGATCTTCGGCGTATCCTCGCGGAATGTAAGGCCCCTGATATGGGCGGTTTGTGCGCCTGGGTTGCCGAGAAGCTGGAACCTGTTAGGGTTGAAGTCAAGGCCTTTTTCCATCACATCAACGGCATTGATGCGTTCCTGGAAATGAATCGCGTGATCCTGGCCCAACCCGACAATTTCTCTTTTCGAGGCTCCCTGGTGAAGGGTGGCATCCGCCGCGGACGCCGGATTAGCATCTCGGAGAAGTCAACAATCCACGAACCGGCACTGATTGGAGACCAGGTTTTCATTCGCGGCAATGCCCATATCGGACCCAATGCACTGATCGGCGACCGTTGTTTTATTGATCGCGGTGCCCATATCATGAATTCCGTTGTTGCTCCAGATACCTATATCGGACGCAATACCTCTTTTGAAGGCCAGTACGTGTGTCGCAACTACGTGGTGAATCTGGCCGACAAGACGACCATCTTTATCGATGACCCGATCATTCTCGCCGACTTGACCCGCGGAAATGATTGGACCAGGTTTCCGCGCCGTCTTCTCTCCGGAGTTTTGTTCCTGCTGTCGATCGTGCCCATGCTTTTCTTGATGCCCTTGCACCGATTGTTAAAGGGCAATTGGGTTCACAGGGAGAAGATTCTCAAGCAGCCGGTCCAGCGAAATTTGAAGAACGATTTTGATTATTTCTGGCATACCTGGCATCGATTTGAGTTCGGCATCTTTTTTTTGGATGTACTGCCCAGCTTCTTTGATATTATGCGGGGTCACCTGAATTTCGTCGGAAATCCACCATTGGGTGAAGGCGATTTCCAAGATATGGAAAATCTGATGCGCGGAGATCAATTACGAAGCAAGGCGGGTTGCACAGGACTCGTACAACAGTTAGACTGGGAGAGTGTTACACCCGAGGAGGTCTTCGCCACCATCATCTATTACAACGCAACCCGCTCACGCAAGGGGGATGCCCTACTGTTCCTAAGGGCGTTCATCCCCGGCGTGCATCGATACAAAAGGGATTAATATGGCTTATCTCGTACTTGACATGCCTCCACGCCTTGATGCACCCAACGTTTCCAAAATGCGCAAAGCAGTTATGGCAGCCTTTGAGTCAGACGCTTCCGTTGTGATATTCGACTTTAAATCGTGTCTTTTTGTAGACTCTCGCGGACTCTCTGTCGTTGTGACGGGCCTGAAACAATCGGCCAATAAGAAAAAGAAGATGCGACTGGTTCATGTAAGTGAGGAAATTCTGCTCCTGCTTAGGATTACCCGTTTTGATAGCATCTGTGATATACATGAGACCATGGAATCGGCGATAGGTGATGGCGGAGAGGCGACATGAGACCCCTGCCCTCGGCCAATTGTTTATCCATGTAGGGCCGGCGTCCTACTCTTATATGCTTGGAGATTGAAGATTGAAAACGGTAGAAACTTCTACGCTACATAAGTTCCCAAATCGTCAAAACACGCAGGTAACTGCGGCGCAGCCACCCGGATTGAGCCTCACCTGGTGTCTTCTGCTTCTGTGTTTTCCAGTCTGGCTTTTGGCTGATGAAAAAAAGGACGGCGCACCGGTTTTCGAAAAGGCCCCGCTCAAGGAAGGCAAGGGCATTCAAGACCCCAAGACGATTGCCGAACTCAATTCCTCCGTGTCAGGTGAGTACACCTTGGGCCCAGGTGACCAGATTGAGATCGTGATTCTGGGCAAAGAGGAACTTTCCGGGGAACACACGATTGGTCCCGACGGCATTGTAACCTTGCCCCTGGCCGGTGGTCTGAATCTGAATGCCAAAACCCGTGATCAAGCCGCCGATGCTGTTCTGAATGCTTACTCAAAATTTTATACTGCTGATGCGGAACTCAATGTCATTCTGCGGGTGATTACCTACACCAATAACCGGGTTTTTGTACTGGGCCGTGTGGAAGTACCCGGCATGATCAGCCTTGAGGGTCGTGCCTCTCTGCTCGAAGTTCTTTCCCGTGCGGGCGCCATCTCCACAACAGGCGTCGCCTCTCCACTCAGGCGCTGCGCCATCATCCGCGGCAAGAATCAGATCATTTGGGTCAGCCTCAGCGAATTGCTGTATCGCGGTAACATGAGTCTCAACCTGACCCTCGCCAATAACGACGTGGTCTATATTCCCTATGACGAAGACGCGGTTGTTTATGTCATGGGTGAGGTCGTTAATCCGGGGGCCATCAAACTTACGGCGGGCATGTCTTTCCTCGACGTTCTCATGCGCGCTGGCGGCCCCAATGAAGACAGCCGCAAAAATCATATGAAACTTGTGCGTAATCAAAACGGAGAAATATACACCCTCGAAGTTCGTTACAAAGATTTGCGCAAAGGAGACCTGAGCGCCAACGTGGTTCTCCAGGAGAACGACATTATTTTTGTCGGCCGCAAAGGGATGGCCCACATCAATTATTTCCTACGTCAACTTGATCCCTTTCTTTCACTGCTTGTCGTCCGGGAAGCGTTAACCGATTAACCCAATCCTTCGCAAACCTGTCTAGGCATTGTGCCCCGCTGTTGGAGACCTGATGTCCGATTCACTAAAACTCAAACCGCTTCACCCCGTGGCAACGCTTCTCAACCACTTGCGTCTGATCGTGGTGGTTACTGGGGTTCTTACCCTGATATTCGGTGCTGTTGTCTTGTTCAAAGTGAGACCCACCTACCTGTCTGAGGCGGCAATCGAAGTCAACCTGCTATATTCCCGGCTATTGACCTACGACCACGAGAAGCAGTTTTCTTCGCGGACCCAATACACCGACTTCGTCCACACCCAGGTGAGTTACATCGTCGGGTTCGAAAACGTGATGGCAACGCTCAATAGTCTTGACCTGTCGCAAACCGCATTGGCTACAGACGAAGAAGAGGAAGAGAGTGATACGTTCTTCCGTTTTATCAAGATGCTGCGGGTAGAGCCGGTAAAAGATACCCATCTGATCTCGATTGCGGTCGAGGATAACCAGCCAGACGGGCTCGCTATCTTGGCCAATACCCTGGTAGATTCCTACATGGCCCGCATGGAGGCGGTTGAGTTGGGTAAGAACGACAGTCGGGTGCAGCATCTGCGTGACGAGTTGGAACGCAAGCGCAATGGGCTCAAAGCGAAACAGGATCAATTGACAAGCTACTCGCTCAACCTGGGCACCCTGAACATGAGTCGCGAAACCAATCCTCATGATGACAGTCTGGCGACTCTTCGCGATGCCCTCAACCTGGCTATTGTGGATCGGGTCGAGGCCGAGAACACCTACCTGGGCCTCAAGGACTGGGTCGGTTCTGTGTCAGAACTCGGTGTGGCGCCCCTTGTGGAAGAGTTGGTCAATGCGGATCCCAGTACGGTGGAAATGAAGAACCGAACCATCCAGACCAACGAGGAACTGGATCGGGAGTCCGCAATTATCACCCCCAATCACCCCAACCATAAAAGGTTGGAAATGAATGCCGAGCGTTCCAAGAAGTACTTGGAAAGCATGATTGCAGAGACGCGCAGGAATGCATCCGCCATCTTGACGGACAAGATGAAATTGGAAAATGAACGCGAACTGCTAACCGCTCAAAGCAACTTCGTTACCGCCCTGAAAAACGAGCAAGACGTGCGCGAGCACTACGAACGGGAATTGGCCACGCTCAAGCAGGTCATTCCGCCCTTCCTAAAGGCGCGCCAGCTGATCGCCGAGATCGAAAACGACGAGTTTCGCATTACCCAAGTCGAGTCTCGGCTTGAGGAACTCATTATCGAGGCCAAGGAACCGGGCCGTATTCACATTCAATCCCGCGCTCGCGATCCGATCTTGCCTACCAAAGATCGTCGTAAATTGTTCCTGGCCATGGCGGGTTTCCTGGCTCTGACGATTGCTTTGTTGCTTGCCTTCGTGATGGATTATTTCCAGCCATCGGTGATCGATCCAAAACACATGTCCATTATCATAGGCTCACGTCCCACCGGAATGCTGCCCCATCGTGTACAAGGTAACTTCTGCCATCTGATCCGCGAAGACCCGGACTGCTATCACTCGGACCTCTTCCGCAGAATGATGCCGCGCATCTTCAAGGGCATCATGACCACCGAAAAACCCCAGATTCTGGCCGTCATGTCGCTGACCCAAGGGGAAGGTGTTACATCTTTCGCGCTCAATTGCATGTCGCACTTTCAACGAGTCGGCCACCCCTTCGGCCTGCTTGAGATTGCCAGCGGCCCGTCCAAATTCACCCAAACGATTGAACCCTGGGGCTTACAGGAAGAACCTCTGGACACGCCTTTTTCAGATTCGTTCCCCCTGGTCATGCATGCGGGGTCGGGCCTGGAGTGCTACCATTTCCAGCGGTCCTGTGGCAAAGAGGGTCTCTCCGACCCGGAGCAGTTGCGACCCTTTCTCCAATCTCTGGCCAGCAGAACGGGTTGCCTGCTCATCGATACGCCACCTCTGTTCGAGAATTCTGAAGCCGAAGTTGTCTGCCAGCTCGCCGATACGGTGATCCTGCTTGTCAATGGCCCAAGAATCGCTTCGCGCGCCCTTTCCCGAGGAATGACCTTACTGGAAGAACTCGGTGTCCAGAAGTGTGCTGTTATTGCCAATGACATGCCCGTGCTACCCGGTGGGTATTTCACCAAGGCCATGGCCGCATACGAAGGCAAAGACCTCAAACACCCCCTCTACCACGACACGGTGAAAGCCATCAGGCGGGCGCTTGATCCCCGCAATACGAAGTGGTAGGCCAGGACCAGGTTTTGACCAGAACCCAGACCGGGAAAAGGATCCGGGTTCTGCTCATTGCCTACCAGTGCCTGCCCGAGGGCGGCTCCGTGGCCATCATTGGCTGGCGTTGGCTCCGTTACTTGAGTTGGCATTGCACGGTTCATCTGGTTACCCATGTTCGCAATCGCGATATCTTGGACCTGATAATGCCGGCAGGCGTTAGGGTTGACTATGTGGACACCGAACGTTTTGCCGTGCCGCTCTTCAAGATCAGTAAAAAACTGTTTAATAGCACGCAACACCTTTCCTTTATGCTGGGCAACCTGGACTTTCTGTACTTCGAAACGAAAGCCCGTCGGATCTGTCAACGGCGGGCGGCTGAGTTTGATGTTTGCCATGTGGTCACGCCAGTCTCGCCAACCGCGCCGCACAAGCTGAGCAAATGCGGTCTGCCCATTCTGCTTGGGCCCCTCAACGGCGGCATGACCACGCCCAGTGGATTTGACGAGATCATTGGCAAGGAGCGTACCTGGTTGTATCACCTGCGCAGCTTGGGCGGGGTTGCCCTGAAAATGGTCGGCACGTTCCACAACGCGGACCTTATTTTTTCGGCAAACGCCGTGACAGATCGCGCCATCGGCACGCGTTTCTCTGCCAAGATTCGGCGCCTGTGTGAAAATGGAATAGAGGCCGACCCCACCGTGCAACCCTTTCCATTGTCGAAACGACTGGAACTGCTGTTCGTAGGTCGCCTAGTGCCCATCAAGGGCCTGGCCATGGTCTTCAAAGCACTGGCCAGACTTGAAGATCGACGTTTTTTTCTGCGCATTGCCGGCGACGGTCCCGAGGAACATTTCCTCAAAAAAGAGGCGGAGAGACTTGGCCTTAC
>Ga0316189_10003986_pt1 | contig 14261 bp, 11 predicted proteins | sample LowCovwburrow_MG_FD_204930 | JGI IMG/M metagenome (GOLD analysis project Ga0316189, IMG submission 204930) | Coastal sediment microbial communities from Maine, United States - Lowes Cove worm burrow | ecosystem: Environmental > Aquatic > Marine > Coastal > Sediment | place: USA: Maine...
ATCTTTGTCATTTCTGGACTCCTTTCCAGCCGCTAGGCTGCCCAGTTTTGAGTCCAGCGATGGGCACCCTCACCCTGGCGGCACATAGAGCTCTCCAGGTGCTTTGGGTGAGGAGCGATGCGTGTCTGGTATTCCTTCCTAAGCTTTCGAAATAACTGGGGGAAGACCAGCTCCCCCAGCTTCTGATCATAGTATCTGATACCTCACGGACCGATAAAATGCGGGGCAGCGGTTTGGCCTGAATTGCCTTGTCGGCAAGAAGCGTGGCTGCAGCGGGCTTGTCCAGATTAAATGTGAAGTGTTTGGAAATGTGAAGCTGGGTAAGTCGGCTGCTTGATCCGGGCAGTTCAAAGTCAAAGGCATTTATTGCGGTCGGCAGGCCAGCTGACTTTTCTCGCCGGGACAGCACGCGGACCGGGCCGACGGGCGCTACTTGCGACCACTGATTTTCAATTCCATCCGCCTTGTTCCTCCATCGTTATGGTCGCGGGTTTTTTTGCAACGGCGATAGGCCCCGATCACTTTCTCCAGACCCGTGTTCCACCCTGGTTTGCGTAAGAGTTCCTCTTAAGTAACGGTTTTTAGTGTTTACCTTTCGTTACGCTGCTGACCTTTCTCGCCGCCGAGGCCGACGGGCGCTACTTGCGACCACTGATTTTCAATTCCATCCGCCTTGTTCCTCCACCGTTATGGTCGCGGTTTTTTTTCCATCCCCATGGGGTAGGGGATTGTTTGCGCTAAAGTCGAAAACTTTACACAGCTCCTCAGAAGATAACCGCCAAGGCGGCTAGCCTGCTATTTTCGATACAATCCATCCGAATGAAAAAGTCGACAATATGTAAAGTTGCAAAGCTCTTGGCTGCCAAGGGGTGTGAACGGGGAAGCCGACTGGTGACAAGCATGAGTAAGAACTGGATCAAGCTAATGTCGATAGTACTTTCCAAGTGCCCCCTGAACATTTATAATATGAATGACGTGCAGGGTCACTTTCTTGAAATGAGACTAGCCCGCGGGTGTCAGGTTTGCTAGAATGTTGCGATGTCATCCAGAACATGTCAGATGGATTTTGAAAAACTATGCATATAAGGATTAAGATCATGTTTAAAGCCCTTTGTGGTTTGCTACTTTTTATGGGTCCGGCGTTCGCCGCAAACGATGATCTCGAGGAAATCAATTTTCCCTTGAACTCTTCCGTGGTTGTTGACGGATTTCAGGGCCTGGATCTTTTGGCCGCTGTGATGGCCAAATACACCCAACTCGACCTGGAGATTGCCGGTTTCACGGACAGCTCCGGTTCCGCCCCTTACAACAAACGTTTAAGCCTCAAGCGAGCTGACCGGGTCAAAACCTACCTGGTAACCAAGGGCGCGCCTGAAAGCAAGATCAAAACAAATGCGCAGGGTATTGACAACACACACGACAACGCGACGCGTGAGGGCCGATTCCAGAATCGGCGTGTTGCACTCTCCCTGTATGAAACCAGCGACGGTATGCGCTCGAAGGTGACCTATCGCCGCATGCTGCAATTGTTTTTCGGCGACAGCGACAAAGTAAAAGTCCTTGAAAAGCAGGTTGCAGATGCCCGTGCCGATACGGACGGCCTGCTTAAGAAGCTGACCGAGCTAAACAACCAGTTAAAAGCAGACAATGAAGCGCTGAAGAAAAAGCTGGGCGAAATGCAGGTCAGCAATGACAAGGCCCACGCAAAAATGGCCGCTGACCTGGAAGAACATGCCAAAAGAATGGCCATGAACGTGAAATTTGGTAAGTACATGGGTGTCAGCCTGGGTGGTGGCGTGGACGACGAAGGCGAATTCGCTGCTCAGATCCGCGGTTTGTACTTTCGCAAGGTTGCGGAACGTTTCGCGGTTCAGGCTCAAGGCGACTTCTCTTACTACGACCAACTGGAAGACGGCCAACTTGATGGCGCCTTGATCTACCAGAATGCCAAGGGCTTCAAACTGGCGGCGGCCGCATCGTATAAGTGGGCAAGCATCGCTGGTTATGACACGGCCCGTATCGGCCAAGCAGCCATTATTGCCGACTGGCGTTTTGGTAGCGGTAAGTTCGGTTTGTTCGGAACCTATCCCTTCGCTGACGGTGATGTCGTCGGCCGCCAGGTAGATGGCGCTTTCACCGTAGAAACCTTGGTCAGCGTTCCCGCTCAGGTGGGCATTGATGTGGGGCTGAGCGTCGGCGACAAAGTAGATATCACCGGCTACGTTTCTTCAATGGACACGGAACAATCAGATGCGGATCTGAGCGCCGGTCTTCGCTTGAACGTGCTCGTAACCGAGAACGCAACCTGGTTCCTGGAAGCCGAACAGAATCAGTCTTATCTGCAATTCAACGATGACTCCCGTCGCTACCTGACGGGTATCCGTCTGGGCTCTTGGAACCACGCGCGCTACAATGTGACCGAGGGTATCACCCCTGTCAACATCCCCAAGGTTCATTACGAACTGCTGAAACGTGTGGTACGAACAGGCAACACCGCCCCCGTGGCCGATGCCGGTTCTTCTCGCACCGATGTTCCAGCGGGCACCGTTACCCTGACGGGCAGCGGCACGGATCCCGAGGGTGACATACTCACCTATAAGTGGACCCAAACCGGAGGAACCCCTGTTGAACTTAGCGGTGCGAATCAGGCTTCTGCCAGCTTCACGGGTGTCGCTGGTGAGGCGTATGTTTTCCAACTGACCGTTCGTGATCACCTCGGCGAGAGTGGCACAGACATTGTCAGCATTGGCATGGAAGCGGCACCGATTCCCGAACCGGTGATCCTCAACTTCGTGGCTACCCCGCTGAGCATTGATGTGGGCCAGATTTCGACCCTGTATTGGGCCACCGAATGGGCCGACAACGTAAACATCAGCGGCATCGGCGATGTGGCTGCTGCCGGTAATATTCCGGTAGATCCCACCGTGACCACCACCTACACGCTGACGGCCAGCAATGAAACGGCCACCATTACGACTGCCGTTACGATAACGGTTGTTCCGCTGCCTACACCCGCGCCAGAGATCAGCTTCTTCAGCGCGATCCCTGACGTGATCACCGAGGGCGAGTTCTCAAACCTGTCCTGGTCCACACTCTATGCGGATTCGGTGATCATTGAAGGCTTGGGTCAGGTCAGCACAGAGGGCAGCATTCTCGTTAGCCCCCCTGAAACCATAACCTACACCATTACGGCCACCAACGAGTACGGTGAAGCATCGACCACTGTCACGATCACAGTGATCCCGCTTGAGCCGCCCAACATAGCGCCGATCGCCGATGCGGGTCCCGATCAGACCCTGGTGATTCCTGGTGTAGCAACACTGGACGGCAGCAAATCCTTCGATCCGGATGGAGATCCCCTGACCTACAGCTGGACTCAGATCGGTGGCCCGACTGTCGATATCACCGGTGCCGACACCGCGAATCCGGTTGTAACCCTCAACGGCAAAGGCCAGGTCTACACCTTCCGGCTGACCATCAACGACGATCGCGATGGATATGACACCGACACGGTTTCTGTCTACGTGGTTGACTTCCACTAAGCGATCCCAACAATTGCGCCAGGAGCAGCACCTGCTGCTCCTGGTCTCTCAACAAACCTCGTCGGATTGGTTTCGCACTGATCGACGAGGTTTTTTTATGGCCCGACTTAAACACGCTCCTCTTTCTGACCAGACATGCCAGGGCAAGGCAGGGAATCTGAAGAAGATTCAATATCCACGTGAAGAAGAGAATGTCGGCTTGGGTATCAGGCCAAATGTCTCAATTCCATCCCAGGCATGTTCAGTTGTTTCTGCGCGGCCCTTTAGTCTTGGGCCTCACGAGGCGGGAGCACATCCATGAAAGCGGAAACAGAAAAGACCGCTTTTCCTGGGCCTGGTTCGCCATAGCCAGGTGGTATGGCGAGGCCGAAGTGATCAAAGGTCTCACGCCAGGCAATCAGAAGCTTGCAGAAATACTCCAGCGAGGGCGCGGGATGGGGGCCGAGTGCCGCCAATGGCTCGGGGCACCACGTGGTGAATCGGGGCATGATTCCCTGTGACATGAACCATTCCAGGCCTTCACGGGTGTGGGCCACAGCCCGATCCACATCGTCGAAGCCGCAAACCTTATTCATTTCAACCCCGCCGACAAAATTGGGGATTACATTCTCGGGTCCAAAAACGGAGGCCGACTCGACCACGCGATTGATCCAATTCTCATAACCGATCACACGTTCCTTGCCAGGGCATATGGCAGAGAACAATTCCTTGCCCCACACCTCGTAGTTGGGATGGTAGATAGTGACACCCGCCCGGCTAAGTCGCTCACAATCCGCAAGGGTCCATGCCTGGACAACCGCTTTGGCGATCCAACGTTTGGGGAAAGCCGCTTCGATGGCTTCAACGTAGCGGATGTAGAAGTCCACTTCCTCGCTCCCCTGCAGGTCAGTAATCACCGAACCGCCGGTCAGGGTATAGGCCTTGGCCCGATCATCGAGTCGGTCGATGTGGGCCAAGGCTTCCACGATCTCTTCGGGTCCTTTGATGCCTGTATAGGTCTTGCCGGCCTTGCGCTGCTGAATGAAGTTTCGGTTGATATCGCAAAACTGGCACTGCTCTTTCTTGTTGAAATACTGGCACATGCGATAAGCGGTCAGGTAAATCAGGTAGCCCCATTCCAAGACGGGTGCTATTTCACCGATGGGTTTGCCGCTGTCCAACGCTTCCCCATAAAAGGCAGGAACAGGATGATAATCTATTTGACCGATTGGCTTGTTTTCACACAGCAGCGTCAGGACCCCATCGTGCAGGTCGACCAGATAGGGTGAATCGGGGCTGATGCGTACCGAGACAATGGTCTGTCGCAGTCCCAGCGCACCACCGGAAACGCGAATCTCTTCCGGGACGCGCAGATGCTCCCGATTCTTCATGTCTTTGATCTCAATAAGATCGAAGGAAAAAATAAAGTAATCCTTGGGTTTGAAGCCTGCGGCAATGTTCATGGCCGCTTCACTGAAACACAAACCCAGTCGCAGAATATCCTGCTTGAGCACCGCCTCGGGCGGAAGTTGACTGAACCGTTTTATTTGGTCCATGAGGTTGGGGTAAGCAGTCATATTTTCTCCGAAAAGCTCAACGAGGCTGTGCGGGCGCCGCTTGTGAAACCCGATCAAGTGATACCGGTCGAAAGATGGGTTCGAAACCCTCTTCGCGGCAGGTGGCCAGAACCTGTTCAATGTCGCGGTTGATGACCGCACCGGCCATCTCGGTGACTTCGTCCTCAAGGGGGATGTCGAAGTCGTTGGCGCCGAAATGTAGACCGGTAAAGGCATTGTCATTTTGGGTCAGGACGGATGTACGAATATGGGTTACATTGTCCAGGAAAAGCCGCACAACGGCAAGGTGCCGCAAATACTCCTCGGAGGAAACCTCCTGACCGCCAAGCTCATTGCCATAGGGTTTGTAGGTCCAGCTCAGGAAGCTGAACAGACCGCCTCCGCTTTCGTCTTGGAAGCGGCGTATCCGCTCCAGGTGTTCGACGCGCTCTTCGGTTGTCTCGTCGAAGCCGATCACCATGGTTCCCGTGGTCTTGAGGCCTGCTTCGAGTACAGCCCGCTGCGCGTCCATGTAATCATCTGCCGTATACTTGTGCGGGCTATGTCGTAGCCGAAAGCCGTTGGTCAGAATTTCGGCGCCACCGCCGGTGATCCAACGAACACCGGCCGCGCCGAGCGCCCTGCAAACCTCAAGGTAGGAAAGCTTGCACAGCTTGGCGATATACATCATTTCGGCAATGGTCAGGGCGTAGAACTCAATGGATTCACCGTATTTCTCGCGAATGGCACCGAAGATATCCTCGTACCAGTCCAGTTTGAGGCGTGGGTTGAAGCCACCATTAAAGCCCACGAAATCCCCGCCCAAGGCAATGACCTCGTCTATTTTCTGAAAAATTTCTTTGCGGGTAGTCAAGTACCCCTCAGGGGATTGGGGTAGTCGGTAAAAGGAACAATAGTCGCATTTGGCCACACAGATATTGGTGTAGTTGATAATACGCATGATCAGATAGGTGGCCTTGGACGGATGGTGGAAGCGGGCACGCACGGCTGTAGCCCAGCTGCGCAGGTCATCCATGGTCGCCTCGTTATACAGGTACTGCGCTTCCGCGTTATTGATCCGTTCTCCGGTCTTGACCTTGTTGTCAATTGTATCACGCATGGCAACTCCTCCACTCCAACCGCCCCGTATTGTAGCCGGAAAAGGCTGGAGGAACAAGCTTGATGCTGTTTGTACAGCATTTCTCATTTTGGCAGTAGTGGGTCATAACCTTGAGCTGCTGTTGAGGTCGGTCCAGGCGAGGTCATTGAATCCGAGTTTTGTGTAAACGCGCCCACCAACGAACCAGTAGTTTGTCTCCAGCTTCGGCAAAGGTAGAAACCATGCGCTCTCTCAGTGAACGCTGTCCGCTGTAATTGACTTTGAAAATCTGTGCGGAATCTACCTTGTTGAACAGGTAATCGTCGGAGGTGCACAACTCATCGATCAAGTTGAGCTCCAGGGCCCGACTCCCAAACCAGACTTCACCGGTAGCAACTTTCTCGATCTTCACCTGTGATCGGAAGCGGAGAATGTGCTCCTTGAACAGATTGTGGGAGTCTTCCAGCTCTTCTAGAACCTTGTTCTTGCCTTTTTCGGTCACCTCTCCAAAGGTGGTCAGGGTTCGCTTGTACTCTCCGGCAGTCAGTTCCAGGTAATCCAGGTCGAGCTTTTTGAGCAGTCGGTTGGCATTGGGGACAGACACAATCACGCCAATCGAGCCGATCATAGCAAAAGGAGCGGCCAGGATCTTATCGGCCAGACATGCCATCATATAACCCCCGCTGGCGGCAACCTTGTCGATACAAATCGTGATCGGAATTTTGCGTTGACGCAGGCGTTCCAGCTGGGAAGCCGCCAGGCCGTAATTGCTATACACTCCGCCCTCGGACTCAAGGGTCATGACCACCTCATCCTCCGGTGTGGCAACCTGCAGAAGGGCGGTAATTTGCTCGCGCAGATCTTGAACCATGGTGGCGTCCATGTCGCCGAGGAAGTCGAGCACAAACACGCGTTGCTTTGTATCTTTTCCCTTTTCCCTTTCTTGCTCTTTTTTGTCCTCTTCTTTCAATTCCTTTTTGGAGAGAACCGCTCTTTTCAGGCTATTGCCCATGCTCCGGTATTGTTCGTCCAGGAGTTCGACGGTAATTTCACCCATCTCCGGTTCGCGCCGCCGAAACATGCCGGAAATCAGGATAACAATCACGCCAAGCGCCACAGTAAGAATAATGACCTTGGCCCCGAAACTACCGATATCCAATAAAAAATCCACAAAACGCCCCCTGGGCAAGGCAGGAACAGGCCTGACCCGCGTCCATTATGGACGAGGAGTTCAAACAGGTAAACCCTTTAAATGATAGCAGATTGTTTCGGCCTCCCCGACTTGTCTGGCAGCCTGTTCTCTGCCATTCCTCTGATCTTGTACTTATAGCGCGGGTTGCTGATCGTTGCCCTTCATTGCACCCAACAACCACTTTTCAACAGGTCGACCTTGTCTGACCTTTTCTGGAGAAGAGGAGCATGGGCGACGAAATCCTTGCAGGCAAAGGTTTTTCTTATCTTTCCTATCCACGGAGCGTTTGTGGGTTTTCCTCAGTAACTGTGGAAAACCCTGTTAATAACTTGAGTAAAGTCCTCTAAATCACTTGCCCCACGCCGATTCCGAGCAGGATACACACATCTGTGTGCATGTCTGAATCCGTTGCCCTGAAAGGAAAGTTGCTTCACAAGGCAGGAGCCAACACGGTCTGGTTTTGTAAACCAAAAGCACCGGTGGGGATCTGTGGAAAAACTGTGGAAAAAGTCCTCTGAGCCAACGCCGACAGGGTTTTCCGGCCTGTTAATACCTCCCAGACCGAAGTCTTCTGATAGTTGTTGCTAGCCTTTAGGCTAGGGTTGGGTTGTGAAATCTCCTGGCAAGTCCGTCTCAACGGAGGCGCATTCGGCCTAATTCCCTGGAAGCGGTGTCTGAGGCGATCTCCCTTGTTCCTTGGCATAGCCGTGCGTGCTAAAATGAATGCTACTTTGGCTCGGAAAATGATCGGGTCTGCGGGATGTAAGCGATGTGGCTTTTGTTTCGCTTCGAGAGGAACAATGGAAACTGACCCCAAAATACCCTTCCGACTGCGTTTTCCATCGGCTCGTCAGCTTGATGCCATGGATTGCGGACCCGCATGTCTAAAAATGATCTGTGCGCACTATGGCAAGAATTTTAATTTGGTCTATCTGCGCGAACGTTCTTTCCTGAGCCGGTCAGGCGTCTCCATGCAGGGCATTAGCGAAGCCGCTGAGTCATTGGGTTTTCAAACACTTGGCGCACGTATCGAGCACGAAAGCCTGGAGGAAGTGCCGCTGCCTTGCATTGCCCACTGGAAACAACGTCACTTTGTGGTGGTCTATAAGGTGACTGCTAAAAAGGTCTATGTCTCTGACCCGGCACATGGCCTGATTACTTATTCAAGACAAGAGTTCCTTAAGGGCTGGTCGCCGGATGGACACACCGGGATCGCCCTTTTTTTCGAGGTCTCACCCGCCTTCTACGAGCAGGAAGAAGACAATGCGGGCAGCCGTACCGGCCTGACCATGTTGCTTCGTCACCTGTTCAATTACAAACAATTTCTCGTCCAGCTTTTTTTGGGCCTGCTGCTGGCGAGCCTTCTCGGCCTGGTTCAACCCTTCTTGACCGAATCTCTGGTGGAGCGGGGGATCGACAAGCGCGATATTGATTTTGTGACCACCATCCTCATTGCTCAGATCATGTTGTTCTTGAGTCGCACATCAATCGAATTCATTCGCGGTTGGATCCTCCTACACCTGGGGACCAGGGTCAACATCTCCATTCTGTCCGTGTTTCTCATGAAACTGATGAAACTGCCACTGTCTTTTTTTGACGGTAAGCATCTGGGTGACTTACTACAACGCATTGGCGACCATCGGCGGATCGAATCGTTCCTCACCTCGCAGACACTGAATGTACTTTTCTCGATGGTCAACCTGCTCGTCTTCGGCGCGGTGCTGCTCCATTACAGCCGCGCCATTTTCACCGTTTTCCTGATCGGTAGCGTTACCTCTTTTATCTGGATCTTTCTCTTCCTGCGCAAACGTGGCGAGCTGGATTTCAAACGTTTCGATCAGATGTCGGAGAACCAGACGAATCTGGTTCAGTTGATCACAGGCATGCCCGAGATCAAGCTGAATAACTGCGCCAAACAGAAGCGTTGGGAATGGCAGCATATCCAAGCCAAGTTGTTCCGCGTGAATTTGAAGAGTCTGGCCATCAACCAGTACCAGGAAGCGGGCACGAGTTTTTTCAACGAGCTAAAGAACATCCTGATCTCTTTTCTCGCGGCCAATGAGGTGATCAGTGGCAGCATGACCCTGGGCGAGATGATGGCGGTAACCTTCATCATCGGCCAGCTCGACAGTCCGATTACCCAGGTACTTGGTTTTATACGCTCTGCCCAAGATGCCAAGTTAAGCCTCGAACGCCTAGGCGAAATCCATGGTCGCGACGACGAGGAACCGCCGGATGTACCAAAGATGACGGATATGCCCGTTAATTGCGACCTGAAGATCGAAAGCCTGGACTTCCACTACGAGGGCACGATCTCGGAGAAGGTGCTCGACGACGTAAGTCTCACCATTCCCTATATGAAGACGACGGCCCTGGTAGGTACCAGCGGTAGCGGGAAAACCACCTTGGTTAAACTGCTTTTGAAGTTCTACGAACCGACCAAGGGCAAAATCAAGCTGGGTGACATTGACCTGTCGAATTACAATGCGGATTTCTGGAGAAGACAGTGCGGGGTGGTCATGCAGGATGGCTTTATCTTTAACGATACTATCGCCAGGAACATTGCCCTCAGCGACGAGATTGTCGACCAGAAAAAATTGCTGCGCTCGGTGCATGTGGCCAATATTCATACCTTTATCGAAAGCTTGCCGCTGGCCTACAACACCAAAATCGGCGGGGACGGTCACGGACTCAGCCAGGGCCAGAAACAGCGGATTCTCATTGCGCGCGCTGTCTACAAAAACCCCAAATACCTGTTCTTCGACGAGGCCACCAGCGCGCTGGATACCAATAATGAACGGGTGATCATGGACAACTTGACCGCCTTTTTCGAGGAACGCACCTCCGTTGTGGTAGCCCATCGACTTTCTACCGTAAAGCACGCTGACCATATTATTGTGCTTGAGAACGGGAAGGTAGTCGAAACGGGTAACCACGAAACCTTAACCGCGAAACGAGGTCACTATTACAGGCTTGTAAAAAATCAATTGGAGCTCGGTAGCTGAATGCCATTGGAAACACAGGAACAAGAAAGGCAAGTTCAAGACGAATCACTCCCGGTCGATTTGGGCCTTGACCACGATCCGGTCCAGGAAATCATCGGCAAGGACCCGAGCTGGATTGTGAAGTGGGGCATCAGCATGGTCTTTTTGGCGGTCGTCATGTTGTTCTCGGGTTCCTGGATCATCAAATACCCGGATGTGATTTCCGAGAACATCGTCATCACCACGGAAAGTCCTCCGGTTCGCGTGGTGGCGCGCTCCAGTGGAAAAATTGAACATTTATTTGTCGCGGAAGGCGAGCATGTCCGTTCGGGTCAGCACCTGGCCTTGCTGGAGAATACGGCGAATTACACGGATATCCTGGCCCTGCGAGAACTGCTTGTCCGTTTTGAAGGATTCCTACTCGATCCAGACCCCTATCTTTCCTCCTGGCCCAACAAACCCGCCAACCTGGGTGAACTACAGATTGCCTACTCCGATTTTTATGAGCGTTTTTCCAACTGGGCCGCCTATATTGAACAGGGTTTTGTGCGCCAAAAGATCGTGGGAATTATGATGCAGGTTTCCCAGCATGAGGCGCTCGCGGAACAATTAGAGAGTCAGAAAAAGCTGATGGAAAGTGGGTTGGCACTGGCAACCAGGAAGTTGGAGAATAGCCGTAGGTTGTTCGAGCAAAACCTGGTCTCCGAACTTGAGTACCAAAGTGCCCAAACCCAGGCCTTGGAACGCCAGTTCTCGGTGGGCAGCGCCAAAACCAGCCTGGTCAACAACCAGATCCGCGGCATGGAACTTCGACGCAGTAAATTGGAATTGGAGCAGCAAGATCGGGAAACACGCCGTGATCTGGCTCAAAAAGCACAATTGGCCTATAAGAAACTGCTCAGCGAGTTCTCCAGTTGGGAACAACGCTACCTGCTGGTGGCGCCCATGGAAGGAACCACCAGTTTCTTCAAGTTTTGGAACGTGAACCAATACGTCACAGACGGCGACGAAGTCTTGACCGTAACGCCAGGAAAAGGCACGCTTGTGGGCCATCTCTACCTTTCCCAGGCGGGCTCGGGCAAGGTGGCCCTGGATCAGGCCGTGCATATCAAATTCAAAAGTTTCCCATACAGGGAGTATGGAATTGTTTTGGCACGCGTCGCCACCATATCTCATATAGCCAGAGACAACCGCTACATGGTTAATGTGCACTTGCCCAACGGTCTTAAGACCACCTATGGTCAAGACCTGCCTTTTTCATTTAATATGGAAGGGACGGCTGAGATCATCACGGAAGACCTTCGTTTGATTGAGCGGGTCTTCCTGCAGCTGAAATCAATTTTCGCCGATCGAGGGGATTAGATCCTCGGATCACCCACTCTTTTTAAACCCCACCACTGACCGTGTTGGTATGACCGGCGTTGTACGGATTTTTGATCTAAGGATCCATACTCCAGGCAAGGGTTCCCACTCGGGCGAAGGCGTCTACCCGTTCGATTTTGATACAGGTGCCCTGATGAAAGGGGATATTTTTCGACAGCAGCAGGCTCGCAATATCTGAAACGGTTGGTATGTGGGTCACCAGCAGGATTTCTTCTTCCACCCCGCTTAACATGTCGAGTACCAGTTCCGCATTTCCCCCGGGAACCAGATCATTGACTTGTTTGAACTCCGCGTTGAAGACATTGTTGACCAGAGCTGCGGTTTGTTTTGTACGCACATAAGGAGAGAAGTAGATTCGAGCAAGATCGGGGGCTCGGTCCAAAAGGCGAGCGGCTTGCGTTTTGATGTGATTGAATCCAACCGGAGTCAGAGATCGGGACGAATCCGGAAAACCAGGATTTGCGACAGGTCCAGCCTGTCCGTGCCGCATTAAGTAAATATGAGTCATGACTGCCTTCCTCTTTGAGTGTTCATTGCCACAGTATAGCATATTTACTTCTCAATCTCTGCGCCCGCCAGGACAAGAAAATAGGGCCAAAGAATGACCAGTCGGAAATTTATTTACATCGCGATCGGTCAAGAGACAATTCAGAGCGAAAATCATGTCACATAATCCGCAGTCAGGCCAGGCATCAGCAAGGTGATAGGCGGCTTTTGTGGTGACATGAGATCTCCGAGAGGCTGCTAGATGCTTGCATCTTGTTAATTTGAAAGGTAGACTCATGCCATTCGTTCACGGGAGAAGGGAATGGCGGAACAATGGACAGATTTGACCGTGGTCAGACATGGACTCACCAATTGGAATGCTGCCGGAAGATTCCAGGGTTTTCTAGACGTCCCCCTCTCTGAAACAGGTCGGAAACAGTCTCGTCGGCTGGCCTCCAGGCTCGCCGGCTCCTCTTTTGACGTGGTTTACAGCAGTGACCTGCGCCGGGCGCTTGAAACTGCGGCGCCTACCGTGCGCCAATTGGGCATGACTATTCGTCATGATCCCGGCTTACGCGAATGGAATCTGGGCGAATTTCAGAACATGACCCGTGCTGAGGCCAGGACCCGCTTCGAGAAAGAATTTCACGCCTATTGCTACCTGGAACCAGACCTGGTTATTCCCGGGGGCGAAAGCTATCGCGAGTTTTACCAACGCAGCATGGCCAGCCTTGAAACCATCGCCCGAGCCCACTCAGGCCAACGGGTTCTCATATTCAGCCATGGCGGCGTGATTGTGAACCTGATTCGCCAAACGCGTTCAATACCCATGCACCAGAACGATGCCTTTTCCATTCCCAATACCGGAATGGTGAGTGTATCGGTCAAGCTGGGAGCGATACTGTGCTGGGAAAAGGTCAATGCCGATTTCAAGATCGAGAAACTAAAGCGCAATAAAGAACGCTAAGGGGCTGGGATGACTATCTTGTTCGTATTATTGATATTGCCAGGCGCAACACCTGCGGAGGCTTCCATGCAAGAACTCATCACCCAAGAAGTGACCGAATTACACCAATTTTTTCAGGACTGGTTCAACGGAGATCTGGAAAATACCGACACGGCTTTCAGTCGGTTTGCCCAGGTGATGGCGCCGCAATTCGAGATCGTGGGTCCAGATGGCAAGACCACGGCCAGAGAAAAGCTGCTGCCCCTGTTACGTGGCCTCCATGCGAGTCGACGTGCGCAATCCTTCCGTATCGAGATAAAAAATGTGCGCAGTCATTCGCTGGGCAGTGGGTTGTACCTGGTCTCCTACGAGGAATGGCAGTACAGTGGAGATGAAACACGGCATTGGCAATCCAGCGCTATCATGCGAGTATCAGAGGGAACGCCAAACCGTCTTGCTTGGGAACACGTGCACGAAACATACAACTAACACACTGCAACTTCCCTCACCATCCTTGTCGTCTGGGGCGACTTCCACGGGACCCTGATTGTGGTCACTCCCGATCATCCCTGCGAATCCTTGGGGCTGCAACCCTCCCGCTTGCAGACCTTCGGAAAATAGGCCATTACCTTTTACCTGGTGTTGCTGGGCTGGTTTTTCTTCCGCGCCACCAGCCTCGATTCCGCCCTCCATATCAGCGCCGACATGCACAACTGCGTTTTTGGCCACACACCCTGCCTGTTGATAGGAGGTTCCAATTTAAAAGACACGGGTTGTCTGATCTGTTACCAAAAGGTCGATTTCCTGGTCGTGGGGCTCGACCGGCAAGTCTTCCAGCAACTGTTCCTCAAAGGCGAACCCACAGGTCGTGCCAGCGGCTTCGGCGAGAAAACGATCGTAGTAACCCGCCCCTCTACCCAGTCGCCGTCCGAATGTGTCGAACCCCAACCCAGGCACCACGATCAGGTCAAAATCTGCCGGCTGAATCAGCGCCCCTCTTGTGGGCTCACGGATGCCCCACTTGTCCTGCTGCATGGCACAGTTGAGGGTCTCTATACACACCGCATCCATGTGCGCTTTGTCGCGGGTTCGGG
>Ga0316189_10003988_pt1 | contig 14260 bp, 13 predicted proteins | sample LowCovwburrow_MG_FD_204930 | JGI IMG/M metagenome (GOLD analysis project Ga0316189, IMG submission 204930) | Coastal sediment microbial communities from Maine, United States - Lowes Cove worm burrow | ecosystem: Environmental > Aquatic > Marine > Coastal > Sediment | place: USA: Maine...
AACCGAAGCACTTCGGGAAAACCTGAAGGAAGGATCGAAAGTTGCGATCGTTTCCAGCCGTGTTGGCTCGATTGCGGACAATACTTCAGGAAACTACTGGGGATACCGGGCGTCAAAGACAGCTGTGAACATGATCGGTACCAACCTGATGCATGAGCTGAAACCGGCCGGAATCGCGGTAGCAATCCTGCATCCGGGGCTGGTCGCGACAGAAATGACCGGTGGGCAAGGCATTGATGCGGTCGACTCCGCCAGGGGACTGATTCACAGGATCGATGAACTGAATATGGAAAGCACAGGCAGCTTCTGGCACGCGGAGGGCTACGCCCTGCCCTGGTAAGCGACCTGGGCCGCCCTTGAAAATGCACAAAGCGCACAGATCTCAACCCGTCAGGTGCTAAAATAGCGCCACTTGAAATCTCAGGAGAGCAGAGAATGAATGAAAATCTGAATCATCTTGGCCCGGTAGCACAGGCCTCTGTAGATGACCGTTCGGACTTCATATGGAAATGTTACGCACACGTCGTTGCCGCGATCCTCGCGTTCGCTGGCATTGAGGCTTACTTGCTGACATCAGGTGTTGCGGAGCAGATTGCCATACCCATGCTGAATAATTGGTGGCTGGTGCTTGGCGCATTCATTCTCGCTGGCTGGGGCGCAAGCCACGTGGCTCATCGTATCGAATCAACCGGCATGCAGTACGCGGCGTTCGCAGTGTTCATATTCATGGAAGCCATCATCTTTGCGCCCATGCTGTGGATCGCGTCGCAGATGCAACCAGGCGTCATTGACAGTGCCGCAGGAGTTACCCTGCTCGGCGCCGGCGGCCTGATCGCGACAGCGATGATCACTCGCAAGGACTTCTCGTTCCTGCGCGGCCTGCTGGTATGGGGCGGCATCCTCGCGCTGGTGGGCATCTTCGCGAGCTTTATTTTCGGCTTTCAGCTGGGAACCTGGTTCTCGGTCGCGATGATCGGCTTTGCTGGTGCGGCGGTGCTTTATGACACCTCGAACATCATGCACCACTACCCGAAGGATCGTTACGTCGCGGCGTCGATGGCGCTGTTCGCATCAATCGCGCTGATGTTCTGGTACATCCTGCGACTGTTTATGAATCGCAACTAAGGACTTCCAGCCCACCCATATACGGCTGCAGGACGGTCGGCACGCGAATGCTGCCGTCTTGCAGCTGGTAGTTTTCCATCACAGCAATCAAGGCCCGACCTGCGGCGACACCTGAACCGTTCAGCGTGTGCAACAGCTCGGGCTTTCCTGTATCCGGGTTGCGGCGACGCGCCTGCATGCGACGAGCCTGGAAGTCGGTGCAGTTACTGACCGACGAAATCTCCCGGTAGGTTTGCTGTCCCGGCAACCAGACTTCCAGATCGTAGGTCTTGGCAGCCCCTGCGCCGACATCGCCGGAGCACAAAGCAACGACCCGATAAGGTAACTCGAGCTTCTGCAGGATGGCCTCTGCATGGCCGGTCATTTCCTCGAGCGCATCCCAGGATGTATCAGCGGCGACCAGCTGCACCATCTCGACTTTCTCGAACTGGTGCTGGCGGATCATGCCACGTGTGTCCTTGCCGTAGGAGCCCGCTTCTGAGCGGAAGCACGGCGTGTGTGCTGTCATTTTTACTGGCAGATCACCGTCTTCAACGATCGATTCTCGCAGCATGTTCGTTAGCGGCACTTCCGCCGTGGGTATCAGGTAAAACGGCGTCTCGGTCTCGGTCTTGAAGAGATCCGCTTCGAATTTTGGCAACTGCCCGGTACCCATCAATGCCTGGGACTGAACGAGATACGGCACATAGGCTTCCGTATAGCCGTGCTCGGTCGTATGCGTATCGAGCATGAACTGGATCAGCGCGCGCTGCAGCCGCGCAAGACCGCTCGTCATGATGACAAATCGCGAGCCCGAAATACGCGCCGCCGCATCAAAGTCGAGTTGCCCGAGTGCTTCACCCAGCGTGATGTGATCGACAGGCTCAAAATCGAATTCCGGCGGTGTTCCCCATCGCCGCTGCTCGACGTTGTCACTATCATCGCGGCCGTCTGGTACGTCGTCCGCCAGCAGGTTGGGAAGGCCCAGCTCGATATCGCGTAACTCTGTCTGCAACGCGGCAAGTTGCTCCTCGTTGGCATCCAGTTTGTCGCCGAGTTCCTTCACCGCCGCGAGCAGCGGCGCGATGTCCTCTCCCTGAGCCTTGGCCTTGCCAATACTTTTGGCGCTGCTGTTCTTCTCGCTACGCAGCTGCTCAGTCTCGACCTGCAGGGACTTGCGACGTTCTTCAAGTGCCAGATACGCGTCTGCGTCAAATTCAAAACCGCGGCGCGCAAGATTTGCGGCCACCTCACGGGTGGACTGCCTGAGTTGTTTGGGATCAATCATTGCTTTTGCTTCTCACGATTGCGGCGCTCGATATCTGCGAGTTTTTCGCGAATTTTAATCTCGAGACCGCGCGGCACGGGATGATAATACTTCGCAGCTTCCATGTCCTCGGGAAAGTAGTTTTCGCCGGCAGCAAAGCCGTCTTCTTCATCGTGTGCGTAGCGATATTCGTCGCCATACCCCAGTTCCTTCATAAGCTTCGTGGGCGCATTCCTGAGGTGCATCGGCACTTCCAGCGAACCCCGTTGCTGGGCGTCCGCCATCGCCGCCTTGGCGGCGGTGTAGACGGCGTTGCTCTTGGCCGCACAGGCGAGATAGACGACCGCTTGCGCCAGCGCCAGCTCTCCCTCCGGGCTTCCCAGCCGCTCCAGCGTCTCCCAGGCACTCAGCGTTAGTTGCAGCGCACGCGGATCGGCATTGCCAATGTCTTCGGACGCTACCCGGATCATGCGACGGGCGATATACAGCGGCTCGCAGCCGCCGTCCAGCATGCGCATAAGCCAATACAAGGAGGCATCGGGATCGCTGCCGCGGATAGATTTGTGAAGCGCTGATATCTGGTCGTAAAACGCCTCGCCCTGCTTGTCGAAGCGGCGTCGCGAACCGCTGGCGACTTCCGCGACCGTCGCCTCGGTAATCTGGCCCTCCTCGGAAAGATCGGCAGCCAGCTCCAGCAGGTTCAGGCTGCGACGCGCATCGCCGTCGGCGGCAGCGGCGAGCAGTTGCAGTTGCTTGTCGGCTATCTTGAATCTACCGCCGAGTCCTCGTGATTCGTCAGCCAAAGCGCGGCGCAAAATGCCCTCTATGGCCTCATCGTCGAGCGATTTCAAAACGTACACGCGCGCTCGCGACAGCAATGCGTTGTTCAGCTCGAAAGACGGATTTTCCGTAGTGGCGCCAATGAACGTCAGCGTGCCGTCCTCAACGTAAGGCAGAAAGGCATCCTGTTGCGCCTTGTTAAATCGGTGCACCTCATCCAGGAACAGGACTGTGCCGTTGCGATTCACCTGGCGATGCTGTTTCGCTTCGTCCACGGCCGCGCGAATGTCCTTCACGCCGGCCATGACCGCGGACAGTGCGATGAAGTGAGATCGCGTGGTCGCGGCGATGAGTCGCGCCAGGGTGGTCTTGCCGGTGCCCGGCGGCCCCCAGAACACCATGGAATGAGCGCGGCCGTGTTCGATCGCCCGCCGCAGTGGCTTGCCCTCTTCGAGCAAATGCTCCTGACCAAAGAACTCGTCAAGTGCAGCAGGTCGCATGCGGTCCGCCAGGGGCCTTTCCCTTGCCTCATCCTCGAGTTCGGTTAGCAGGTCACCCATTGTCGTTTTGCCCGGCGCGCTGCTCCCTCCAGGCTTCAAATTTGAGGCACCAGCCACCAAGGCCAGCCAGGGCGATCGCAAGGCCGACAACAATGCCGATCGCGTCGGCACCGAGGTCATACAACTCGGCCATGCGATAGCGGACCAGGCCCTGTAACAGCTCGATCAGCATGCCGAACAGGAGCAGGCCAAGCGCAATAAGCCAATAAGAGTGACGCGCATACAGGCCGGCGAACCAGACGGTCAGGACGACGAATGTGAGCCCATGCAGCCACTTGTCGACATGCGTCATCCAGTCAACAACGGGCACGTCATCAGACCAGAACCAGATTGCGGCTGGCATCAGCGCAGCGATCAAGACAATTAGCAGCAAAATGATGCTCGCCATTCGCCAGTGGCGTGCATACCGCAGCGCAAGCATCAGGGGGCTAAAGCGGCTTCAGCCGGGGTGCCGACAACGTCGACATCCTCGGGTGGCTCAAACACAAATCTCGAATCGTCTATCGGCTCGTTCACGACGACGTCATCGAGAGAAATTAACGTGGTCTGCTGCAAGTTGTCGAAGAACACCATGCGGCTGAGGGTGCCCGCCGTGAACCCCAGCTCGACGCGTTCGAAACCGCTATCGGTGTTCTTTGGAACCAGGCGTACCCAGGTCATTGCACCTTCGACATAGCTGTCATCAATGTCGAACTGTTGCAGCGCCTCTTCCGAACCGCCCAGCAACAATGCGGGCGTATTCGCCAGCGCTTCCGCCTGGGCCTTGACGGTGACTTGCGCAAGATCGACGTCATAACTCCACATATTGAGCCCGTCAGCAATCAGCCATTGCTCGTATGGCTCGACGTACGACCAGCGAAATCGTCCGGGGCGTTCGATCTCAAGTGTCCCCGTTGAGCGTTCAATAACCTCACCATTGGCGTCCAGCAGCGCCTGCTCAAAGCTGCCCTCAAAGGTGATGACATCGTCGACAAAGCTGTCAAGCAATTGCCTTGCCGCATCGTCCGCCGTGCTGGCTCCGGCAACTGCCAGAGGTGACACGAGCAATGTGAACAGAATTACGAGTCTCTTGATCAATTCGGCTTCCCTGTCTGCCTATTCGTCTTTCGTCGGCGGCACCAGAATCTCGCGGGCCCCATTGGACTGCAATGGCCCGACCAGGCCGGCCGCTTCCATCGACTCGACCATTCTTGCCGCGCGGTTGTAACCGATCTTGAGACGTCGCTGCACACCTGAAATCGACGCCTTGCGTGTGTCCATCACAACCTTGACAGCCTGATCGTATAGCGGGTCCGACTCAGCATCGGATGCGTCTGCCGGCATCTTGTCGATACCGATCAGTCCCGGTGTTGGACTCGAAGGACCGTCCAGAATTTCATCGATATAGCGTGGCGCACCGGCTTTTTTAAGATTGCGTACCACGGTATGGACTTCGTGATCCGCGACGAATGCACCGTGCACACGCACCGGCAGTGACGTACCCGGCGGCAAATACAGCATGTCGCCATGCCCCAGCAGGTTTTCGGCACCCTGCTGGTCGAGAATGGTGCGTGAATCGACTCGCGCTGACACCTGGAACGCGATTCGCGTCGGCACATTGGCCTTGATCAGCCCGGTAATGACGTCCACCGACGGACGCTGCGTGGCGAGGATCATGTGAATACCCGATGCGCGCGCCTTCTGCGCCAGCCTAGCGATGAGTTCCTCAACCTTCTTGCCGACGATCATCATCATGTCCGCCAGCTCATCGATAACTACCACGATGAACGGTAATGGCGTCAGCGTCGGCCGCTCGATCGGCTTGTCTTCATCAAAAATCTCCGGCGGTATGAAGGTCGGATCCTTGATTGGCTCACCAGCAGCAATTGCCTCTTTGACCTTGCGGTTATAGCCACCGATGTTGCGTACACCCAGCGACGCCATGAGTTTGTAGCGGCGATCCATCTCGGCCACACACCAGCGCAATGCATTCTGCGCCTCCTTCATGTCCGTCACGACCGGCGTCAGCAGATGCGGAATGCCCTCGTACACCGACAGCTCGAGCATCTTGGGATCGATCATGATCAGGCGCACCTGGTCGGCCTTCGCCTTGTAGAGAATGCTCAGGATCATGGCATTGATGCCCACTGACTTTCCTGAACCTGTGGTTCCGGCAATCAGCAGGTGCGGCATGCGCGCGAGATCCGCAACCACCGAATGGCCACCGATATCCTTGCCAAGTGCCAGGGTAATTGGCGACTTCAGGTCGTCGTAGGCTTCGGACTTCAGAATTTCGCCGAGTGTCACCAATTGGCGATTCTCGTTCGGAATTTCCAGGCCGACGAAAGATTTACCGGGGATCACCTCCACGATACGAACGCTGACGACCGACAGTGAGCGCGCGAGGTCCTTGGAGAGATTGGCAATCTGGCTGACCTTGACGCCGGGTGCAGGATCAAGTTCGAAACGGGTAATCACCGGTCCCGGTGACACTGACCTGACCTCGACATCGATGCCAAAGTCCTTCAGCTTCAGTTCGACGAGGCGCGACATTGCCTCGAGCGATTGTTCCGAGTAACCCTGCTTCTGATCCGGCGGGCTGTCCAGTAGCGACAGGGGCGGCAGTTCGCCTTCGGCCGGCGGATCGAACATCGGCACCTGGCGCTCCTTTTCTGCCCGCTCGCTCGGCTGCAAGGTTGGCAACGTGGGCTCAATGCGCGGTTTGCTGCGGCTCTTGGTGCGCTTTTGCTCGACTTTGACGATTTCCTGGCGAGCGGCGAGCTGGCGACGGCCCTCCGCCTTGTCCCGCCATTCATCGACCAGGGCTCGTGCTTTTTCGTAGCCGAGCAGGCAATAGCGGCCGATCGCATCCATGATGCTGATCCAGGAAACACCCAGCCACAATGATATTGAGGCAACCCAGAGACAGAACAGCAGCACGCTCGCGCCAAGCAGCTTCATGACGCCTTCGAGCGATTCGCCGACGACCTGACCGACAATGCCGCCCGCCGACTCATTGAAGCCGGCCGCGGAGAAATGCAGCGTCGCCAGGGCGCAACTCGTCGTGAGTGTCGCGACGAATCCCGCAAATCGCAGGCCGAAGTCCATCTTCGTCAGCTCAATGCTGGTTTTCTGCTCGCGATACAGCATCCAGCCTAAATAGAAGACCATGAGCGTAAACAGGTAAGCAGGCAGGCCGAAGAAATCGAACAGGGCCCCGGCCAGGAAGGCGCCAAAGCGCCCTACGCCATTATTGACCTCGGTTGTGCTGGTTGCCTGGCTGAATCCGGGATCGGCCGGGTCATAGGTGGCCAGCGCAAACCACAAAATCAGGGCGAGCGCGCCGAACACGTAAAGGGCACCTTCGCGCAACGCACGGTGCACCTGGACAGACAATCGGGTTTCTGGTTGTTTGCTTGCTCGAGCTTTTGCCATACGATAACGAGTTGTGGTCGGACTCGACTCTCGAAAAATTCTGGAAAAGTATACATGAGTGAATTGAAACATTGCCGTGTCGTTATCCTTGGCTCAGGTCCCGCTGGCTATGCGGCTGCCGTTTATGCTGCCCGCGCCAACCTGAACCCGGTCTTAATTACGGGTATTGAGCAAGGTGGGCAGCTGATGACGACGACGGATGTCGATAATTGGCCCGGTGACGTCGAAGGTCTGCAAGGGCCCGCTCTGATGGATCGTATGCTCAAGCATGCGCAAAGATTCAATACGGAGATCGTCAATGACCACATCCATACCGCCGACCTTTCCAGGCGACCGTTTCGCCTGGACGGCGACTACGGCAGCTACACCTGTGACGCGCTGATCATCTGCACAGGCGCCACGGCGAAGTACCTTGGCCTGCCATCCGAAGAGGCCTACAAGGGTCGCGGCATATCAGCCTGCGCAACCTGTGACGGCTTCTTCTATCGCGACAAGCCGGTGGCGGTTATTGGCGGCGGCAATACAGCTGTCGAAGAAGCCCTCTATCTGAGCAATATTGCGTCCAAAGTGACGCTGGTGCATCGTCGCGACGCCTTGCGCTCTGAGAAGATCATGCAGGACCACCTGTTCGAGAAGGAAAAAGAAGGCAAGGTGGATATTCGCTGGGACAGCGTTCTCGATGAGGTCATCGGCGATGACATGGGCGTTACCGGTATGCGTCTGCGCAGCACCAGGGACGAAGCGCAGACCACCGACATCGACCTTGATGGTATTTTCATCGCGATCGGCCATAGTCCCAATACCAGCCTGTTTGTCGATCAGCTCGACATGAAGAACGGCTACATCATCATCAAATCAGGTATCGAAGGAAACGCGACCGCGACCAGCATTCCGGGCGTGTTTGCTGCTGGCGACGTCGCTGACCAGGTTTACCGGCAAGCCATTACGTCGGCCGGTGCCGGCTGCATGGCTGCCCTCGACGCCGAGAAATACCTGGACGCTCTAGAAGCCTGATCCGGTGCCGGAGGTTACTGTTCATGGCGGCATTGAGAGCATCGACGCCGATGATTGGAACCGTCTCGCCGGCGACGACTATCCGTTTCTGAGACACGAGTTCCTGGCGGCAGCGGAGCGCTCAGGCTCGGTGGCACCAGAGCGTGGCTGGATCCCCTGCCACCTGACCCTGCAGCGGGAGGGCCGCCTCGTCGCTGCGCTGCCGCTGTACGAGAAGAACCACTCCTGGGGCGAGTTCGTGTTTGACTGGGCATGGGCGAATGCCTACGAGCAGGCAGGACTTTCCTACTACCCGAAGCTGGTCTCCGCGGTACCGTTTACACCGGCAAGCAGTCGCCGCCTGCTGCTGGCAGACCCTGCAAACACAGATGACGCCATGCTCCTCGTTGCTGCCGCAATCAAGCTTGCCGAGCAGCACGGCTGCTCATCACTGCACCTGCTGTTCCCAGAACAACGCGAAACTGCGCTGCTGGAGAAGGCGGGCCTGAAGCTGCGCAAGGACTGTCAGTTTCACTGGCACAATCGTGACTACAGGAACTTCGACGAATTCCTCGCGACATTCAGCTCTTCAAAGCGCAAAAAAGCCCGGCGCGACCGACGCTTTGTTGCAGACGCGGGCATCACGTTCCAGAGGCTAAGCGGCGCGCAGCTGGATGCAGAACGCTGGCGAGTCGTGTATCGCCTGATAAGCATCACCTTCATGCGGCGCGGCTCGCTGCCCTACTACGACATCGAGTTCTTCATCGAAATCAGCAGGGCCATGCCAGACAACATTCTGGTCATCCTCGCGGAGCAGGACGGCGAAGCCATTGCGGCGGCTGTCTTCTTTATTGGCAAGAACACGCTGTATGGCCGCTACTGGGGTAGCGACGGCGACTACAACGCGCTGCATTTTGAGACCTGCTACTACCAGGGCATCGACTACTGCATCGAAAACGGTATCGCACACTTTGAGCCAGGCACCCAAGGCGAGCATAAAGTCAGCCGCGGTTTCACGCCGACAACGACCTGGTCAGCGCACTGGCTCGCCCAGCCGCAGTTCTTTGAGGCCATCGGCGATTACATCGAGGCGGAACACCGCCATGTTGATCGGTATATGGAGGCCGTCGAAGAACGCAGTCCGTACAAGGATGTCGAGTGACCCGGTCGCGAATCTGCTGGCTGAGCCCGGATGCCCCAGCTGCTGCATTTCCTGATATTGAACTTGCGCTCGACGAGCCCGACGGGCTGCTCGCCGCTGGCGGCGACTTGCAAGCCGAACGACTGTTGTGCGCATACGAGCGCGGTATATTTCCGTGGTACGAAGAAGGACAGCCGATACTCTGGTGGTCGCCGGATCCGCGCTGCGTCATCAAACCCGAACAGTTCCACTATTCACGCAGCCTCAGGCGCGCGCTGCGAACGTCGGATTGTGAGCTGCGCAGCAACACCAGCTTCGCCGCAGTCATTGCTGCCTGCGCAGAACCGCGGCGGGAGCAGGCAGGCACGTGGATTACCGATGACATGATCGCAGCCTTCTGCGAGTTGCATGAAAATGGCTGGGCACACTCACTCGAAGTCTGGCATCAGGAACAACTCCTGGGTGGCATTTATGGCATTGCCATCGGGCGTGTATTTTTTGGCGAATCGATGTTCAGCCGCATCTCCAATGCCTCCAAATTCGCTGTCGCAGGATTGACCCGAATACTCGCACGCGAGCGATTCGCACTACTCGACTGCCAGGTCATTTCACCGCATCTGTTGTCCCTGGGAGCGACCTGCATTCCGCGCAGCGACTTCGGCGAAATCCTCAAGAGTGCGTGTCCGCAGCGAAAAAAGTTTGAAAACTGGCCGAATGCCCCCATAAAGGTCAGCGAACTCGCCGAATAAGGCGCTTTGCCGCATTGCATTAGATGCGTTGATTCTGCACAATTCGCGAGCATTTTAGCCTTACAGGAAATAAAGCACTTGGCGAAAGAAGAAGCCATCCAGATGGAGGGCGTCGTTAATGAGACGCTGCCCAACACGACGTTTCGAGTTGAACTCGAAAACGGTCACGTAGTTACGGCGCATATTTCAGGAAAAATGCGCAAGAACTACATCCGAATTCTCACCGGTGACAAGGTCACCGTGGAACTGACCCCCTACGACCTTTCAAAAGGCCGCATCGTCTACCGCGGTCGTTAGCCCTCCGGCAGGTGCTCAAGCTCCTTGAGCGCCGGTTCTGCAATCAACTCCAGTTCACTGTCATCTTTGACAGTTATGCGCACGTGGCCGCCGTCTGACAAGGCACCAAACAACAGCTCTTCCGCGAGCGGTCTTTTGATCTGCTCCTGGATGATGCGTGCCATTGGTCTCGCTCCCATTTTCGGGTCGTAACCACGTTCGGCTATCCACTCTCTTGCCAGGTCGTCGAGCTCGATCGTGACATTGTTTGAGCCAAGCTTGGCTTCAAGTTCAACGACCAGCTTGTCCACCACGCGCTTGATGGAGGTAACATCCAGCGGCGCAAACTGAATGATGGCATCAAGTCGATTCCTGAATTCCGGCGTGAACGCCTTCTTCAGTATTTCCATACCATCGCTGCTGTGGTCCTGGGTCGTGAATCCGATCGAAGCACGGCTCATCTCCTGCGCACCGGCGTTGGTCGTCATCACAATGATGACGTGGCGGAAGTCTGCCTTACGGCCGTTGTTGTCGGTCAGCGTGCCATGATCCATGACCTGCAGCAGCAGGTTGAACACTTCCGGGTGTGCTTTTTCAATTTCATCGAACAGTACAACCGCGTGCGGGTTCTTCGTGACAGCCTCTGTCAGCAATCCACCCTGGTCATAACCCACGTAGCCCGGCGGCGCACCAATCAGTCGCGATACGGTATGACGCTCCATGTACTCTGACATATCGAAACGAATCAGTTCGACGCCCATGATCATCGCCAGCTGACGCGTCACTTCCGTTTTGCCGACGCCGGTAGGACCGGCGAACAGGAACGATCCAATCGGCTTGTCTTCTTCGCGCAGCCCGGAACGCGCCATCTTGATGGCCGAGCTGAGGGCCGATATCGCCAGATCCTGACCAAATATCGTCAACTTCAGGTCGCGCTCAAGCGTGCGCAAGACATCCCGATCTGACGCGGATACGCTTTTGGCCGGGATTCGCGCCATCTTGGCCACCACGGTCTCTACCATTTCAAGCGTTACTCGTTCACCGCGATCCGCTGCTGGCTGCAGGCGCAAATTGGCGCCCGCTTCGTCCATCACGTCAATCGCCTTGTCCGGCAGATGCCGATCGTTAATGTGCCGCGCAGAAAGCTCCGCCGCTGCATCCAGTGCGTCGCTGTCGTAGCGAACGCCATGGTGTTCCTCAAATCTCGATTTGAGGCCATGCAGGATCGCCTTGGTTTCGTCGATGGTGGGCTCAGGCACATCTATCTTCTGGAAGCGACGCGCAAGTGCGTGGTCCTTTTCGAAGATGCCGCGATACTCGGTATACGTTGTCGAGCCAATGCAGCGGATCTCGCCAGTGGAAAGCACCGGCTTTATCAGGTTGCTGGCATCCATGACACCACCGGAGGCCGCACCAGCACCGATGACCGTGTGAATTTCGTCGATAAACAGTATCGCGCCCGGGTCATCACGAATCTCAGAGATTACGCCTTTAAGGCGCTTCTCAAAGTCACCTCGATATTTGGTGCCTGCGATTAACGCGCCCATATCGAGCGCGTAGACGGTAGCGTCATGCAGCACTTCTGGCACACGCTCTTCGACGATCATGCGCGCCAGACCTTCAGCAAGCGCAGTCTTGCCGACACCAGCCTCACCAACATACAAGGGGTTATTCTTGCGGCGGCGACAGAGGATCTGCACCGTCCGTTCTATTTCAAGTTCACGACCAATAAGCGGATCGATCTTGCCGTCGATCGCCAGCTGGTTGAGATTGCTTGCATATTGCGACAGCGCTGAGGCCTCGGTTTCGCCCTCGGCGTCAACCTGTGCCTCGGTCTCTTCGCCGCTTTCAGGAGAGAGCGTCGGCATACCGTGCGACAGCAGATTAACGACGTCGAGGCGCGTAATGTCCTGCAGGTTCAGAAAGTACACCGCCTGTGACTGCTTTTCGCTGAAGATGGCGACCAGCACATTGCTACCCGTCACTTCTTTCTTGCCGCTGGACTGCACATGAAAGACGGCGCGTTGCAGCACTCTCTGGAACCCGAGCGTCGGTTGCACGTCAGTTTCATCGTCTTGCGCAATCAGCGGCGTCTGTTCATCAATAAACTCAATCAACTGGCGGCGCAGTTCCGGAATATTGCCGTTGCAGGATTTGAGGATTTCATGAACTTTGGGGATATCAAGCAATGCAAGCAACAGGTGCTCAACGGTCATGAACTCATGACGCTGATCCCGAGCCCGCTGAAATGCTTCATTCAGGCAAAATTCCAATTCACTACTTAGCATGCTGTCGCTGTCCCTCTAGTTACGCTTCTTCCATTGTACAAAGCAGCGGATGCTGGTGCTGCTGTGCAATACTCATCACCTGGGCGACCTTGGTCTCGGCAATCTCAAAATTGTACACGCCGCAGATACCCTTGCCTTTGGTATGAACCTCAAGCATGACCTGTGTGGCGCGGGTTCGCTCCATACCGAAGACGGACTCGAGGATATCGACCACGAACTCCATCGGCGTGAAATCGTCATTTATCAGAACGACACGGTACAATGAAGGCGCTTTCAGCTTGGGTCGAGCTTCCTCAACCGTCGTCTCGGCACCTCCAATCAGGTCCTCATGTTGTTTTCGCTCACTCATTGCAGCGACGGAAACCTCTAATATGTTTAATGGATGAGGGGTATTATATATGGGCAGGGGTTACTGATTTCAGCCCTCTTTGTAATAATCTTTATCTGTACATGTATCTGCTTGCAAAATAAGGTATTTTTGCGCTCAAACCCAAATCATCAGCGTTCTGCGTTAATACTAAGAATGAACAATGGGAATCCATCGGATTGGAAATGACCCCTAACAGCATATGGTCTGACATGCGCGGCCTGGACGGCAGCCAATTGCTGCAGCGTGCGGGACGCGTGCTGCCGCCATGGATCAGCCTGATCCTGGTCGTGATCGTCGGCTGGCAGCTTGCGACCATCTTCTGGTCCCTGATGCCTGGCTCCAGCGCCGGCGATGCCGTCGACGTGCCGGCCTCGGTCGCTGCCAGCGCCGGCCGACAGGGCGCAGAAAGCGTTGATGTGCAGTCCATCGCCGCGGCGCACCTGTTTGGCGTAGCGGACGCGGGGGCGCCACAGGAGATCGTGCAGCCCGAGATTACGGAAGACCTGCCAGACACGCGCCTGACCAACCTCACGCTGAAAGGCACCCTCGCGGGAACTGATTCGAAAGACTCAATTGCCATTATTGCGGACAGCGGCAACAAGCAGATGATCTACTTCGTTGGCGACCCGGTGACCTCCGGTGCCAAGTTGCATGCCGTCTACCGAGATCGGGTCGTCCTGAATGAGAGTGGCCGCCTCACCAATCTCGAACTGCCAAAGGAATTTAAAGCCAGCAGCACGCCGCCGGTGCGACGCATTACGACCTCCTCCAAGAGAGCTGCGGAGGATACCAACAACATTCAGTCAGTCGTGGCGAATAACATCTCGGCTTTATCCGACGTCATTCGGCCAACACCCTATTTCGTCAACGGCGAGCAGCAGGGTTACCGGGTGTACCCCGGACGCGACCGACGGCAATTTGCGGCACTCGGCCTGCGTCCCGGCGACCTGATCAAGGACATTGACGGTCAAGCACTGTCAGATCCCAGCCAGGCAATGAAAATCTTTCAGTCGCTGGGCAGTGCTGATCAGGTATCAGTGACGGTCGAGCGCAACGGACAACCACAGACTCTGGTTCTGAAAACCAGTCAACTCGAAATGGGTGACGAACAAACGGAATGAATATGAGAAACGGAATCCTTACACATTGGAGTAGCCGCTGGTTTGCGGCGTTCGCATGCCTCTCTGTCACTGCGCTCGTTTGGGCGGAAGCCGAAGTCACGCCAAATTACAAAGACGCGGATATCAGGCAGCTCATCGAGACGGTTGGAGAAATCACCGGCAAGACGATGATCATTGACCCGCGTGTCACCGGCAAG
>Ga0316189_10003989_pt1 | contig 14259 bp, 13 predicted proteins | sample LowCovwburrow_MG_FD_204930 | JGI IMG/M metagenome (GOLD analysis project Ga0316189, IMG submission 204930) | Coastal sediment microbial communities from Maine, United States - Lowes Cove worm burrow | ecosystem: Environmental > Aquatic > Marine > Coastal > Sediment | place: USA: Maine...
ATGGAGATGCAGACATATCTTTAGTTCTAGCAAGATCAGAACCAAACACTTTGGATGCTAGAGGATTATCTATGTTTATTTACGATAGAAATGACCATGCAGTCCAAGTAAGACACTTAGAGAAAAAACTAGGTATAAAAGGTTCTCCTACATGCGAATTAGTATTTAAAGAAGCACCTGCAGAATTAGTTGGAAAAGAACGTTTCGGGCTTATTAAATACGTAATGGCCTTAATGAATTCAGCACGTTTAGGTGTTGGAGCACAATCTCTAGGAATAGCAGATGCTGCTTATCATGAGGCTTTAAAATATGCTGCAGATAGAGCACAATTTGGAAAAGTGATTCTAAAATTCCCTGCTGTTTATGAAATGATTACAAACATGAAAGTTAAAATTGATGCATTACGTTCATTATTATATGAAACAACCTTGTTTGTAGATATCACAAAAACTTATGAAGAAGTAATGAAGGACAGACGCTTAGAAAAAGAAGAGCGTATGGAAATGAAGCATTACATGAAGTTAGCAAATGTGTTTACACCATTAATTAAACTAACAGCTAGTGAAGCGTGTAATGTTATGGCTTACGACTCACTTCAAATTCATGGTGGAACAGGATTTATGAAAGATTTCCCAATAGAACGTATTTATAGAGATGCAAGAATTACATCTATTTATGAAGGTACTTCCCAATTGCAAGCAGTAGCTGCAATTAAAGGTGTAACTACTGGAGTTTTTCTTGAGCAAATTAAGCATTACGATACTCAAGTTTCTGATAAAAACTGTGAAATTAGAACCAAGCTTCATAAAATGACTGAAGCCTTTGAATCTATTACTAATAGAGTATCTGAATTGAATAATAACGAATTGTTAGATTTCCATTCTAGACGTTTAGTGGAAATGGCTGGAAATATAATAATGGGTTATTTATTAGTTATCAATAGCCAGAAAAGTGAGACATTCTCAAAATCTGCAAAATTGTTTGTAAATCTTGTTAGATCTGAAAATTTTGAGAGTTATAATTTTATCGAAAATTTCGAAGTTTCTGATTTAGAATTATATAGAGTCTTACAACCTGAAGAGGTTTTAGAAGAAGTTTCTTAAATATAATATGAGTCTATATTATGTTACAAAATCAACCTTGCTTGAAAGTAGCGAGGTTTTTTGGTTTTAAATTGTTTCAGAACTCTTATACCATTTATACATTGAAAATGCTGTAAAAGAAAATGATGCTTTTTTTTCTTTTTACTTCAATGTGGAAATGGTGTTAAATATAATATGGATTAATTACTTTTGTTTAGACTAATGAAAACAAAAGATCTTTCTTTTTCATTTATAATTCCTGTTTACAATAGGCCCAATGAAATAAAGGAGCTGTTGGCAAGTCTTTCAGAACAAACTTATACTGAACCATATGAAATTGTAATTGTCGAGGATGGTTCTAACATAAGTTCCGAGGAAGAAATTACAGCATTTCGTGATCGCTTGAGTATTACGTACCTTCCAAAGGAAAACTCAGGCCCTGGGGATTCACGTAATTATGGTATGGAAAGGGCAAAGGGTAATTACTTTATTGTACTGGATTCTGATTGTATTTTACCCCCACAATATTTAATGGAAGTTGATACATCCCTGACCGAACAATTCGTGCACTGTTTTGGCGGACCCGATGCGGCGCATGCATCTTTTAGCAATGTGCAAAAAGCGATAAATTATGCGATGACCTCTCTATTTTCAACAGGGGGAATTCGCGGTGGTAAATCTTCGATTGATAAATTTCAACCTCGGAGTTTTAACATGGGTATTTCCAAAGAGGCTTTTGAAAATGTAGGAGGATATGGTAAAATCCATCCTGGAGAGGATCCAGATTTGACTATTCGCATCTGGAACAAAGGATATGAAACTAAATTGATTCCTGAGGCATTCGTATACCATAAGCGGCGTATAGATTGGAATAAATTTTTTATCCAAGTGAATAAATTCGGGATGGTGAGGCCTATATTAAATAAATGGCACCCAGGGACCGCAAAGATCACTTATTGGTTTCCGACCTTATTCTGCCTTGGTTTTATAGGGGCAATTCTCTTATTGGCTTTTAATATATTCTTACCCTTGGTCTTGTATGCGATTTATTTTATGATAGTATTCGTTGATTCATTGGTAAAAAACAAAAGCATGTTGGTTGCCTTTCTTTCAATTATTGCGGTTTGTATTCAGTTTATTGGATATGGTTTTGGTTTTCTAAAATCAACCTTTTGGATTAAATTTAGCAGTAAGAAGCCCAAGGAGTTATTTCCTAAGTTATTTTTCAATTAGCATGTATAAGAAGTGATTGTCAAAATAAAGAACATATTAAAAAGAAGAGAGGCAAAAATATTTTTGGTGTTCTTGATATGCTCAGGTTTAATATGGTTCATTAATAACCTCTCAGAATCATATATCAACAACGCCACTTTTGATTTCAAATTCATTAATGTACCAGACAGTTTACTACTGACCAAAGCTTCTAAAAAAGAAGTGGATGTTAAAGTTCAGGCAACCGGGTTTCAATTCCTGGGATTTAATTTGAAGAACAAGGAGGTGAAGATAGATTTGTCTTCTGCCAGTCAAAAAGGCGGGATATATTATATCGTTCAAAGTGTATATCGAAAGCAAATAGATAAGCAATTGCGGTCAATGACCTTGATTGAAATTGATAGAGACACTTTGTTTTTTGAATTCACCCAAGTAGGAACCAAAAAGGTGCCAGTCAATTCCAGGGTGGACATTAATCTTTCGCAGAATTTTATTTTGGATGGTCCACTAAAAATTGAACCGAGCATGGTTACGATCAAAGGGCCCAAGTCCAGCATTGATACTATAAATAGTGTGAATACCCTGAAAATAAGCTTTCCGGAGGTAACATCGAATTTCACACATAAGGTTGAATTGTTTAAAAATCCTGAATTGGAAAACACAACTTATTCTAATAGTACTGTATTCATTTTCGGGAAAGTAGCCCGTTTTTCTGAAAAATTAATTGATGTTCCCATAAAAGTAATCAACCTTCCTCCTGGATATGCGATAAGGACTTTTCCAGATGCAATCTCGGTACTTTGTAGGGCAAAATTGGATAACTTAAAAAACTTGGATAGTGATGGTTTTGAAGTCGTAGCAGATTACAATTCAATATCAGATAACACCTCCAAAACAATTACGCTTGAATTGCTTAAAATACCTGAAAACCTTCATAGTGCGGACTTGAAGGAAGATCAAGTCGAATTCATATTAAAGCGGCAATGATGATTGTTGGACTAACAGGTGGTATAGGAAGCGGCAAAAGCACCGTTGCAAAAATGTTCAAGAAACTTGGTGTTCCAGTATACAATTCAGACAAGAAAGCCAAGAAATTGATGAAATCTTCCAAGAAATTAAGAGTATCGATAAAAGCTCTTCTAGGGGACGATGCTTATGATGGCAAGAAATTGAACAAAGCCTTTATTGCAGACAAAATATTTAAGGATAAATCTTTATTGAATAAATTGAATGCTATTGTTCATCCCGCAGTAAGGGAAGATTTTATTTCTTGGACAAAAAAACAAGAAGCCCCCTATGTAATTCAAGAAGCGGCCATAATATTTGAAAATGGGCTGCACGAATTCTATGATAAAATAATTTTAGTAACAGCGCCGGAGGAAGTACGTTTAAAAAGAGTACTGGAAAGGGATGGGGTTTCTGAAGCCGATATTTTGGCTCGTATGGGCAACCAATGGCAAGATGCTAGGAAAATTAAATTATCAGATCAGGTAATCGATAATCTGGTCTTGGAAGATACTATCTTAAAAGTAAAGGAGGTTCACAAGCTTCTCCTTAATCATAGCGAGGGTTGAGCCATTTTAACATTTTTGTTAAGGTTAGGTTAAACGTACAAAATGCTAGTTGTTAAATCTTTAATTTTACGTGTAGATGAATAAGAGGTTGTTTGTTCTTTTGGTCATTCTGATGAGCCTCTCACTTATTGGGATAATCTTTGTTCAAGGTTATTGGATAAAAAAATCTGTAGAGGATAAAGAAGAGCAATTTTCGAATAGTGTCTCGACAGTTCTTGATAAGGTTACCGATAAGATAACCAGACGTGAGAGAAACGATTATTTTGATCGATATGTAAATATCAAGGATACTATAGGGGATTTAAAGAGTTCAAATTTCAAGAATTTCTTTTTCATTGATCAGGATATAAGCTCTGATGAAATACATTTTTATTCCCATGGTATTTTAGAGGAGGAATACAATATCGCATCGACGTTCTTTGACAATGGAAATGGTGATGATACCACGACCATAAAAAATTATACGAGTAAGCGTTTTAAAGCAACTTACAAAGAAGATTTGGGTTTTGATGGTCGTCAAAGCAGATTTACACCTCTTGAAAAAGTTGAAAAAATCGGAGGATTATCTTCGATGGAGATTTCAGCATTTGAAGATATGTTTGGTGAATTTGCCAAGCGTGTTCCTTTACATGATAGGGTCTCAAAACAGGAAATTGAATTGTTGTTGGAACGGGAGTTGAGCAATCGCAATATCAATACAGATTATGAATATGGCGTTGCCAGTAAAGGGCTACCGACCACGGTAAAATCAAGAAAATACAGTTTTCGTAAGTCAACACCTTATAAATCAGCAATTTTCAAGGATTCCGAAGGCAATTCAAATTATACGTTGATGATTACTTTTCCGAAGAAGAAAACGTTTTTGATTCGTTCGATTTTGGGAATGGCAGCCTTATCACTTTTGTTCACCCTTGTAATAATCGTAGCTTACTCAAGCGCCATTTATCAGTTGATTCGGCAAAAACAGATCTCTGAGATTAAATCTGATTTCATCAACAATATGACCCACGAATTTAAAACACCCATTGCGACCATTAATCTGGCTGTGGAAGCGATAAAGAATCCCCAAGTAATAGATGATAAAGAAAAGGTTATGAAATATCTTCAGATGATCAGGGATGAGAATAAGCGAATGCATGCACAGGTAGAGAATGTATTGCGAATTTCCAAGTTGGAAAAGAATCAGTTAGATATAAGTAAGGACAGGGTTGATGTTCACGACATAATACAAGATGCGATTGCCCATGTTGAACTTATTGTTGCAGATAGTGGAGGATATATAGAAACACATTTAAAAGCCGGCAGAAAAGATGTTTTAGCCAATGAGATGCATTTTACCAATGTAATTGTCAATATACTTGACAATGCGATAAAATATTCACCAGAAGCCCCTAAAATTGATATTTACACCGAAGAGGTAAAGAATAGTATAATTATTGAAATAAGGGATCAAGGAGCAGGAATGAGTAAAGCAGTATTGAAAAAGGTTTTTGAAAAATTTTATAGGGAACATACAGGGGATATACATAATGTAAAAGGTCATGGGTTGGGCTTAGCTTACGTAAAAAGAATAATAGAAGATCATCAAGGAGAAGTTTATGCTGAAAGCGAAAAAGATAAGGGAAGCACTTTCTATATAAAACTGCCTTTAATTTAATGAATTATGGAAACAATAAATAAGAAAATACTTTTAGTGGAAGACGATCCCAATTTTGGAATTGTTTTAAAAGACTATTTGTCAATGAACAATTTCGATGTAACATTGGCCAAGAATGGTATGGAAGGGTTTGAAAAGTTTAAAAAGGATAACTATGATGTTTGTATTTTGGATGTCATGATGCCATACAAAGACGGCTTTACCCTTGCTCGTGAGATTCGCGAAAAAAACGAAAATGTCCCTATTGTTTTTCTAACTGCAAAAACAATGAAAGAAGATGTCCTTAAAGGATACAAAGCAGGGGCGGATGATTATTTAAACAAGCCTTTTGATTCTGAAGTACTATTGATGAAACTTAGAGCAATACTTCAACGAAAAGCATCAAACACATTAGCTGACAGTAAGAAATTTGAATTCCAAATCGGAGGTTTTCATCTGAATTCAAAATTAAGGTTCTTGAAATATAAAGATGAGGAGTCGATTAAACTCTCTCCCAAAGAGAATGAATTGTTACGTCTTTTGGCTTTGCATGAAAATGATTTAATGCCACGTGAATTGGCACTGACCAAGATCTGGAGAGATGATAATTACTTCACTTCCCGTAGTATGGACGTATATATTGCCAAGTTGCGTAAGTATTTGAAACGCGATGATACCGTTGAGATCTTGAACATACATGGGGAAGGTTTCAGATTGGTTATCAAAACAGAATCTGAATAAGACTAATTTGATATTATTTAAAAAAGCCTTGACGAATCGGTCAGGGCTTTTTTATTGGGTTTCATCCAAAATTTTGGATATTATATCATCAGGGGATTGATTGATTGAAACTTGAATTGCTTCTGCTGGAGCCTCTAATGTTTCAAACTGTGATTTTAATAATTCAATCGGCATATAGTGGCCTTGTCGTTCTTTGAGTCTAGCATGTATTTCTTCAAAAGTTCCTATGAGGTAAACAAAGACCATTTGCTTTTCCAAGTTTTGTTTTAATGTGTTTCTATAGGTCTCTTTTAAAGCAGAACAAGCAATTACGGCACCGCTGGCCTCATGTTCAATGGCTATTTTATTCAATTTTTGTAACCAGCCTTTACGGTCCTCATCATTAAGGGCAAGACCACTGGCCATTTTTTGAACATTCGTCTCAGGATGAAAATCATCTCCATCAAAAAAGGGAATTTTCAATGTAGAGGCCAACAACTTTCCAATTGTTGATTTTCCGCATCCGGAAACTCCCATAACTATGTAAATAAGTGGTTTATCCATCTTTTAAAGAGATTATTTCTTCATCGATAGTTTTAAATATATGCGCTCTATCCCCATCATGATCAAACCACAGAATTTTTTTATTTTTTCTGTACCATGTTAATTGTCTTTTTGCAAATCGCCTTGTATTCTTTTTTATTTCTGAAATAGCAAAATCCAATTCCCATTCGCCATCAAAATAGTTGAAAAGTTCTTTGTAACCCACAGTTTGCAAAGCATTTAACGCCCTATGGGGATACATTGTCCGCGCTTCCTTCAGCAGTCCCTCATTGATCATATTATCGACTCTTTGGTTTATGCGGTCATATATAACTTGACGGTCTGCTTGCAGGCCAATAGTGATGGTTTGGAACGGTCGTTGCGCTTTCTTTTTATTAAGAAATGAAGAGTAGGGCAGACCGCTACCAATACATATTTCCAGCGCACGTATTAATCTATGGGGATTTTCAATATCAATTTTGGCGTATTGGGTTTCATCCAATAGTTTTAACTGGTTTTGAAGTTCAACAATACCCTTTTCTTTTAATTCTTTGTTCAAATCTTCACGGATTTTCGGGTTAACATCTGGGAATTCATCAAGACCTTTCGTTACTGCATCAACATATAAGCCACTTCCGCCAACCATGATTACACAATCATGATTTTTGAACAAATTGCCTAAGAGGGCAATGGCTTCTTTCTCAAAATCACCAACCGAATAACTTTCAAAAATACTTTTATGTTGAATAAAATGGTGCGGTACGGTAGCTAATTCCTCTTTACTTGGGACTGCGGTACCAATCTGCATTTCTTTAAAAAATTGTCGGGAATCTGCAGAAACAATCTCGGTTTTAAAATATTTTGCCAAGGCTATTGCCAAATTGGTCTTACCAATAGCCGTTGGGCCAACGACAGAAATGAGGTATTTAAGAGCCACTACGCATCAATTAAATCATAACCACACTTTCTACAGTAATCGGCATCAGAACGATATATTTCGGCACTGCAATTGGGGCAGGACCTTCCTTCATCATTCTCATGCTGTTTTGCAGCTACATATTCAGCCGAAACAATTCCCGTAGGAACGGCAATAATGCCGTAACCAATAATCATAATAAATGTTGCGATGAATTGTCCTAAAGGAGTTTCGGGTGAAATATCACCATAGCCAACTGTAGTAAGGGTTACAATAGTCCAGTATACACTATGCGGAATACTGTTGAACCCATGTTCCGGACCTTCTACCAGATACATAATAGTACCTAATAATACGGATACAATCAGGACGAAAAACACAAATACAAAGATTTTTGTCTTACTGGACTTTACTGCACGTGCCAGGTTATTTGATTCTCCTATAAATCGTACAAGCTTTAGGATTCTAAATACCCTTAATAAACGCAGTGCCCTAAATGCAGTAAAATATTGCGATCCAACAAAGAAGAATGTCAAGTATTTTGGTATGGTCGAGAGTAAATCAATTATTCCAAAGAAACTGAATATATATTTGCTAGGCCTTTTAATACATACCAATCTAAGCCCATATTCTATGGTAAAAAGAATTGTAACGATCCATTCCGATATATTGAAGAAATCATGAAACTTGTTATCGAAACGAGGCACACTTTCCATCATTACGATTATTATACTGTACAGAATAACAATCAATAATATAATATCAAACAATTTACCAGCAGGCGTATGTGTGCCATAAATGACCTCATGAAGCCTTAATCGCCAATTTCTATCTTGTTTATTAGTTTTCAAATTCTAAATGTTTAGCTCCACTATTTTTTTTACCTTTTTTTTTCTTAAGTAAGATTCAATGATATAGGTGGTAGTGGCATCACCTGTCATTGGTGTTATAATAGATTCTAAGATATGAATATTATTTATTTGATGGTTCAAATCGTAATACCCCATCCCTTTAAAAATACCATTTTTTATGAGGATGGCGCTATATTCTCCGATTTCACGCCCTTTATCTACAATTAATATGTTTTTATTCGCTGTACTATATTTTTTGACGGCCTTTAGGACTCTTTCATTATAATCAGAAGAAGTTTCCTGTTCTGAACAGGCCCCGAAACACTTGCCATCAGCTACTTTTGAGCAATTGGTTTTTGCTTCTGATAGGCCACTTAATTTATCACAAAGTTGAAATTCCTCAGTGATACTATAAAGGAAATTCTTTGCAGAATGATAGCTATTGAATGTTGTAATACTTTTCTGGCCTTTCTTTTTTACGCCAATCCCTAGCGTATAATATCCGTCACTATTGGTGCTTAAACAAAGGGCATGCAAATGCTTTTTTCGAATGTTGGCATTATACTTTGGCGAATTTCGGGATAATTCCTCATTTTCCTTTAACAAAGCAACTAGTTCATTTCCAGTCTTTTCAAAAGTTATTTTCTTGGTTTCTTTTTGCAACTGCCTCGCCTTATCACTATTTTTAGTAAAGTGCTGATTCACCCGTTTTTTGATGTTCGTGCTTTTACTGAGGAAAAGGATATCACCTTTTTTATCATGCATATAATACAAACCGGTTTCAGAAGGCATTTGTTCAACAATGTCCAACTGTCTTTGTGATAGTTCGCCATGTGTTTCTTTACGCACTACATCTTTGATGATGGTTTTATCAGTGTCCTTGGCAAGCAACAATTTAAAGAGCTTTAGCGTGGCTATCGCATCGCCATTAGCCCTATGACGGTCACTCATAGGTATCCCCAAAGATCTTACCAATTTACCTAAACTATAAGATTCGGCATCGGGTATTAGATTTTTAGACAGGTCAACAGTACACAGCGTTTTACGTTCAAAGTTATACCCCAATCGCCTAAATTCCGTACGAAGAATTCTGTAATCAAACTGGGCATTGTGGGCGACGAGAACAGAGTCTTGGGTTATTTCAACTATACGCCTGGCTACTTCATGAAATTTAGGCGCGGTACGCAACATTTTATTATTGATGCCTGTGAGATTAACCACAAATGGCTGAATATCTTTTTCAGGATTGACAAGGCTTATGAATTTATCGACCACTACGTGGCCATCGAACTTGTGAATAGCAATTTCTGTGATACCTTCCTCATTATATTTTCCTCCCGTTGTTTCTATATCTAATATCGTATACATTAATCTACTGCAATAATTTTTTATTAATTGGAATAATTCCTCGCCCCAAAGATACTACTTCCTATACGGACCATGTTGCTGCCTTCTTCTATTGCGATTGTATAGTCACCACTCATGCCCATAGACAAGATTGAAACATCTGGTAATACATTGCTTAGCTCGTCGAATATGCACTTTAAATGTTTGAATTCTTTTCTGATGAGGGTTTCATCAGTGGTAAAAGTTGCCATGCCCATGAGACCAACAATCTCGATATTCTCAAATTGTTTAAATACTTCAGAATTTATGATGGCATCCAATTCAGACTTATCCAAGCCAAATTTAGTGTCTTCCTCGGCAATATGCATCTGCAGCAAGCAACTTATCTTTCGATGATACTTTTTAGCCTGCTTATTTATTTCCGTCAATAATTTAAGACTATCAACACCATGGATTAGGGAAATAAATTCAGCCATATATTTGACCTTATTTCGTTGTACATGGCCAATCATGTGCCATTGAATATCTTTTGGTAAGGTCTCCCATTTCTGGGCCATTTCCTGAACTTTGTTCTCCCCGAAAACTCTTTGTCCACTTTTATAAGCCTCTAAAATGTCTTCATTTGACTTTGTTTTGGATACGGCTACAAGTGAAACATGATCAGGTAATATTTCTTTTATGTTGTGAAGATTTGCTGCTATAGACATGTTAGGTTAGATTTAAAACTCATAAATGGCCATGCCACTTCTTAGTTTAGGCTCAATATAGGTGCTCTTTGGGGGCATAACCAATCCTGCATCGGCAATGGCTTTTATTTCATCAATGTTCAGCGGTACAAGACTAAACCCAACGGCAAATTTTCCGTGGTCAATATCATCTTTCATTTGAATAACATTGTGTTTGCCGTATCCGTAATGTATGCGCCTATCAGTTCGTAAATTGCTTATGCCCAATATAGGTTCTAAGACAGTTTTATAGAGAATTTGCGTATCTAATTCACTTAATACATCTGTAAAGCGGTATACTTTTCTACGAAGGAATAAAGAATAAAATTCCCCATCAAGATACATGCTGAAATGATGCTTCTTTGTGGGTTTGTACAATACATTTCCTTTTTTTTCAATTCTGAAAAAGGCATCTAATTTTATAAGAAATTCTTCTTTTGTAAGTCCGTTGAGGTCTTGGACCATGCGATTGAATTCATAAATGCGTATTTCGGACTCCGGAATCAAGTAACTCATAAAATAATTGTAGGGTTCTTCACCGGTATGGTTTGGATTTCTTTCTTTAGAAATACTGGCCAGTAAGTTTGATGAGGCACTTCGATGATGGCCATCTGCAATATATAATACATCGACGCTCTTGAATTCTTTTTGTAATGCTTTCGTAGTTTCACTATCCGAAACTGTCCAAAGTGTATGTTTTATTTTGTCTGGAGAGGTAAAAAAGTACTCTGGCTTTTTTTGTTTCTCTTTAGCGATAATTGCTTCAATTGAAGGCTTATCCGAATAGGTCATTAACACAGGCTCTGCATTAAACTCAACCGTTTTTAGGTAGTTCGCAAACAATTGCTCACGCTGGCTTAGTGTATCCTCATGTTTTTTAATAACGTCATTTCGATAGTCGATTACGCTTGTAGCGCAAAAAATGCCGCAACATTTGAACTTGTTTTTTTCAATTTGATAAATATAAAAACTCTCTCTACTATCTTTCAAGAAAATGTTATCCTCTAAAAACTCCAAATAGCGATTATGTACCATTTTAAAGCGTTCTTCACCAGAAACCTCTTTGTCAAATTTAAATCCGGGATTTATGATGTGTAAAAATGAAAAAGGATTAAAACTTAGAACAGCCTCCAACTCTTTATCCGAGTATTCTTGATATGACCTTGAAGTAACAAAAGCAACTTTGTCCTTTGTCGGTCTGACCGCCTTAAAAGGTTTTATTATAGCCATTTAATGGTTATTGAATTGAAGAGAGACCTTTTCAGCCTTCTTGGATTCTGAGTAATCGTAAAACCCCTCACCGGATTTTACACCAAACTTTTTGGCCATAACCATATTGACAAGTAGGGGACAGGGAGCATATTTTGGTTTTTTGAATCCGTCATACATCACATTGAGAATAGATAGACAAACATCCAACCCTATGAAATCTGCCAACTGCAAAGGCCCCATTGGGTGGGCCATGCCTAATCTCATCACGGTATCAATTTCTTCAACACCTGCAACACCATTGTATAAGGTTTCGATGGCCTCGTTTATCATCGGCATTAATATTCTATTAGCGACAAAACCAGGGTAATCTTTGACCTCTGTTGGTGTTTTTCCTAATTTTTTGGATAGTTCCATTATTGTTTTTGTGGTCTCATCCGAAGTGCTATAACCTCGAATAATTTCAACAAGTTTCATTATAGGAACAGGATTCATAAAATGCATACCAATTACCTTTTCCGGCCTATTGGTTTCGGCTGCAATCTGCGTAATAGAGATTGACGATGTATTGGTGGCCAAAATAGTATGAGCGGCACATGTGGCATCCAATTCTTTGAATATTCCCAGTTTTAGATCCAAACGTTCTGTTGCCGCTTCGACAACCAAATCAACATTTGATGTACCCATGGATAAATCACTGAAAGTTTCAATATTTGCCAAGGTATTGGACTTGTCCTCTTCATTTATTTTTTCCTTGGCAATCATCCTATCCAAATTCCTTACAATCGTCTTAAGACCAAGATCCAAGGACTCCTCTGAAATATCGATAAGATTTACTTTGTATCCGTTCTGTGCAAAAACATGGGCAATTCCATTGCCCATTGTTCCTGCACCAATTACTGCGATATTTTTCATTTAAAGGATTTATAAATTTATGGCTTCAAACTTTGTATTTAAAATGATTCTATAACCTGTAAAGCGACCCTTAAGGCTTGTGTTCCTTGACGTAAACTAACTACAGGGATAGTATCATTGTTTATAGCATCTGCAAAAGTCTCTAGTTCGTCAAGTATGGCATTATTTGCTTCAATATCAGGATTTTCGAAATAAATCTGCTTTTTTACACCCTCTGCATTCTGTAAAATCATATCAAAATCACCGGGGGTTTCTGGGGCATCTTTCATTTTTACTACTTCAACCTTTTTTTCCAAAAAGTCTACTGAAATATAGGCATCACGTTGAAAGAATCGTGATTTTCTCATATTCTTCAAAGAAATTCTACTGGCAGTAAGGTTGGCAACACATCCATTTTCAAATTCTATACGGGCATTGGCAATATCCGGCGAATTGCTTATAACTGATACACCACTTGCATTGATTTGTTTCACTTCAGAATTCACTACGCTTAGTATGGCATCTATATCATGTATCATTAAATCCAAAACCACGGGAACATCAGTACCTCGTGGATTGAACTCTGCTAATCTATGTGTCTCAATGAACATGGGATTCTGGATTTTATCCTTCACCGCTTTGAATGCAGGATTGAATCTTTCTACGTGACCTACCTGACCTTTGACCGAGTGCTTGGTTTCAAGTTCCAATAATTGCTCAGCTTCTTCAAGTGTATTGGTAACAGGCTTTTCAATGAATACATGCTTGCCCTTTTCCATTGATTTTTTGGCACAGTCGTAATGTGAAAGCGTGGGGGTAACAATGTCAATGACGTCTACAGCATCAATGAGTTCATTAATATTTTCGAAATAAGTGTAACCAAATTCCGTGGCAACTTTTTGCCCGTTAATTTCATCGGGGTCATAAAAACCAATTAAATCATATTTTGGGGATTCATTGAGTAGGCGAAGATGAATTTTCCCTAAATGTCCTGCTCCTAAGACTCCAACTCTAAGCATAAATAGTATTTTGTTCAAAAATAAACATAGTTTGGTAGTTTATATAGTTAGAACTTTAAAAGTTTTAGGGATACTCAGTACGGGATTTGGAATTCTTATGGCAAACTTTATTAACTTCGCTTTTTCTAACCAAATTTTTGCAATAACCATTGAAAGATACGCTTAAGCATCACGGAATGCGGAATAAATTGGCTGATGTATTAATAGCCAAAGGAATAGTTGATACTAGGGTATTGGATGCTATACGAAATGTGCCTAGGCATCTTTTTATGGATAGTAGTTTTGAGGGACATGCCTATCAGGACAAAGCTTTCCCCATAGCGGCTGATCAAACTATTTCACAACCATATACGGTTGCCTTTCAAACGGAATTGTTGGAACTAGAACCTGGCCATAAAGTATTGGAAATAGGTACAGGAAGTGGTTACCAGACTGCGATTCTTTTGCAGTTGAAAGCAAAAGTGTTTACCATTGAAAGACAGTTGGAACTTTTTAAGAAAACCAACCGGTTTTTCAAGAAAATGGGATATC
>Ga0316189_10003990_pt1 | contig 14259 bp, 14 predicted proteins | sample LowCovwburrow_MG_FD_204930 | JGI IMG/M metagenome (GOLD analysis project Ga0316189, IMG submission 204930) | Coastal sediment microbial communities from Maine, United States - Lowes Cove worm burrow | ecosystem: Environmental > Aquatic > Marine > Coastal > Sediment | place: USA: Maine...
GGATCGGTTTGCTTCGAAGGAACGCCTGAAGAGATGACCAAGCTCAAAGACAATCATACCGCTAGGTATTTGAAGGAGAAGCTGTAATTACACCTTTCTTCCTGTTTCCCTTGTGATTTGACATCAGTCTATTGATCTTTAAACCATGGAATGGTACGAAGAAAATAATCATCTAATAAAAGTATTTCAGTTCAAGAACTTTGTGGAGGCCTTTGGTTTTATGACACAGGTGGCGCTTGTCGCAGAGAAGATGGATCACCACCCCAACTGGAGCAATGTCTACAATACTGTCAAAATCAACCTATGCACACATGATGCAGGAAATATGATCACGGAGAAGGATCGTAAGTTGGCGAAAGCCATAGATCAACTGCTCTGATGTCAGTAGAAGATACATCATTATACATCATTCCGACTCCGATAGGCAATCTTGAGGATATCACCTTACGCTCACTTAGGCTACTCAAAGAAGTAGATCTAATACTGGCGGAGGATACCCGTACAACAGGAGTTTTACTCAAGCATTATGAGATTACTACTCAGAAGATGAGTTATCATATTTTCAATGAGCACAAGCAGGTCGATCATTTGATCAAAAGAATGCTCAATGGTGAAAAAATGGCATTGGTGTCAGATGCTGGAACACCTGCGATATCTGATCCGGGATACTTGTTGGTTCGAGAGTGTTTGGCCAATGGTGTTCAGGTCGAATGTCTGCCCGGAGCAACTGCGTTTGTACCAGCACTGGTCAAGTCGGGACTGCCAACTGAGAGTTTTGTTTTCGAGGGATTCTTACCTCATAAGAAAGGGCGTAAAACCAAGCTTAAAATTCTATCTGAGGAGCCTCGCACATTTATATTGTATGAGTCGCCACACCGGTTGATCAAGGCACTCGATCAACTGATCGAACATTGTGGCGAAGACCGGCAGGCTTCAGTCTCTCGTGAAATATCAAAGCTGCATGAAGAAACTGTCAACGGAACATTGCTAGAGATTAAAAATCACTTTGAAGTAAAGAAAGTGAAAGGAGAGATCGTAATGGTCATCGGTGGTAAGAACTCCAAGAAAAAATAATGGTCGTTTTAGATAAAATATTAACTCCTACCACTAATTTAATCCAACAAGTAGCTGATTTTATTCAGCAAGAGAGCCTTGTATTCGAAACTTCGAGAATCGAAAAGAAAGGGTTCAATGACCTTGTCTCCTATGTAGACAAGCAAGCCGAACAAATTCTGGTGACAGGGCTAGGAGAAATATTACCAAAAGCTGGATTTATCGCTGAAGAAGGGACATCTGATAAAAAAGGGGAATTCTATAACTGGATCATTGACCCACTGGATGGCACGACCAATTTCACCCATGGGCTACCAGTTTATGCGATAAGTGTTGCGCTGATGAAAGGTGATCAGATCGTAATGGGAGTGGTACATGAGATTAACCGCCAAGAATGCTTCTATGCTATTGAAGGCGGTGGAGCTTTTTGCAATGGCAATCCAATCAGTGTTTCAAAAACAACAGATCTAGGTGATAGTTTGTTGGCTACCGGTTTTCCATATTATGACTTTGAGCAAATGGACAAATACCTCAAAATCCTCAATCACTTCATGCAGACCACTCACGGACTCCGAAGAATGGGAAGTGCAGCTGTCGATTTGGCCTATGTGGCTTGCGGAAGATTCGAAGGATTCTTTGAGTATAACCTCAATGCTTGGGATGTCGCTGCTGGGGCATTTATAGTGCAAGAGGCCGGAGGTGTGGTGACAGACTTCAGCGGTGAAAATCAGTATATTTTTGGTCGGGAAATATTGGCAGGATGCGCTGTTCATTCAGAAATGCTAAGAAGTATTCAGAAATATTGGAACTTGTGATTGTCAACTATCAGAACCAAAAACCGTATATTTGATCAACCCAAAACAACAAAAATATGAAATCGTATAAAATATTAGCCACCGCACTCGCACTATCATTGGCCATTTCGTCCTGTGAAAAAGCAAAAGACTTGATTGATACCAAAATAGAATTTTCGCTAGATGAAACATTTACGGCTAAAAATGCCAATGGTGAGTATCTATTTAGCACCGTTTTTAGCTCGCTCGATGATGCGAACATAAGCGATAACATGGCTGATATAAAATCTTATTCTATTGAGAGTGTAACTGTTACTTTAGAGAACTTAGAAACTGAGACGGATCCTTCTTTTGATAAAATAGATATTTTAATCACAGGGACTACGAACATAATCAATTTGCCTATCACGAGTAGCGATGGAGCAATTTCTCTTAAAGGCCTTCAGGCTCAAGGTGCTTATGATATCACTCCGGATGGTGATGCAGCAGCTGCTCTATTGGAGATAATAGAGTCTGGTGAGGATGTTAGCTTGAAAGTTTCTGGTACTATTGATGATGGCCCTGCAACATTTGACATGGCCTTTTCTATTAAAGGTAAAGTTGTTGTTGGTCTTTAATTGGTTAGACTTAACAATAAGAGGCTCCAAGGTTTGAACCCTTGGAGCCTCTTTTGTTATCAATTTACTGGAAATCCTCTGTCTTTCATTAACGCCTCGATCTTCGCATCTCGACCTCTGAATAGACGATAGGCTTCGGCAGGATCCATAGAGTTACGCGGGGCGAATAAATATTTCACCAATTTGCTCGCCATTTCTTTATCATAAAAGCCATCAGGTGACTCCATGAAAGCTTCAGCAGCATCTGCGGTGAGTACATCTGCCCACATATAGCCATAGTATGCCGTAGCATAGCCTTCTCCAGAGAACACATGACCAAAGTGAGTTGATCGATGCCTCATAACCATTTCTTTAGGCATATTTAATTTCTCCAATGTCTCACGTTCAAATGCATCTGGATCTAGATCGCTTGGATCAGTAGTGTGATAATACATGTCCATCAGGGCTGAAGCCAAGTATTCAGTTGTTGCAAATCCTTGATTGAATGTTGCAGCTTTTTTAATCTTGGCTACCAGCTCTTGTGGCATTGGTTCCCCAGATTCGTAATGCACCAAGTATGCATTGATCACTTCATCAGTAGGCAGCCATCTTTCTAGCAACTGTGATTGGAATTCTGTATAATCTCTAACTCCCCCATTCAAGGTTGGGTATTTGACATTTGATGCGAAGAAGTGTAAGGCATGCCCAAATTCATGAAAAAAAGTTGTGGCATCGCTCCAAGAAATAAGTAAAGGCTCACCAGGAGCAGGCTTTACAAAATTCGAATTATTGGATGCCAACACAGTCTTTTTGCCATCGAATGTAGTATGACTGCGATAAGTATTGGCCCATGCTCCTGACCGCTTACCTTGACGGGAATATGGATCCAAATACCACAGCCCGATATGATTTCCAGTGGTTTTGTCTGTGACTTCCCATACCTTCACATCTTCGTGAAAGACTGGCACAGTCCCCTCAGCTACAGGCTCAAATTGGAAATTGAACAACTCCCCCGCTACGAAAAACATTGCTTCTCGCAATTTGTCCAATTGTAAATATTGTTTTACCTCTTCAGAGTTGAGGTCATATTTCTTTTTACGAACTTTTTCAGAATAATACCTATAATCCCACGGCTCGATTGTGATGTTGTGACCAAGCTCATCTGCGACAGCCTGCATATCTTCCACCTCTTCCTTTACCCTCGCTATAGCAGCAGGCCATACCGCTTCCATCATGTTCATGGCATTTTCTGGTGTTTTCGCCATTCTATTTTGCAGACGCCACTCAGCATAGTTGTCATAGCCAAGTAGACCAACTCTTTCTTTCCTAAGCTGAAGAATTTTAGTGATCAGTTCATTATTGTCATACTCATCGCCATTGTCTCCTCTAGAATAATATTGCCTCCAGACTTTCTCTCTAATGCCACGCTCTTCTGAATATCTTAAGAAAGGATCCATGGAAGACCGTGTATTTGTCACACCATATTTTCCTTCCTGACCACGATCAGCAGCAGCTTTTGCAGCAGATTTTTTATAGGATTCTGACAAGCCATTAAGTTCGTCCTCATTTAGATATACAACATAACTTTCTTCATCGGCCAGTACATTGTTGCCAAACTTAGTATGAAGTGATGAGAGCTCTTTGTTGATCTCTGCATATCTGGCCTTAGATTCCTTATCCAGCTCGGCACCATTCATGGCAAAACCTTCGTAAGTAAGCTGTAATACCCGTTGTTGATCATCAGGCAAAGGATTTTCCTTCGAAGCATCATAGACTGCCTTGATACGTGTGAACAGTCCTTCATTCTGAGTGATTTTGGAATTGAATTCAGAAAGTAATGGAGCCATTTCCCCTTGAATAGTTCTAAACTCTGGAGTGGAGAGATTACTTCTCCAGATTCCATAATAAACAAAAGCATTGCCCAGTGCAGATCCTGCTTTTTCCATAGGCACTATTGTATTGTCGAAAGTAGGCGCAGCAGGATCATTAACTATTGCATCAATTTCAGCAAGGTTGAGTTCCATGCCACGTTCTAAAGCAGGCTTGATGTCTGCCAAGTTCATTTTATCAAAAGCTGGCAGTCCATCGTAAGGGCCTGTCCATTCCTGCAATAAAATGTTTGACTCTTGGATGACCTCCTCCTTTGGAGAATCAGCAGGAGAACAACTGATGCCAAGCAAAAATACTAAGGCATAGAGAAGTTTAAATGTAAGTAAATGTTGTTTCATTTGAGATGTAGTTTATTGAGTTCACCACAATTTACTCAATCCCAATTACACAAATGATCCATTTTACATGAAAGGCGCTTCTTATTATGTGAGTTGTTTCTTGATAGATTGATATTCTGCTGGATTGAGCTTTCTGAGATTATAGTTTGAAGCCATCACCTCACTGTATGCCCCTGCACTCTTAATTGCAATGATGTCTCCTCTTTGCGAGGTTGGGAGATTCACTCCTTTGCCAAAACAATCTGATGATTCACAGACTGGCCCTACTACATCATAAAAAGTCATGTCATCAGTCTCTGCTCTACTAATATTTTCAATAAAGTGTTGAGACTGATAAAGCGCAGGTCTAAGTAGCTCTGTCATTCCTCCGTCCAGAATCATGAATTTCTTATGCAGTCCATGTTTGATGAAGAGCACTCGTGTGATCAAAGCACCACACTGACCAACTAGAGATCGCCCTAGCTCAAAGTGAACCTCTTGCTCTACAAGCAATTCAAGATGATTGTCAAATGTTTCAAAATAAGATTTGAAATCTGGTACAAGATTCTCATTAGGGTTCTGATAATCTATTCCAAGTCCACCACCCAAGTTTATCATTTGAACTTGTAGTCCGTGATCAGCAAACCATCTATTGATCACATTGACAGACTGCGCCAATTGAGCAAATACCTCCAGATCAGTGATCTGAGATCCGATGTGGAAATGAAGCCCAATACAACTGATATAACTGCAATTGCTGAGTGTTTCTAATACTTTCTCAAACTCCCAGCTACTGATCCCAAACTTATTCTCTTCTAGACCTGTAGTGATATATTCATGTGTTTTGGCATCGACATTTGGGTTGATACGAAGTGCAATCTGAGCAACTTTACCTTGCTGAAATGCTAGTTCATTGATAATCTCAATTTCTTGGATAGACTCGCAGTTGAAGCAAAAAATGTCATTGGTCAGGCCAATATTGATTTCGGCATCACTCTTCCCGACTCCAGCAAATACTATGTGTTGTGGGTCGAACCCAATCTCGATAGCTCTGTCGACTTCATTTCCACTTACACAGTCCGCACCGAACCCATGGTCTTTGATGATTTCCAGAATTCGGGCATTACTATTTGCCTTAAGGGCATAATGCACATGATATCCAAATTTATTGGACTGACTTTTAGCCTCTGCTAGTGTGTGCCTCAGTAAGTCTAAATCGTATTGATAATAAGGTGTTGGGGATGTCATGCCTCAATTAGTTCTTTTTGTTCAACAAAAAAATGTTGGTGTAGTGAATTTAGTGCTTCCAGTTTGTCCGCACTGTTGATAATAAGTGACACATTGTGCAGGCTACCTCCAAATGAAATCATTTTCACTGGAATATCCTTCAACGCTGTTAGTATTTTGGCACTTTGTCCAGTAAGTTCTTCAGGAAAATAACCAACCACACAAACCACACTCAACTGATCCTCAACTGTCACTTCACCTATTCGCTGAAGTTGTTCTACAATTTTGTCCAAGTGATCTGTATCATCTATGGTCAGCGACACACCCACTTCTGAGGTGGTAATCACATCAATTGACGTTTTGTGCTTTTCGAATACTTCAAAAATATTCTTAAGGAACCCATATGACATCAACATCCGATATGACTTGATCTTGATAGATGTGATGCCATCTTTGGCAGCGATCGCTCGTACTCCTTTTACAAAAGCCTGCTTCTGAATAAGTGTTCCTGGCCTTTCAGGTGCAAAAGTATTCTTTAATAGCACAGGCACATTTTTTTCTTTTGCTGGAAGAATACTTTGAGGATGAAGTACTTTCGCTCCAAAATACGCAAGCTCTGCCGCCTCTTCAAAAGAAAGTTTATTGATCGGCTGAGTCCCAGCCACAAATCGCGGATCATTATTGTGAAGACCATCAATATCTGTCCAAATTTGTATGACTTCAGCGCCAATTGCTACTCCTATCAATGCTGCCGAATAGTCACTCCCTCCTCTTTTTAAGTTATCTATCTGCCCTGAGATGTTTCGGCAGATATAACCTTGTGTAATGATATACTTGCAGTTATTACCTTCCAAAGTCTGCTCAAGGAGTTTAGTAATTTGCTCATGATCAGGCTCGTCTGACTCATTGATTCGCATGAAGTCCAATGCTTGAATTAGAGATGCATCGAGTGAACGAGAATCGAAATAGGCATATATGATTTGAGATGATAACAGCTCACCTTGGGCCAAAATTTCTTTCGGGTTGAATTCAGATAAATTTTCGTTGATCTGGGCACTGATAACCTCAATGTGCTTATCTAGCGTATGGAGTGCTTCGATTCTATGTGCTCCGTCATCAAACAAATCATTGATTACATTTTCATGTCTGGCATTTATAACTTCTAATGTTTGATTGGCAGTCTCGAGCTTACCTGCCTCTATGAAAGAGTTGATGTCACTAAGGAGATTGGTCACCCCTGAAAATGCCGAAAACACTACTATGACTTGTGATGGTGAGTTTGTAATAATCTCAACCGTACTTTTGATCGCTTCTACTGATCCTATGGATGTTCCACCAAATTTTATTACCTGCATATCAATTTATTTTGTACAAAGAACTCTCAAATGTGACTGCAATTAAATTTTATTCGTTTTTTTATCTATTAATATACAAATTGTATAATTTTATACATGCGTACAATACAAGAAGTCACAGAGCGAATAGTAAGTCAGACCCCCTTTTGGGTTGAGGCAATGGATGAGAAGTTGCTAAACTTATCTTCACTTGCAAGAAAGATACAGCCTGAAGTCGAACAGCAGCTTTCGAAAAAAGTCAATACTGGAGCTATCATTATAGCTCTCAACCGTATGCCCGTTGGTGCTAGCATTAAAATCAAACGGGGTATCCAGAAATTTATTAAGCAACTTGGAGATCTCACCGTCAAATCTGACATCTGCGACTTTACCTTTGTTCACTCTCCTACACTTTCTGAGAAAATTGCCCAAGTGATCTTTGATGCTTCAAAACAAGGAGGATTTTTCACTATCTCCGATGGCATTACTGAGGTCACCATTGTAGCGAGCAGATCACTCAAAGAATTGATAATGAATGGAATGCAAGATGAAAAACTTGTCAATGAACAAGATCATTTGGCTTCAATCACGGTCAGACTTCCAAAGAAAAATAGTGAGCAATCTGGGATTTACTATTACATTCTCAGGCAGTTTGCTTGGGCTAACATCAATATAGTAGAGGTGATTTCCACGACCAATGAGATCACTTTGGTAGTCAGCCGAGATGATGTCAATGCAGCATTCACAAAGTTGATGGAACTTAAAGAAGTTTGATTTCAAAGAGTATACTTGCCATATTCTTTCAAGTTATTGATAAGGATAAAGATTAATTTTTCATATTTATGTATGAACACCCATGACCAACAAACACTATTACTCATGATAAGAATACATTATTCTATTTTATTGCTAATCGTATTAGGATGCTCAACCCCAGAAGAACAAACGGACATCCCTAATGACACATCATCAGAAGTAATTGTGGAAGTGAATTCCATAATGCCTGATAAAGTCCTTAATGTTGGATTTCTAATTGTCAACGGTGTTTATAATTCAGAATTGGTAGCTCCGATGGATATCTTGCATCACACGGTTTTTCATACGGATAAGGGAATGAAAGTATTCACTATAGCCCCAAGTTTAGACCCCATTACATCTTTTGAGGGACTGAGGATGCTTCCTGACTACAGTTATCAGCAAGATTCATTGCCACATATAGATGTATTGATTGTGCCGAGCGCTGAGCATAGTATGGACACTGATTTGGAGGACAAAGCACTCATCAATTTTGTCAGAACAGCCGGAGGTGATGCTGAGTATGTAATGTCTTTGTGCGATGGTGCGTTTGTGTTGGCCAAAGCAGGATTACTTGAAGGTTTGGAGTCGACCACTTTCCCTTCGGATATTCCCAGATATAGGGAAGCTTACCCTGATCTCACTGTTCATGAAGGCGTAAGTTTTGTTCATGACGGTAAGGCGATCACCTCAGCAGGTGGTGCCAAATCATACGATCCTGCACTTTATTTATCAGAAATACTATATGGTAAAAAAGCAGCTGAAGGAATCGCCAGGGGACTTGTTATTGATTGGAAGCTTCAAGAGATTGATTATCTCGCAGTTGATCAATAATTCAAACAGATGTAAGATTATGATATAATATAGATCAATAGATCTACCCAACCTGATTAGTTTTGCAGCCAAAGTTATATATAGCAATGGCATGAGGAATGAGTATATAGTAGAGAACAGTAGCGATGGGATTTTTGCATTTGATGTTAGCTCTCAACTAACCACATATAATAAAGCCTTAAGAAATTTTACCGGTGTAGACAAGGGAATAGGAATAGGTGAAAACCTATTCGAAACTATAGGTTTTTTAATAAATCATATTAGTCCTTTGGATATTGAAACAGTATTGCAAGGTAAAGTTGTCACCAAAAAGAGTGTAGTCTATTTCGACAACGTAGATAGACAATATATTCGCTTCAATTTAGAATTGTCTCCTATTTTGGATGATCAGGATGACATAATTGGAGGAGTAGGTCTTGTCAGCTTTATAGAGCGTTACAATGAAGTTGGGACACATAATCAAGATATAATAAAACCAAATGATGTCTCTCTTCTAGAAAGTGAAAAGAGATATCGTGACCTTATAGAGTATTCTCCGTTGGCAATAACTGTTCATAGTGAAGGCAAAATTGTCTTTGCGAATGAACAATCCGGTAAACTACTAGATGTGGATTCACCTCAAGACTTAATAGGTAAAGATTTAATGCACTTTGTGCCTCAAGATCAAAGAGACTCAGTCAGAAAAAAAATTCTAGCTATTCATAAAAATGGAAGAACTGCTCCGATGATTGAAGAAACCTTTATTACTGACAAGGGGAAAGAAATCACAGCAGAGGTAGTTGGAATACCCTATAAGTTTGAAGGTAAACGAGCCGTCCAGATAATAGCACGAGATGTTACTGAAAAGAAAGCTACTGAAAGCGTACTTAAAAGGAGTGAAATTCTACTTAGTCAATTATTTAAGAATGTACCCATCGGAATAGTTCAATTGGATGACAAACGCAGAGTCATACAAGTCAATAAGGGTTTTGAGAATATCTTTGGTTATGATAATAAGGAAGTATTTGGGCAGAAACTCAATGATCTTATTATTCCTAAAGAATCAAGAGGTGAGTCTATCAATATCACAGCGCTGATAGCTGGTGGTGATATAGTAAAGGAAGTCGAAGCATTTAGAAAAACTAAGTCTGGTGAAATGATTCCCGTAATGATATATGGTGTCCCAGTAAAGCTTAAGGATGAAATAATTGCTATATACGGCATCTATGTAGATATCAGAGCCAGTAAGAAGGTAGAGGAGGAGCTTAAAGTGAGAAATGAGGAGCTGGACAATTTCGTGTATAAAGTGTCGCATGACTTGAGAGCTCCATTGTCCTCAACACTTGGATTGATCCATCTTGCCAAACTAGAAGGTAATGATGCAGATCTCAAGCAGTACATAGATCTGATTGGATCACGCATTAGCCAGCTAGATCGATTCATTGCTGATGTACTGAGTCATTCCAAAAATCTACATCAGGATGTCAATACGGAAGAGATAGACTTTAATAAAATCATCGAAAGTAGCTTCGAAGAATTGAATTACTTGCCTTGTGCTGAGACTATTTCACGCAAGGTGACCATATCTGATCATAGGTTTGTGAACGATCATTGGAGAATATCCGAAATACTAAGAAACTTAATCTCGAATTCTATCAAATATCTAAATCCAGAACTTGATGAACCTTATATCAAGATTGATATTGATATTGACGATAAGCGAGCGGAGATAGTCTTTGAAGACAATGGAATAGGTATTGCCAAAGATTTACAACCTAGAATATTTGATATGTTCTTTCGCGCAACTGACTTTTCTGAAGGCTCAGGTATTGGTCTATATATCGTAAAAAATGCAATTGATAAAATTGGTGGTACCATTAGACTGGAGAGTACACAGTACAAGGACGCTAAGTTTTATATCTCTATACCTAATAAATAATCCTAACTTATTTATAACTTTCCCAGACAAAGCATTTTTTGAACTAAAATACATTTTTTGGCTTTGTAAGAATGATTTTGGCATGTCTTTTTCAAGACTCTAAATGAAAGTAAATGCAGTTAGTAGAAGTAAAGACCCCGGAGCAGGCAAAAGAATTTCTTCAGTTTCCGATCAAGTTGTACAAAGGCTCTCCATACTGGGTGAGACCATTGGATTCAGATATTGATAATTTTTTCGATCGTAAGAAGAATAAAACCTTCAGAAATGGAGAGTGTACCAGATGGATATTGTTTGATGATAACCATAAAGTCATCGGTAGAATAGCAGCGTTCGTAAATCATAAAACTGCTGAAAAAGACAACGATCAACCTACAGGTGGTGTAGGGCTTTTCGAGTGTGTCGAAGATCAAAAAGCAGCTTTTATACTTTTCGACAAAGCCAAAGAATGGCTGACTGACAAAGGGATGGAAGCCATGGATGGCCCGATCAATTTTGGAGACAGAGACAAATGGTGGGGGCTATTGATTGATGGGTTTGACCAAGAGCCAAATTATAGCTGCAACTACAATCCTAAATACTATGTTGATTATTTTGAAGCGTATGGTTTTCAAATCTACTTTAATCAATTCACCTATAAGCGCGTAATTAAAGACCCTTTTCATCCTAGGATTCAGGAGAAGGCTGACATGGTGTTCAAAGACCCAGCATATAGATTCGAGCATTTGAAGACAAATAATATTGACAAATACACCGAGGACTTCCGAGTGATTTACAATAAAGCTTGGGCAGCCACGCCTGGTGTAGCAAAAATGACTTCTCCTCAGGCTAAAGCTATCATGAAATCGATCAAACCGATTATGGATGAAAAGATAATCTGGTTTGGCTATTATGAAGATGAGCCAGTGGCATTTTACATCAATTTGCCAGAAATGAATCAGGTCTTCAAATACGTCAATGGAAAACTAGATGTTATCGGGAAGATCAAATTCCTCTATCACAAATGGCGCAAGACCTGCAACAAAATGTTCGGACTTGTATTTGGTGTGGTGCCTCGACACCAAGGCAAAGGTGTAGAGGGTGCATTGGTCATCGCCACAGCCAAGATGGTCCAGGATGAATATCCACGTTACTACGATTTGGAGATGAATTGGATTGGTGATTTCAATCCGAAAATGATGCGTGTGGTTGAGCAGGTAGGTGGATATATCAACAAAACACATGCTACTTATCGGAAATTATTCGATGAGTCAAAGCCATTCAAAAGATGTTCAATTAAGTAGCGATATCTATGTTTAGAATTAAGCCTAGGTATCAGTTCTTGGTAAATAACCTTGCCAAAGGGATGATCTGGTTTGCAGTTCTCATCATTGCATTCATTGCTGCAAGAGAATATCTAAACCTCAATCCAGCATGGATAGAAGCAATGTATGATAGACCTTCCTTAGTCTATACGATTTTTGTTCTGTCAGAGGTAGTATTCGGAATTATCCCCCCCGAGCTGTTTATGATTTGGTCTTTAAAAGGTGGGTTGACCGAATTATATGCTGTTAATGTTCTATTTCTTTCCTTGCTATCTTATGGAGCAGGAGTCCTAGGTTATTTCATAGGATCGAAAATGCGAAAAATACCTTTGCTGCAGCGATTCGAAGAGAAATATCTTCTTCAGTATAAGTCTAACTTAAGACGATATGGGGGTTATTTAGTCATTGCAGCTGCATTGACACCACTGCCATTTTCAGCAGTAGCCATGGCAGTGGGCGTTTTTAAGTACCCATTCAAGTACTATGTATTCTATTCCCTTACTCGATTCTTAAGATTCGGAGTGTATGGATATATCGTATGGCAAGCCAATACTATAGGATAAGAACAAAAGCTCTATTTTCGCATTATTATAAAAACCATTCGCGAACATGTCATCAAAATCAATTAAGAAAGGAGTACTATTAGTCAATCTAGGAACACCAGATAGCCCATCAGTATCTGACGTCAGACGTTATCTTAGAGAATTCTTAATGGATGAACGAGTAATAGATATTCCTTTTGTTCAAAGGTGGCTGTTGATCAACCTGATCATTGCAACATTCAGGTCGCCCAAGTCAGCTAAAGAATATCAAAAGCTATGGGATGAAAGAGGTTCTCCATTGAAGTACTATGGCGAAGACAATACAGCGGCCTTACAGCAACAACTCGGAGATGCATATGTTGTGAAACTAGCTATGCGCTATCAAAACCCAAGTATATTGTTAGGGTTAGAAGCTCTTCGTAGTGAAAATGTAAGTGAAATTATTGTCATCCCACTTTTCCCACAATATGCCTCAGCCTCTACAGGGTCGGTAGTCCAGAAGGTCAATGAAATAGTCAATAAATGGCAGGTTATTCCTACCATGAGGTTTGTCAATAAGTTTTGGGATCATCCCGGATATATCGAGGGTTTTGTGATTCAGGCGAAAGAGATGATGGCAAAGACAGATTATGATTATTTTGTATTTAGTTATCACGGATTGCCAGAGAGGCAGATCATCAAAGCTTCGTCACAGGGATATTGCCAAATCAATGGCAAATGCTGCTCAAATTATAATGCCAAAAACCAATACTGCTATAGAGCTCAGTGTTTCCAGACTTCAGAGTTATTGGCAAAAGGATTGAGCTTAGAAAAGTCTCAATATACTACCACGTTTCAATCTCGTTTGGGAAAAACGCCATGGATTCAACCATATACAGATGAGGTATTGAAAGAACTCCCTGCCCAAGGCATCAAAAAAGTGCTGGCTTTCTCACCCGCATTTGTGGCAGATTGCCTAGAAACGACCATTGAAGTGGGTGAGACTTTCCAAGAGGAATTTTTAGAATCAGGTGGAGAACAATGGGATCTCGTCCCTAGCCTGAACAATAGCCAAGTATGGGTCGATGGCTTGGTGGACATGGTGAAAATTTATTGATAGAGGCTCGGCTTCATAAAAGGAATAAGCGCCAACATCACCGCCTGCTCATAATAGCTTATTCTGGTAATGAGGTCATTAGTAAGAATGCCAACTGCCCCATTTAATTGCTTGGAATTTTTTCTTTCAAAAACCATGTCGTCTGCTATCCCTAGTTCAACACCTTGTTCTACCAATTCCTTAATTTTTATTGGAAGTACAAATGATGCGGTACGTGATTTCCCTAAGGTCTCCCTTGATAAGATCACAATCCATGCAAAAGCTTCCATATCATTATTGTGATAAGCGATCCCTCCTTCTATTCCTACCCAATATTTCGCTTCAGGGTGTGTGTTTCGAGTAGCCAATGCACGATTGTAAGCCCCTTGATAAGTCTCATCGTTTGACATCGGCTGATCGCTCACCCCAGATTCACATTCAGCACCTTGAAAGGCAAATTCCTCAGAAGGGAATGCTTGGTTAAAAGCAGCTTCAACACATTTTATTTTGACTGGATTTTTTGATCCTATGATAACGAGAGGCATGATTTACTAGATTTTGAAAGGCCAAAGTTACCTGCATT
>Ga0316189_10003991_pt1 | contig 14254 bp, 27 predicted proteins | sample LowCovwburrow_MG_FD_204930 | JGI IMG/M metagenome (GOLD analysis project Ga0316189, IMG submission 204930) | Coastal sediment microbial communities from Maine, United States - Lowes Cove worm burrow | ecosystem: Environmental > Aquatic > Marine > Coastal > Sediment | place: USA: Maine...
CCGATATTCATCATTTAAGCCTCGTCATTCTTGCTAAGTTCAATTTAGCTAAAGATAGTCTGGATTTAAGGCAAAAAAAAGAGGCAGCCCGAAGACTGCCTCTTTTAATTTCTTAAGCCGCTTAAATCTTACTCTTCAGCTTCATCTGCTTCTAGAGCAACGCGGGCTTTGTCTTCGGCACCTTTAGCTGATTCGTCGCGATCAACCAATTCAAGGAAAGCCATAGGGGCAGCATCGCCATAACGAAAGCCTGCTTTCAAAACGCGGGTGTAACCACCTGGACGTTCTTTGTAGCGATCAGCCAAGATAGCGAACAATTTAGAGACAGCCGCATCATCACGGAGAAAAGAAGCAGCCTGACGACGCGCGTGCAAATCGCCACGCTTGCCGAGGGTGATCATTTTATCAGCGATACGACGAACTTCCTTTGCCTTTGGCAAAGTGGTCTTAATTTGTTCGTGTGTCAGCAAAGCAACCGCCATGTTGGCAAACATTGCCTTACGGTGGCTTGAAGTGCGATTTAGTTTACGTTGTCCATTGCGATGACGCATGACGGTCTCTCTTTCATATTTAGCCTGACCCTTGGGTCAGATTGCAAAACCCACCGCCACGTTTTTCAATTGAAAAACGGGTACGGCGGGCTGGGCCAGACGGCCCTTATTTCACAAGAATTGCCTACTTAGTAAGGCTCTTCTAGGCGTTTTGCCAAGACTACGATGTTCTCAGGTGGCCAGTTTGGAATTTCCATTCCAAGATGAAGACCCATTTGAGACAGCACTTCTTTGATTTCGTTCAAAGATTTGCGACCAAAGTTTGGTGTCCGCAACATGTCGGCTTCGCTCTTTTGAACGAGGTCGCCAATGTAAATGATGTTGTCGTTCTTGAGGCAATTCGCAGAACGAACGGAAAGTTCCAGTTCGTCGACTTTACGCAACAAGTTTTTGTTGAACGGCAACTCGTCTTGGACTTCTTCTTCAGCTTGTGCAGCTTCAGGTTCGTCAAAGTTCACGAACAAACGCAACTGTTCTTGAAGGATGCGTGCAGCCAAAGCCACAGCGTCTTCAGGGGTAACTGAACCGTTGGTGTGAACTTCCAAAGCCAGCTTGTCCAAGTCAGTTTCCTGACCAACACGGGTGTTATCCACCTTGTAGCTAACTTTGCGTACGGGTGAGAAAACCGAATCAATCGGAACCAGCCCAATGGGTGGATCTTCAGGACGGTTTGCAGCCGCCGTCACATAACCTTTACCGGTATCAACGGTAAATTCGATGTTGACCTTCTTGCCTTCATCTAAGTGGAACAGAACCAAATCTGGGTCCATCACTTCGATTTCAGCACCTGAATCGATCATGCCGGCGGTAATTACGCCAGGTTTGCTCACCGACAAGGTCATCTTCTTCTTACCTTCGCTGTGAACCCGAAGGCCCATAGACTTGATATTAAGGATGATGTCAGTGACGTCTTCACGAACGCCAGGGATGGACGAAAACTCGTGCAGCACACCATCAACGTGAATGGCGGTAACAGCACCACCACGCAACGAAGACAGCAAAATGCGACGCAGAGCATTGCCCAAAGTAAGTCCAAAACCACGTTCGAGTGGTTCAGCGATAACGACGGCGGAACGTAAAGGGTCTTTACCCGGAATTACGTCCAGTTTCGTCGGTTTAATGAAATCCTGCCAATTTTTTTGAATCACGGGTGTGACCTCACAACGCTAGGCACATTATCAAAAAGGGCTGACCCAAAACGGCAGGCCTGCCCCAACACATTTTCCGGTGCAATACCGGGAGTATCGGTCCGATCCAACGGACCGCCTTCTTAAACGCGTCTGCGTTTACGAGGACGGCAACCATTATGCGGGATCGGTGTAACATCACGAATAGACGTAATGTTAAGTCCAGTGGCTTGCAAAGCCCGCAGAGCTGATTCACGGCCAGAACCTGGACCTTTGACTTCAACTTCTACAGTTTGCATACCGTGTTCTCTGGCTTTGTTGCCAGCATCTTCAGCAGCCATCTGAGCGGCATAAGGAGTAGACTTGCGTGACCCCTTAAAACCTTGAGCACCAGCAGAAGACCAAGAAATAGCATTTCCTTGAGCATCGGAGATGGTGATCATCGTATTGTTAAACGTCGCATTTACGTGGGCAATGCCCGATGCGATGTTTTTGCGTTCGCGACGACGAGGACGCGCTTGTGTAGCCTTAGCCATAAGTCAGCCCTTATTTCTTTTTGCCGGCAATGGCCTTTGCAGGACCTTTGCGCGTGCGTGCGTTTGTGCTGGTACGCTGACCGCGGACGGGTAGCCCACGACGATGGCGCAGACCGCGGTAGCAGCCCAAATCCATCAAGCGTTTAATGTTCATCGCAATCTCACGACGTAGATCACCTTCAACTTGGTAATCACTGTCGATTGTTTCACGGATGCGAATGACTTCGTCATCTGTGAGTTGATTAACGCGACGTTCGAGTGGAATGTCAACTTTGGCGCAGATTTCCTGAGCCTTAGTGTTGCCGATTCCGTGGATGTATGTAAGCGCGATTACGACCCTTTTTGAGGTCGGAATATTAACGCCAGCGATTCGTGCCAAAGCCGTAAACTCCTTAGCCTTTGGTTTCAAAGGCTTCGTATTGAAAAATAAGTCTGAAGAGGCGCGATTATAAGAATTAACGCCATCAAGTCAATACGAAGTCTTTCAACTCACAATGTTCTCGAGTTGGCGGGTGACTTCTTCGATAGATGTCATACCGTCAACTTGCTTTAAAATCCCAATTTCCGCGTAAAACGTGGAAATGGGCGCGGTTTGTTCGTGGTAGGCTTTAAGCCTTGCTCGCACGGTTTCTGCGTTATCGTCAGCACGGCGAGAGAACTCGGTCGCACCACATTTATCGCAAACACCTTCCTTTGCAGGCTTTTGAAACGAATCGTGATAACCAACACCACATTTAGTGCAGGTATAACGCCCACAAATTCGTTCCACCATGGCTTCGTCGTCCACTGTCAACTCGATCACGTGATCTAAGTTTAAGGACTTTTCAGCCAGCATTTTGCCAAGAGCTTCAGCCTGAGGTACGGTTCTTGGGAACCCATCCAGAATAAAGCCGTTGGTACAATCGTCTTGATCCACGCGCTTGCAGATCATGCCGATAATCATTTCATCAGAAACCAGTTGTCCTGCATCCATGACTTTCTGAGCTTGAGCGCCCAGATCGCTGCCAGATGCGACTTCGGCTCGCAACATATCACCCGTTGACAATTGAACAACGTTTAATTTGTTTTCCAGTTGTTTAGACTGGGTGCCTTTACCCGACCCCGGAGGGCCCAAGAGGATCAGATTGGTCACCGACGTTTCCCCCGAAGCTTCGACTTCTTGATGAGCCCTTCATATTGATGGGCCATAAGATGCGATTGAACTTGGGTCACGGTGTCCATTGTCACCGTCACAACGATCAGCAAAGACGTGCCACCAAAGTAAAATGGCACAGAATACTTAGACATCAAGATTTCCGGCAACAGACAGATCGCAGCAAGATAAGCCGCACCGACAACGGTCAAGCGCGTCAAAACCTTGTCTAAGTAATCTGATGTATTTTTGCCCGGACGAATACCCGGAACAAAGCCGCCATATTTCTTTAAATTTTCAGCTGTGTCTTGTGGATTGAAGACAACAGCGGTGTAGAAAAACGCGAAGAACACGATCATCAGCACAAACGTAATCAAATAAGCCGGTTGACCACGGCCCATCCAAGCCATCATCGTCGTCACCCACTCAGGACCCTGCCCTGCGGCACTAAGGCCCAAGATGGTCACGGGTAGGCCTAAGATCGAACCTGCAAAAATAGGCGGGATCACACCAGCGGTATTGATTTTCAACGGCAAGTGAGAGCTTTCGCCGCTCGCCTGACCGTTGGCTTGTTGACGTTTTGGATACTGCACAATGATCCGACGTTGAGCGCGTTCAACAAACACAATCAAGAAGATCACAGCAATCACCATGACCATAAGGCCAATGATGAAGATGGTGCTGAGCGCGCCTGTACGGCCCAGTTCCAACGTACCTGCAACCGCAGACGGCAAGTTTGCAACGATACCGGAGAAGATAATTAGGGAAATACCATTACCGATGCCACGCTGGGTAATTTGTTCACCCAACCACATCAAGAAAACAGTACCGCCCGTCAATGTCACAACGGTCGTGAAGCGGAAGAACCAACCGCCTTCCATAACAACGCCACTGGCCATGCTTTCAAGGCCAACAGCGATGCCATAAGCTTGCATCACGGTAATCAGAACCGTCAGATAACGGGTATACTGGTTGATCGTCTTAGACCCGTTAGCGCCTTCCTTCTTAATTTTTTCCAATGACGGTGAAATCGTCGTCATCAGCTGCATAATAATGGAAGCCGAAATGTACGGCATGATATTCAAGGCAAAAATCGTCATACGCGACAGCGCACCACCGGTGAACATATCAAACATACCCAGCAAACCGCTGGAGTTTTGACTAAAGAGATCCTTTAACGCAGCAGAATTGATACCCGGCAGAGGAATATACGTCCCCAACCGATATACAATCAGCGCACCCAAAGCGAACCAAATTCGCTTTTGCAGGTCAGTCGCTTTCGAAAAAGCGCCAAACCGAGCTTGTTGGGTCGCTTGTTCACCCTTAGTTGCCATGAATAGTCGTCTCCGCTTAGATCAGTCTTAGCTGTTGTCAGATTTAGCTTTGAGGTCAATAACTTTGACTTCAGCAATGGTAATCTTACCACCAGCTTTTTCGATCGCAGCGACAGCGGCCTTAGAGGCACCAGCAGCTTCGATGTTCAACTTGGCTTTAACTTCGCCGCGAGCCAGGATGCGAATGCCGTCATAACGACCTTTCAACATACCTTTTTCACGAAGAACAGCTTCGTTGATCACTTTTTTAGCGTCGAGCTTTTTGTCATCAACAGCCTTTTGCAAATCACTGATGTTAAAGACAGCGAACGTTTTTGCAAAAATGTTGTTGAAGCCACGTTTTGGCAGGCGACGATACAAAGGCATTTGACCGCCTTCGAAGCCTAACAAAGACACACCCGAGCGTGACTTTTGACCTTTAACACCTCGGCCAGCCGTTTTACCGGTGCCCGAGCCAATGCCACGGCCTACACGCTTGCGGTTCTTTGTGGAACCAGCATTATCGCGAATATCATTAAGGTTCATAATCTTATCCCTTTTGGATAAAACCGGCTTTAGCCAGCTTCCTCTACGCGAACAAGGTGAGACACTTTGTTAATCATGCCACGAACAGATGGCGTGTCTTCGAGTTCACGTGTGCGATTCATTTTGTTCAGACCAAGACCTTTAAGAGTCTCGCGCTGATCTTTTGGGCGACCGATGGGACTTCCCGTCTGGGTCACTTTTACGGTTTGCTTCTTAGCAGCCATGGGGATTACTCCTTACCTTCTTTGTCACCGCGGCGAGAGACAATGTCACTCACTTTAAGTCCACGGCGAGCAGCCACAGAACGCGGAGATGTCAGACGGGACAGCGCATTGAAGGTAGCCTTCAACATGTTGTGCGGGTTTTGGGAACCATTAGACTTGGTCACCACATCCTGCACGCCCATGCTTTCAAACACAGCACGCATTGGACCACCGGCAATCACACCCGTACCAGCAGGTGCGCTACGCAGCAACACGTTACCAGCACCGAAGCGACCTTCGATGTCATGATGCAAAGTACGACCTTCACGAAGGGGCACTCGGATCATGTTTTTCTTTGCGGTGTCTGTCGCTTTACGAATAGCTTCAGGGACTTCGCGGGCTTTGCCGGTACCGAAACCGACGCGACCTTTGCCATCACCAACAACGACCAAAGCTGCGAACGAGAAGTTACGTCCACCCTTAACGGTCTTTGCAACACGGTTAATACCTACAAGGCGTTCGATCAGTTCGGGTTCGTCATTACGTTCCCGACGACCACCTTGACGATCACGCTTTTGAGCGGGGTTATTCATTTGCTCTTCTCCTTTAGAACGTCAAGCCGCTTGAGCGGGCTGCGTCTGCCAGGGCTTTAACCCGACCGTGATACCGATAGCCACCGCGGTCAAAGACCACGCTTTTAACACCAGCTTTGATGGCGCGTTCAGCGACCATTTTACCAACGGCTTCAGCTGCTTCTGCTGTACCTGTTGACTTGATTTTGGACTTGATGTCCTTCTCAAGGCTAGATGCTGAAGCCACTGTGTGGCCTTGGCTATCATCAATAACCTGGGCGTAAATATAACGTCCAGAACGGAACACAGAAAGACGCGGGTGACCTGCGGATTTCTTTGCGATCTGAGCACGCGTACGTTGTTTGCGGCGCTCGAATAGTTTTTTCGCGTTTGACATAATCCTGACCTACTTCTTCTTGCCTTCTTTGCGGATGATGTATTCGCCTTCGTAACGTACACCTTTGCCTTTGTAAGGCTCAGGAGGACGATACCCGCGAATTTCAGCAGCAATCTGACCAACTTTTTGTTTATCAGCACCAGAAATTTCGATGGTGGTTTGATCAGGACACTTGATTTCAATTCCAGCAGGAACCGGCACAACAACTTCATGACTGAAGCCAAGTTGCATAACAAGGTCTGAACCCTTCATCGCGGCACGATAACCGACACCGGTGATTTCCAACTTTTTAGCAAAGCCGTTTGAAACGCCTTCAACCAAGTTGTTAATCATCGTACGTGTCATACCCCACATTTGGCGAGAACGAGGCTTGCCTTCGCGGGGAGCTACGGTAACGACGTTGCCGTCAACGGTGATATCGACATCATCGGTAAATGATGCAGAAAGTTCACCCAGCTTACCTTTAGCTGACACATTTTGGCCCGAAACCTCGACGCTAACGCCATCGGGGACTTGAACCGGGTTTTTACCAATACGAGACATTTACAACTCTCCCTAAAAGACTTGGCAAAGCACTTCACCGCCCACGTTGGCCTCACGGGCCTCAGCATCAGACATGACGCCGCGGGGAGTAGAAATGATTGAAATACCAAGGCCGTTATAGACGTTGGAGAGCTTTTTGATCTTCGAATACACACGACGGCCCGGTTTGGACACGCGTGCAATTTCTTGAATAGCCGGTTGGCCTTCAAAATATTTGAGTTCGATCTTGATCTCACTAATTCCAGCACTCTTTTCGACTTGTTCAAAACCGCGAATAAAACCTTCACGTTTGAGAACATCAAGCACGTTTGCACGCAACTTGGAAGCCGGAGCAACAACTGATGACTTTTTAGCCATCTGGCCATTGCGAATGCGGGTCAGCATATCACCCAAAGGATCTGACATGGACATGTGTCTATCTCCCTACCAGCTCGACTTGACGACACCAGGGATTTGACCCATGGACGCCAAGTCACGCAATGCGATGCGTGAAAGCTTAAATTTACGATAATTACCACGAGGACGACCAGACAGGCCGCAACGTAGACGAATACGATTTTGCGCAGAGTTGCGTGGAAGCTCGGCGAGCTTCAGACGCGCTTCAAAGCGTTCTTCCATGGACAAGCTATCGTCCTTGGCTTGAGCTTTCAAAACGGCCCGCTTTGCAGCAAACTTTTGAGCTAGACGCTCACGCTTTAAGTTGCGTTCAATAGCGCTTTTCTTAGCCATTATTGATTGCCTCCATCATGATCACCGGTAAACGGCATGTTCAAAGCACTCAAAAGTGCCTTTCCTTCAGCATCGGTTTTGGCAGAGGTACAAATCACGATATCCATACCACGGACTTTATCGACTTTATCGTAATCGATTTCCGGGAAGATGATTTGTTCCTTCAGGCCCATGGCGAAGTTGCCATTGCCGTCAAAGCCTTTGCCGTTAACGCCGTGGAAATCACGAACGCGTGGCAATGCGATGTTGACCAAACGGTCAAGGAATTCAAACATACGGTCTTTACGCAGCGTAACTTTACAGCCAATAACCATGCCTTCACGCAATTTAAAGCCAGCAATGGACTTCGTTGAACGTGTTTTAACAGGTTGTTGACCAGCAATTGCTGTCATTTCGGCGAGCGGTCCCTCAATTTTTTTCTTATCTTGAGACGCTTCACCAACACCCATGTTGATAACGATCTTTTCGAGTTTCGGGACTTGCATAGGATTAGCGTAGTTGAACTCTTCCTTAAGCGCCGGAACGACTTGATCGGTGTAAATTTGTTTTAAACGTGACATCTAATCAACCCTTCCTTAATCCAGTGACTCGCCGGAACGTGCAGAAACACGAACCTTGCGACCGTCGATTTCTTTGAAACTCACGCGCGTTGGCTTATCGTCTTTTGGATCGATGTGAGCAATGTTGGAAAGATGGATCGGAGCCTCTTTCTCAATAATGCCGCCTTCGTTAGCTTGAGTGGGGCGTGTATGGCGCTTGACCATATTGACACCCGCTACGATAGCGCGGTTCTCGTCTTTGTTGACCTTGAGAACTTCGCCGGTGACGCCTTTGGAGCGGCCAGTTAGGACCACGACCTTGTCGCCTTTTTTGATTTTGCTAGCCATTAAAGCACCTCTGGAGCCAGAGAAATGATTTTCATGAACTTTTTAGCACGCAGTTCGCGGGTTACTGGGCCGAAAATACGGGTCCCAATAGGTTCGCCCGTTTTGTTAATCAAAACGGCTGCATTGCTGTCAAAGCGGATGGCTTGGCCGTCAGAACGTTGAATGTCCTTAGCCGTGCGCACAACAACAGCGCGGTGCACGTCACCCTTCTTCACACGTCCGCGCGGAATGGCTTCCTTGACGGAGACGACGATTACATCGCCGACAGAAGCATACCTACGTTTCGAACCGCCTAACACCTTGATGCATTGCACCCGGCGAGCGCCCGAATTGTCGGCAACCTCTAGATTGGATTCTGACTGAATCATGTTACTACCTTTTTATCGTGTTACGGTCTCTGCAAAAGCAACATGCTTATGCAGACTCAGTAACAACTTCCCAAGTTTTGCGTTTTGAAAGCGGACGGCATTCACGGATGCGAATGGTTTCCCCTTGTTTGACGCTGTTGGTTTCGTCATGCGCAGCATACTTCTTAGATTTGCGCACGTATTTCTTATAAATCGGGTGCATAACGCGGCGTTCGACCAAGACAGTAACAGTTTTGTCTTGCTTGTCGCTCACTACGAGGCCCTGAAGAACACGTTTAGGCATTCTCGTTACTCCTTACGATGCGACGGCGCTGGAAACGCGCTCGCCGATTATCGTCTTAATGCGCGCAATATCCTTACGGATGGTATTTTTGCGTGCTGTGTTATCGAGCTGACCGCTAGCGGCCTGAAAACGCAAGTTGAAGCCTTCTTTACGAAGATCTACCAACTCTTGCTTGAGCTCATCATCGCTCTTGGTGCGAAGATCGATCGCTTTCATTGCATTAGTCCTCTTCACCGAAGCGGGTTACAAACTTGGTGCGAATTGGCAATTTAGCAGCTGCCAATTCAAAAGCACGTTTCGCAACGTCCTTTGTAACACCGTCCACTTCGAACATAATCCGACCTGGTTTAACGCGGCAGGCCCAGTATTCCGGAGAACCTTTACCTTTACCCTGACGAACTTCGGCAGGTTTAGCGGTAACAGGCAAATCCGGGAAAATACGGATCCACACACGACCAGCACGTTTCATGTGACGGGTCAAAGCACGACGAGCGGCTTCAATCTGACGCGCTGTAACGCGTTCCGGCTGCATGGCTTTAAGACCATACGATCCGAAGTTCAGTGTGAAACCACCCTTAGCCTTACCATGGATACGGCCTTTGTGTGCTTTACGAAATTTAGTACGCTTGGGGCTCAGCATTTTATGCTTTCCCTATCCTTCAAGTTATTATTTAGCGTGCCGGTTGCTGAGCTTGCGCCCGCTTCTCGGTAGCCATCGGATCGTGAGCAAGAATTTCGCCCTTATAAATCCAAACCTTAATGCCGCACACGCCGTATGTGGTGTGTGCAGACGCGACTGCATAATCAACGTCAGCGCGGAGCGTGTGCAACGGCACACGACCTTCACGGTACCAAACGGTACGCGCAATTTCAGCACCACCCAAACGACCAGCACAGTTAATGCGGATACCTTCGGCACCCATGCGCATGGCACTTTGAACGGCACGCTTCAATGCGCGACGTGTGGAAACACGACGTTCAAGTTGCTGGCCAATGTTGTCTGCAACCAACTGAGCGTCAATTTCCGGCTTACGGATTTCAACGATGTTGAGGCTGACTTCAGAGCCCGTAATTTTAGCAACTTCCTGACGAAGCTTTTCGATGTCTGCACCCTTTTTGCCGATCACAACACCCGGACGAGCCGTGTAAATTGTGACGCGAGCCTTTTTGGCAGGACGTTCGATAATAATCTTCGAAACGCTAGCGGTCTTGAGCTTTTCGTTCAAGAACTTGCGAATCTTCAGATCTTCATGCAACAGATCGGCATAGTTACCATCGGCATACCAGCGGGAATCCCACGTTTTGTTAATGCCAAGACGGAAGCCAATCGGGTTGATCTTATGTCCCATTATGCAGACTCCTCGCGTTCACGAACAATCAAACGAAGATTGGCGAACGGCTTTTGAATTTTACCTACGCGACCACGGGCCCGTGCTCTCCAACGCTTCATAACCATGGCGCGACCGACAGTGGCTTCCGCCACATAAAGACGATCAACATCCAGTTGATGGTTATTTTCAGCATTGGCAATAGCCGATTCCAGTAGCTTCTTCACATCTTGTGCGATGCGACGTTTCGAGAAAGCCAACTGGCCCAGCGCGCTTTCGCAGCTTTTACCGCGAATTGAGCCACAAACCAAGTTAAGTTTTTGCGGACTGACACGAATCATCTTGCCGAAAGCAAATGCTTCGTTGTCTGCAAAAGGACGATCTAAGCTTTTTTTACCCATAACTAAGCCCTCTTGCCCTTTTTATCAGCCGTGTGACCCGTGTAAGTACGGGTCGGTGAGAATTCGCCGAACTTGTGGCCGATCATATCGTCGGACACATTTACGGGAATGAATTTTTTGCCGTTGTAGACCCCGAAGGTGAGACCAACAAACTGCGGTAAAATGGTGCTACGACGAGACCAGGTTTTAATAACCTGATTACGACCAGCATCACGAGCAGTTTCAGCCTTCTTCAGAAGATAGCCGTCAACAAACGGACCTTTCCAGACAGAACGTGGCACTGTGCTCTCCTACTTCTTATGACGGCGGCGCATGATTAGGCCATCCGTCTTTTTGTTCGAACGAGTACGCTTACCTTTAGTAGGCTTGCCCCACGGTGAAACCGGATGACGACCACCAGAGGTACGGCCTTCGCCGCCGCCATGTGGGTGATCGACCGGGTTCATGGCGACGCCACGTACACTTGGACGCTTGCCAAGCCAGCGATTACGGCCAGCCTTACCAAGCTTGATATTCTTTTGGTCCGGGTTTGAAACCGCACCGATGGTTGCTAGGCATTCACCGCGAACCATACGCAACTCACCGCTCATCAAACGAAGCTGTGCATAACCTTGGTCTTTACCAACCAGTTGAACGTAAGCGCCAGCGCTTCGTGCAATCTGACCGCCCTTGCCGATTTTCATTTCCACATTGTGGACAATGGTACCAACAGGGATGTTTGCCAATGGCAAAGCGTTACCAGGTTTGATGTCTACGTTTCTGCCAGAAACGATTTGATCGCCTTCGGCCAAACGTTGAGGAGCAATGATGTATGCCCGTTCGCCGTCTGAGTAAGCCACCAACGCGATAAACGCGGTGCGGTTTGGATCATATTCCAAGCGTTCAACAGTTCCGACAACGTCGAATTTGTTGCGTTTGAAATCAATTGTACGATAGCGACGCTTATGTCCGCCACCGATCCGGCGCGCAGTGATGCGACCGGTATTGTTACGACCACCATTTTTGCGAAGACCTTCGGTCAATGCTTTTTCAGGTGATCCTTTGTAAATACCTGTACGATCTACGAGAACGAGGCCACGCCGTCCCGGAGTCGTTGGTTTGTACTGTTTTAAAGCCATATTACAGTTAACCTCTTCCTATACGCCAGTGGTTACGTCAATAGAGTCGCCGTCAGCAAGTGTAACGACAGCTTTTTTCATGTCGTCACGTCTGCCCTTACGGCCACGGAATGTTTTGCTTTTACCCTTTTGAACCAGAGTATTCACGCCAGTAACTTTGACGTTGAAGATACCTTCGATGGCCTGTTTGATTTCAGGCTTAGATGCATCGATGGCAACTTCGAAAGCAACTTGATTGTGTTCGGACATCAAGGTCGCTTTTTCTGTGATCATTGGGCGACGAATGACTTCAAACATGCGTTCTTTAGAAATGCTCATTTGAGACGCTCCTGAAGCTTTGCTACGCCGTCTTGCGTCAACACGAGTGTGTCGTGTCGCAAGATGTCATAAACGTTTGCACCTTGGCTTGGCAGAATGTCGATACCGATTAAGTTGCTAGCAGCCAATGCGAAGTTTTCACTTACAGCAGCACCATCAATAACCAGTGTCGAACCCCAGCCCAACTTTGCCAACTTTTTGGAAAGATCAGATGTTTTTGGGGCTTTCATATCAGCCGTATCCAAAACAACCAACTTGCCTTCAGCTTGCTTAGCGGACAGAGCCGTCATAAGGGCCAATTTGCGGACTTTCTTTGGCAGCTTGTGTTCGTAAGAACGCGGCGTAGGACCAAAGACTGTACCACCACCACGCATTTGCGGAGCACGGGTTGTACCTTGACGGGCACTACCTGTGCCTTTTTGGTTAAATGGTTTCTTACCACCACCAGAGACTTCAGAACGTCCCTTGGTTTTGTGGGTGCCTGCGCGACGTTTGGCAAGCTGCCAATTTACGGCACGAGCAAGAAGATCGCCACGAACAGGAGCGCCAAAGATAGCATCATCCAAATCCACGGAACCTGACTTCTTGTTGTCGAGGCTAATTACATTGAGTTTCATCAAATTATTCCTTCTCGCCTGCATCAGCTTCAGCAGCGGGGGCTTCGGCTTCGGCTGCAGGTGCTTCAGCTGGTGCTGGAGCAGCATCGGCTTTAACAGCAGCAGGGAAAGGCAGACCATCTGGTGCCGCGCGCTTTACAGCGTCACGAACCAAAACATAACCACCCTTGGAACCCGGGACAGAACCCTTAACCAAGATCAGGCCACGCTCGTCATCAATAGACACGACTTCAAGGTTCAACGTGGTAACACGTTCTGCACCCATATGGCCGGCCATCTTTTTGCCTTTGAAAACTTTACCAGGATCTTGACATTGACCCGTAGAACCGTGTGAACGGTGAGAAATTGACACACCGTGTGAAGCACGAAGACCACCAAAGTTGTGACGTTTCATGGCGCCGGCAAAGCCTTTACCAATAGAAGTCCCCGTCACATCAACGAACTGTCCACCAACAAAGTGGCTGGCAACAAGTTCGGACCCGACGTCTACCAATGCATCGGCAGGCACGCGGAATTCAACGAGCTTTTTCTTTGGTTCAACTTTTGCCTTAGCGAAATGGCCACGCATGGCTTTCGATAGACGTTTTGTTTTTGCAGCGCCAACACCGAGTTGGAGGGCTGTGTAGCCATCCTTATCTTCGGTTTTTTGGGCCACGACTTGGCAATTGTCCACACTCAACACGGTTACAGGAACGTGAGTTCCATCATCCTTGAAGATGCGGGACATACCAACCTTTTGGGCTATTAATCCGGTACGCATAGGTCCCTTTCTAAGCTTTTTTCAAAAGCTTAATATTAAAGTTTAATTTCAACGTCTACACCGGCAGCGAGGTCGAGCTTCATCAGCGCGTCCACGGTTTGTGGTGTAGGGTCAACGATGTCCAACACGCGCTTGTGCGTGCGAATTTCAAATTGTTCACGTGACTTTTTATCAATGTGCGGGCCACGCAAAACAGTGAATTTTTCAATCTTAGTCGGCAGCGGGATAGGCCCACGAACCTCGGCGCCTGTGCGCTTAGCGGTTCCGACAATCTCGTCAGCGGACTGATCGAGTACGCGGTGGTCAAAAGCTTTCAACCGAATGCGAATATTTTGATGTTCCATTTTATGAACCTATCAGTAAGTTACCCCCGTCCGAAGACGGGGGCTTCAAGAAGTTTAATCAATAACCTTAGAAACGACGCCGGCACCAACGGTGCGGCCACCTTCACGAATAGCAAAACGCAAGCCGTCGTTCATCGCGATTGGAGCGATCAATTCGACTTCCATTGCGATGTTATCGCCA
>Ga0316189_10003993_pt1 | contig 14249 bp, 11 predicted proteins | sample LowCovwburrow_MG_FD_204930 | JGI IMG/M metagenome (GOLD analysis project Ga0316189, IMG submission 204930) | Coastal sediment microbial communities from Maine, United States - Lowes Cove worm burrow | ecosystem: Environmental > Aquatic > Marine > Coastal > Sediment | place: USA: Maine...
CCCCGATCTATCGGTGTCCGGCGCGGTGGGTGTCTCGGGGCTCGGTGAGTCCGCAGCCGAGGCCCGCAGCGAGACCGGTAGCGGCGCGTTCAACGACTGGAGCGTGGGCGCGTCGCTGTCGGTGCCACTGCCCGCTCGGGGCCTACGGGCGGACTGGACTCAGGCCCGGATCGCACAGCAGGCCGCACGGATCGCGCTGGAGGCAGCCGAGCAGGACCTGTACATCCGCGCGCAGGCGGCGGTGCGGCGCGTCCAGCGGGATCGGCTGCGCTCCGAGCTGGCCGCTGAGACGGTCCGGGTCGCGAACCTCGCGCTGCAGGCAGACCAGGAGCTGCTCAGGGAGGGGAAGGGCTCCACCCGCGACGTCGTGGTCTCGCTCGAGGCCCGCGACCGGGCCACCGCAGCCGAGCTGCAGGCGCTGATCGACCTGCAGGGCAGTCAGCTCGACCTCAAACGGGTGACCGGGAGCCTGGTGGGCGGAGTCACGCTCGAACCGCAATGACCGGAGGCAGCGCCGCTGCACGGCGCGCAGGAAGCCAGCCAAACACCAGCCCCTCGGCCATCGACAACGCCAGCGCCAGCGCCACGGCCTTGGGGTGCACCGACGTGGCCCAGCCGGTCGCGCCGGCCACGGTCCAGGCCAGCAGCACGCCCGCGATCACCCCCGCGAGCCCACCGACCAGGCTGATCATCGATGCCTCGACCAGAAACAGGCGGGCGATGTCGCGCGGACGCGCCCCCACGGCGAGGCGCACCCCGATCTCCCGGGTCCGCTCCAGCACGCTGGCCAGCATGATGTTCATGATGCCGATCCCGCCCACGAGCAGAGAGATCCCCGCGATCAGGCCCATCACGATGTTGAACACGCGCTGCTGGGCCTGGGACTGCTCCAGCAGCCGCAGAGGCACCAGCACCTCGTAGTCCTTCTGCTCGCGGTGCAGCCGCTCCACGACCCGGCTCGCGATCCCCACGTGGCCGAGCACGTCCTCGACCGCACCCACCGTGACCAACACCTCGGACAACTCCGGGGTCCCGTCGCTCGGCGCGAGCCGCCGCAGCGCCGTCGCGAGCGGCACCACGACCGCCCCGGACCGGTTGTCGACATCGACCCCGTCGAGCTGCCCCGTCGTGCCCGCGCCGTCCTCGAACAGCCCCACCACGGTCAGCCAGGTGTCACCGACGCGCAGCCGATGCCCCAGCGCGGGGGAGGCGCCGAACAGCTCTCGCTGCGCCGTGCGGCCCAGCAGGCACACCAGCGCGGCGTTCTCCTCGTCGATCGGCGTGAGCGGCCGCCCGGCCTCGAGGACCAGGTTGGACCCGGTGAGCCAGGCCGGATCCGCGCCCATCACCTTGACCTTGGCTGGGTCACGCGGGCGGGGAAGCAACTCGGCGAACTCGAGCTCCCGCGCGCCCCCGACGCGCTGGGCCGCTGGGAGGCTCTGTGCGAGCGCGTGGAGGTCACGCAGGCTGAGGCCGGGCGACTTGCGCCGCACCTCGGCGAGGTTCTTCGGGTCGGCCGACAGGTCGCGGTTGCGGATCTGGATGTTGAGGATCCCGAGCTCTGCGATCAGCGCCTCCTGCTCGCGCCGCGCCCCCTCCCCGATCGAGAGGATGCCGATGACAGCTGCCACACCGAACAGGATCCCGAGCCCGGAAAGCAGCGATCGGACCCGGTGCACGAGCAGCCCGTCGCAGCCCTCGCGAAGGAGCTCCGCGATCACGGGCCCGTCGGGGAGGAGGCTGCGGCGGGGGATCCGGCACGCGGCGTCGTGCCGGCGAGATCCGGGTCGATCAGCGCCACCTCCGCACCCGCCTGCAGGCCCTCGGAGACCACCACGTGGGTGTCGTTGGTCGTCCCGAGCTGCACGGGCACAGCGGTGAATCCACCAAAGCCGCGGACGTACACCTGCGGCTGCTCGCCGTCGTAGAACACGGCCTCCTGCGGGATCGACAGCACGTCCTCCAGGTGACTCACCAGGACCTCGGACCGGACGGTCATCCCCGGCTTCATCACGTCGGAGGTGGCCGCCAGCGTCACCGTCACCTCGAGGTGCTTCACCTCCCGCTCCCGGTCTCGGCGGACGGCGAGGTCCGCCACCTTGGTGACCTCCCCCTTGTGTGCTGGGTCCGGGTGGGCATCGATCACCACGTCGACGGACTGCCCCACTGCCACCTTGGCCGCGTCGACCTCGTGGACCCAGGCTTCGACCTGCATATCGGTCAGGTCTGGCAGCTCGAGGATTCCGGATCCTCCCCACACCGTGTCGCCTGCGCTGATGGGACCGCGGCTACCGCCCTTCCAGATGGACGGGAGGATCACAATGCCCGGTGACGGTGCATGCATGACGGCCTTGGTCAGCGCGTCCTCGGCCTGGCTCAGCTGCTTCTTCCAGCGCTCCGCCTCGAGCCCGAGCAGCTCGAGCTCGGCCTGGTTCTCGAGGCGGGCAGACTCCATCGAGGACTTGGAGCGCTCGAGCGCGATCGTGGCCGCCTGCACGTCGATGACCGCCGCCTCGCGCTCCACCCGCGGCACCGTCTCGGACTCCGTCGTGCGCATCTCGGCGCGCCGCAGCGCCAGCTCGGCGTTGGTGATCTCGTTGCTGAGATCGCCAATGCGAACCTGCATCTGCGCCTCGCGCTGCTCGATCTTCATGATCGAGATTTTCAGATCGTTGTCGGCCTTCTCGAGCTTGTTCTGCAGATCGGTCTCGTCGAACTTGACCAGCTCGTCGCCCTCCTGGACGCGGGTCCCCTCGTCGACCACCCAAGTCACCTTGGTCTGCCCGGGCAGATCAGGTGCCGACATCGACACCGATCGCACTGCCTTGAGCTCGCCAGGAATGGGCAGCACGACGTCGAACGAGCCGCCGACAACCTCGGCGGTGGGCACGTCCTGGCCACCACCCAGGCAGGAGATCACCAACAGCATCCACATGCCGGTCCCACTAACTGGCCTGGCACACCAACGCGCAATGAGGTAGAACGCTCCGGGCTTCATGCCCAGCGAGGGGTCGAAAGGCCCCAGTAAAGGGAAGCAGGCGCCTACTGCCTGCACACACTATCGCCCACTTACGTGGGCGGATGCGAACGAGAAATCCAGATGTCGAATCCGAAGCTCTTTGTCGGTGGCCTTTCGTGGGACACCTCCGATCACTCTCTTGCCGAGGCCTTCGAGGCGTACGGCGAGGTCACCGACGCCAAGGTCATCACCGACCGTGACACCGGCCGGTCCAGGGGCTTCGGCTTCGTGACCTTCGCTCAGGCTGCTGATGCGTCCACCGCGATGCAGGCCCTCGATGGTGCAAACCTCGACGGTCGGACCATCCGCGTCAACGAAGCCAACGAGCGTCCCCGCGGCGGCGGCGGCGGCGGCGGCGGCGGTCCTCGCGGCGGCGGCGGCGGTGGTGGCGGTGGCGGCGAACGGCGCTGGTAACAGCTCCGTCGCTGCGTCGAGCGGCCGGTCCCTTCGGGGGCCGGCCGCTTTTGTTTTTGGGGGACCGCACGATACGTGCCGGCCTCTGGAGGACCCCATGGCTGACATCGTGCGCGGGACCGGCGTGCTGAGCTTCCCTTGGCCCACCATCGACCCGTTCTTGTTCTGCGCGCACCACGACGACGCGTACCCCCGCGGGAATGAGGCGCAGGCACCAGCGGTATCGCTGGCTGGCCGCAAGCTCGGGATGGACTTCTCCCAACGCGACGGGTTCAGCATGTACCACGGCGAGACGGTGCCGGGCTTTCCGCAGCACCCGCACCGCGGCTTCGAGACGATCACGCTCGTCCGCAAGGGCCTGATCGACCACAGCGACTCCCTCGGCGCCACCGCGCGCTTCGGTGGCGGAGACGTCCAGTGGATGACCGCGGGTCGCGGGATCCAGCACGCCGAGATGTTCCCACTGGTCCACGAAGACGCCGACAACCCACTCGAGCTGTTCCAGATCTGGCTCAACCTGCCGGCCGCCGACAAGATGGTCGACCCGTACTTCACGATGCTGTGGGCGGACACGATCCCGGTGATCGAGGCGAAGGGCTCTCGGGTCGCGGTCGTCGCCGGGTCCATCGGGGCCGTCGCCGGACCACGCACGCCGCCCAACTCGTGGGCCGCGCGTTCCGAGAGCGACATCGGGGTGTACACCGTCACGCTCGACGCAGGCGCGTCAGTGACGCTGCCACCGGCCCGGCCGGGGACCAACCGGGTCGTGTACTTCTTCGAGGGCCGCAGCGCCGAGGTGGGCGGCCGCGCGCTGTCCAGCCACACCGTCGTCCACGTTCGCGAAGACCACCCCCTCACCATGACCGGCGGCGCCGACGGCGCCGACATGCTGGTGCTGCAGGGCCGACCGATCGGCGAGCCGGTGGTCCACCACGGGCCGTTCGTGATGAACACCAAGGCAGAGATCCAGCAGGCCATCGCCGACTACCGTGCGACGCAGTTCGGGGCGTGGCCCTGGCCGTCGCCCGGCCCGGTGCACGCGCGCAGCCAGGAGCGCTTCGCCGTGCACGCAGACGGCACCCGTGAGACCACCGGCTAGCGTGTGGCGCACCGCCTTCGGGCTGCAGCGCGCGCCATGGCCAGCTACGGTGCAGCATGACTGACCAACTGACTTGGTGGAAGAAGGGAGTGGTGGGCGCGCTTGCGTGGGCCACCGCCATCACAACGGCGCACCTCGGACACGGCATGGGCCTGATCCTGCTCTTGGGCCAGCCGCCGCACACAGCGTTCGCGCTGCGCGGCGTCCTCTCAGAGCTCGTGCTCGGAGGCGTCGTCAGCCTTCTGCTCGCGCCGGTGCACCGGCTGGCGCGCGGGGGCTTTCCGGTCCAGATAGGCGGACTCGCGCTGATCTGGCTGGTCATGGAGCGCATGGTCATGGTCGATCCCAGCAAGCCCCTGATGTGGCTGGGTCCCACCATCGCGGCGCTCGTGCTCCTCGGCATCGGTGCCGTCGTGGCGCGCAGCTCGGTCCGTGCGGCCGTCGGCGCCGCTGTGCTGCTGCCGCTGGCGCTGCTCCTCGCACCCGAGGTCCGCAGCGCGCTGTTGGACGACGCGCCTCCCAAGCCCGTTCTGAAGCCCGCGCGGGCCGGTGCGCCCGACGTCCTGTTCATCGTGATGGACACCACCCGCGCGCAGAGCAGCTCGGCCTACGGCTACCACCGGCAGACCACTCCGGTGCTCGAGCAGCTGGCGAGCGAGGGAGTCCTGTTCGAGCAGGCGAGCGCGCCGGCCACCTGGTCCCTGCCCGCCCACGCCGCTCTGTTCACGGGCACGTTCCCGTCGTTCAACGACGCCCACGCCGAGACCCGCAAGCTGGGCAGCACCCTACCCACGATCGGCGAGGTGTTCGCGGACGCCGGCTACGAGACGTGGTGCTTCTCGGCCAACCCGCACATCAGCGATGCCTTCGGGCTGACCCGCGGCTTTCACCACCAGGACAAGGCGTGGAAGGCGGGCCCCAGCGCGCGGCAGTTCAGCTTCCCCTTCCGGATGATCGACCTGCTCGGCTTCGGGGAGTCCGACAAGGGCGGCGCCTTCGTGGTCGACAACATCGCCTCGTGGTGGGACGACCGGCCGGAAGACAGCGCCCCCGCCTTCGTGTTCGTGAACTTCCTCGAGGCCCACTTCCCGTTTCACCAGCTCCCGCGGGACTATGTGCGGTCGTACCAGGACCGACCGATGTCCGAGCTGCGGCAGGTCGGACAGATCTCGTTCGGTGCCCAGTTTGGCCGCCCGCTGACCCAGGCCGAGGTCGACCGCATCGCCGCGCCGATGGTCGACCTGTACGACGGCGGCGTGCGCTACACCGACGCGCTGGTGGGCCAGGTCATCGACGAGTGGCGCGACCGTGGGCTGCTCGACAACACCGTCGTCGTCGTGCTCGGCGACCATGGCGAGATGATGGGCGAGCACAACGCGTTCGGGCACGTCACGTCGATGTACGAGGAGGACCTGCGGGTGCCGCTGATCTTCCGCTACCCGCCCGGCCTGCCCGCCGGACGGCGGGTGCCCGACCCGGTCTCCACCGTGGGCACCATGGCCACCCTGGCGGAGCTCGCCGGGGTCCCCCTTCCCGCACTCCCCACGCCGAGCGGCACGCCCCACGTCACGTCACTTCTCCCCGCGCTAGACGGCGCGGACGCTGGCCAGCCGGTGATCGCCGAGCGCTACGAGGAGCACCTGCTGTCGGCGCGGTTCGGACCGGGCGAGGCCAACGGCGACGGGCCGCTGGTCGACCCCCGGGGCCGCTATCGCTCGTTCCGGCTCGGCAGCCTCAAGATGGTCGAGCACTTCGTGCCGGCGCAGAACGGCGCGAACGAACACCACAGCAACCACCTCTACGATCTGTCGGAGGACCCGGGCGAGCTGCACGACCTCGCGCAGACGCCGGAGGGGAGCGAGATGATGAGGGCCCTGCAGGCCACGCTGAACGCGCACATGATCGGGCTGCAGCTCAAGTCGCTTGGCGCTGATGTCGACCCGGCCAACGTCGCCGACGTCGCCGACAACGACCCCGAGACGACACGTGCACTGTGTGAGCTGGGCTACCTCACAGGTGCCAAGTGCGACTGAGGCGACGCAGCGAGGGGCACCGTGACGGTCCCAGACGCCTTTCAACTGGCGCAGTCGCTCGCGAAGCCCTATCTAACTGTGTGTCAGGAGAACACCATGGCAAAAGCACGCCCTACCGTCCAGAAGCGCGCCAAGGAAACCGCCCGGATGGAGAAGAAGATGCAGAAGGCCGCCCGCAAGGCGCGCCGTGAGGAAGAGCGCGAGGAGCGCCTCACCTCGCCGAGCGAGCACGACGATCCCGATATCGCGGGCATCGTGCCCGGCCCGCAGCCCGTACAAGAGTGGGACGAGAGCGAGTTCGAGCTGCCCTAGCAGCGCTCGGGGAAGGGCCCCCACCGGGGGCCGGACTTGTCCCGAGCGATGCGACCGAGGGAGGCCCGCAACGGGCTGAACAGCAACATCAGCCAGCAGGGCGCGGGAATCTCCGGTCTCGCAGAGACCGACCGGAGAATTCTCGAGCACCGCTAGCGGTTGGGCGCAGCCACACCACCGCGCAGGAGCTCCGCGTTCTCGAGGCCGTAGTGCTGCCGCAGGTGGGTCGCGAAGGTGTTCACCGTCTGCTGGTCGAGCCGGTGGGGCGCGCCCACGAACAGCCCCACCAGATCCGTCGTGGACAGGTCTGGGTCGCGCTGCAGGGCCACCACCGTCTCGACGGTGACCGTGCTGAAGTGATCGTCGGCGAGCTCGTTCGCCCAGCCGATGATCGCCATCGCGTTGGCAGCGTCCGCCTGGGCGATGAGCTGATCGTCGGAGGCGGGGTAGACCTTGGGGTCGGTCGGGATGCCAGCCTTGTCGAACCCGACGTGCGAGGTGTCCGTCGTGGTCGCCTCAGGGCCGAACTTGCGCTCGCCGCCCAACAGGGTGTCCCAGCGGGGAGCCGCCTTGACCGTGATCGGCGCGCTGCAGGTGCGCGTCCAGGCCACGACGTCGTACCGGAAGGTGTCGTAGACGTCCTCCCAGATGGTCTTGTCGGTCTGGGCGAGCTGCGCAGTGAGCTGGGCGAAGTCGGACTGCGCCGTGGCGCGGTCGCCGGAGGCCGCGTCGAACCCGACCTGGAGCCGCGCCACAGCCTCGGCGGCGGGGACCCGTTCGATCGCGAGCGCATCCAGCTCCTGCCGGGACGCCGCCTGCGTGTTCTGCAGCCCGACGACCACGGCCTGCCACTCGTTGACCCGGCCGGTCTGCTCGGCGAGCTTTCCCTCCCACTGCGCGATGGCCTCGGCTGAGGCGCCCTCCTGCTGCATGTTGTCAAGCTGGTCGAGCAGGTTGTCCCGCAGTTCCTGCGCGGCCTTCAGCTGGCTGTCCGCCCGGTCGATCTTCGCCTGGACCCCGTCGAACTCAGCCTGAGCGCCGCCCGCCCGGTTGTCGAACGCGGCGAGCGCATCCTGCGCGGACTTCAGCTGCGGCGCCAACACGCCGACCTGGCCGCCCGAGATCATCTCGATCTCGCGCGCCTGGTCCTTGCGCGCCGTCAGGTCGGCCCACAGGGGGTTGGGCTTCTCGACCTGCCCCGAGACGTACTCCTTGGTGGTCGGCGTGACCTGCTTGCTCTCGCTGCACCGCGCACGAAACACCGACAACGCCATCGTCACGTCGCTGGCGGAGGTGGTGCCCACGGCCGCGTCGCTGATGTTGGGAAGCGCCTTGTTGACCTCATCGCGCAGCGCTCCGCCCCGGGTGAGCTCCCCATAGACCCGGGTCCGCAGGGTGAACTGCCCCGCGCTGCGGAGCTGGTCTGCGAGGCCGCGCGCCTGGTCGATGTCGCTGCGGCGCCCCGCGATCTCGTAGGCCCGTGCGAACAAGACGCTCGCCGCGCCCTCGCGCTTGCCGCGGATCTTGGACTTCGCGCGCGCGACCAGCGCATCGGCCCACGAGATGCGGATCTGTTGCTCGAGCGCGGTCACGTCGCCGGCGCGGCTGGGCTCCAGCTCCGGGATGGTGTTGAGGGTGTCCAGCGCCTCCTCGTGCTGCCCGTCATCGAGCAGCCGCCGGGAGTCGTCCATGAAGTGGGCCCGGGAGCGCTGCAGCGCCTCGGCCAGGAACCCGGCGTCGGGCAGGATGTCCGTCGTGAGCACCGCGATCTGATAGGCGATGCGGTGCTCGCCCGCGTCCCACGTGCGGTCGAAGTCGTACTGCAGCGCGGCGCTCAGGTCGTTCTTGAGGTGAAACACCTCGGGGCGGTCCCGGTCGAGCTCCCGGACGTACTCGAGCGTGTCGGCGACGCGCTCGTACTGCCGCAGCTCGAGGCTCGCCTCAGCGTCGCCCAGCGCATCCTCGACGGCGTTGTCACGCGCGACTGCGTGGGCGTGCTTGGCCTCCTCGTTGCCGGGCTTGGTCTTCACGGCCTGGTCGTAGGCGCTGTACGCGGTCCGCCAGTCGCCGCCATCGGCCGCCCGGTTCCCATCGCGCATCGCCTGCTGAAAGGCGCAACCGCTGACAACCAGCGCGCCCAACACCAGGAATCTCCATCCCCCCAACGATCACCTCCACACCGACGATAGCAGTGTTCACCGCACCCTGACCTCATCGGCCTCAGTCAGCCCATCCAGGACTTCGATCTTTAGCCCGTCCGACAGTCCCACCGACACGTCGCGCTCCACGAACGCATCGTCTGCAGTCCGTACCTGCACGTACACCCGGTCGCCGTCGAATGCGAGCGCCCTCTCGTCGATCGCCAGCACCTGATCGCGGCGGTCGAGCACAATGTCCGCATTGGCAGATGACCCTGCGCGGATGAACAGCCCCTCCTCGGGGGCGATCGCAGCGCGGATCTCGAACTGCACGGTGCCGTCAACGAGCAAGCCCTTGGGGCTGATGTACTCCAGTGACCCCTGGATCTTCCGGTCGCTTAGCGCGCTGACCGAGATGTCGAGCGGCATGCCCTCGCCGAGCCGTCCCACCTCGGACTCGTCGACCTGGCCCTCGAACACCATGTCGGTCATGTCGGCGACGCTCGCGATGGTGGTGCCCGCATTGAACGTGTTGGTCTCGGTGACCGACTCGCCCTCCTCGACATCCACCGCCAACACCATGCCCGCGACGGTCGACCGGACCTCGGTGAGCACGTTGCCGCTGCCACTGGTTGCGCCTTCCTTGACGATCTGCAGGTTGCCCCAGGCCGCGCCGTACGCCTGCCGCGCGAGCTCGTGATCCCGGCGGATCCGGTCGACCTCGGACACCGACAGCGCTGCCCGCGCGATCAGCGCCTCGGCGCGCTGCAGCTCCTGCGCCGCGCTGTCCGCCTGGATGCGGGCGCTGCGGACGCTGGCCTGGGCGTTGTTCAGCGTGGCGGAGTCCGGGATGATCGTGACCTCCGCGATGAGGTCACCGGCGTCCACCTCGGCGCCCGGCTCCACGTGCAGCCGCGAGACGACCCCCGAAACGCGGCTCTTGATCTCGATCTCGACCCTGGGCACGAGCGCGCCCGTCGCCACGGTCTTGAACGAGATGTCCGTGACCTCGGGACGGATCACCTGGGTCTCCTCGTGGCTGTCGCCGCTGCGGGAGAGCAGGAAGCCCAGGGTCCCCAGGAACGCGAGCGCCGCGCCGGCGAGAAGGAAGGTAGGAAGCAGGGCACGTCTCATCGAGGACTACTCCGAGCGCAGGGCATCGACGGGTTGGATGGCCACAGCGCGCTGGGCGGGCAGCAGGCCAGCCACGATGCCGGCGATCGCTAACAGAATGACGGCAGTGATCGCGGACAGGGGCTGGATCCGGGGCACCCCGAAGCTGGGATTGTCCGGGCCGATGAGCGCCCCGGCCATCTGCAGCACGAGCAGGCCGCCGAACAGCCCGACCGCGCCGGCGATGCCGGTCATGACGAGGGACTCCTGCAGCACCATCGCGACGATCGACCACGGGGTCGCGCCCATCGCGCGCCGCACGCCGATCTCCCGAGTGCGTTCGCGCACGACGATCAACAGCACGTTGCTGACCCCCACCGCGCCGGTGAGCAGCGTGGCGATGCCGACGAGCCAGGTCAAGCCGCGGATCCCGGTGAACAGCTTGCGCACGCGGCTGAACTCGACCTCTGAGTTGTAGGACCCAAGCGCCTGTGTGTCCTCCGGATGCACGCCGTGGCGGTGCCTCAGCAGCGCCTTGACGTCCGCCTCCAGCTGGGACCCCGACACGTGGTCGTACCCGGTGATGGCGAACCACTGCACCTGGTTGGGCACGTTGAACGCGCGCTGGAACGTGGTGAACGGCACGTGGATGGTCTGCTCGGCGCGGTCGCCGCCGTCATCGCCGGCCTCGGAGTGGAACGTGCCCACCACCTGAAACTGCACGCCGCGGATCGCGACCCACGCGCCGAGGGGCTCGCCACCGTCGGGCCACAACGTCTCGACCACCTGCCGCCCGAGCACCGCGACCTTGCGGTTGCGCGCGATATCGAGGTCGTTGATGAACCTGCCACTGTCCCAGGCCAGCGGCATGATGTCGCGGTACACCGGGTAGTCGCCCATGATCTGGAACGCGCCGGACTCGATGCCGCGCACCACCGGCGTGCCGTCCCGGTAGCCCCCGAGCTGGTTGCGCGGCGCGAGCAAGTCGACCCCGGGGAGCGCGCGGAGCGGCGCCACGTCGTCGTTGTCGTACACCACGCGCCATCCCGGGCTCCGTCCCTTGAACGGCAGCCGGGTCCGTCCCCCCCACACGTACACGGCGTTGGTGACGGTGCCCCGCACCGCCTGCATCGCGCCCTGCTCGAGCCCGCTCGAGAACCCGAGCATCAAGATCAGCATGAACGTGGCCCAGCAGACGCCGGCCATGGTGAGGCCGGTGCGCACCGGGCTCGCGCGCAGCGCCGCGATGATCTCCCGCCACACCTCGGGGTCGGACAGGCGCCTCATGCGTCCCTCAGCGCGTCGACGGGCTGGATGCGGGCCGCCCGCGACGCGGGGATAAACCCTGCGACGCCGCCGAACAGCACCAGCAGCACCGCGGCGACCGCGGCCGGGAGCAGGGTCACCTGCGGGTCGCGGACATAGTCGTTCTCGGGCATCCACGCGCGGACCGCCTCGAGCAGCACCACCCCGGCCACGATCCCGCTGTACCCGCTCACCGCGGTCATCAGGACTGCCTCCTGGACCACCGAGGACACGATGGAGCCAGGGGTCGCGCCGAGCGCCTTGCGCAGACCGATCTCTGCGGTGCGCTCCCGGACCGCCACCAGCATGATGTTGCCGACCCCCACGATGCCGACCGTGACCGTGCCGACACCCACGAGCCACACGAAGCTGTCCAGAAGGGTGAACAGCTGCTGGATACGTTGGTAGCCCTCGATGTTGTCGCGGATGCGCAGCGCCTGCTTGTCCGCCGGGTCGAACCCGTGGCGCCCCGCGAGCGCCGCGGTGACCTGCGCTGTGATCGCCTTTGAGGAGTCGATGTTGGCGTCGGTGAGCGTGAACATCAGCTGATCGATGTGGTCGTAGCCCCCGAACGCGGCCTGCGCGGTGGTGATCGGGAGGTAGATCTGGCGCTCCTCGCCTTCGCCGCCGGAGTCCTCGAACACCCCGACCACCCGCATGGGCACCCCGGCGACGTCGATCCATTCACCGAGCGGGTCGGCCCCGCGGAACAGGTACTTCGACACCTCCTGGCCGATCACCGCGACCTTGCGGCGCTTGTTCAGGTCGAGCGCATTGATGAACCGTCCGGCGGTCATCTGCGTGTTCTCGAGGTAGCGGTGGTCCGGGTGCACCGACCGCACCCCAAACCCCGCGGAGCGCCCGGCGTAGGCGGCGGTGGCGCTGCGGCCCCGGAAGTAGAAGCGCGCAGTGAGGCGGTCGACGTCCACGGTGTCGCGCACCATCTCGTGGTCGGCGTTCCGCAGGCGCACCGGGCGACCCACCGGGGTCCCTGCGAACGGCAGCGACGTCTCTCCCTCGTAGATCCACACACTGTTGGTGGCGTCGTCGCGGAACATCCACTCGACGTGGTTCTGCAGCCCGGTTCCGGCCCCGAGAAGGACCACGAGCACGAACGTGCCCCAGCCCACCGAGAGCATGGTGAGAAAGGTGCGCAGGGGGTGCCGCGACAGCGACTCAGCGAGCTCCCGGACCCGATCGAGCGCCCTCACGCGATCCGTCCGTCGACGATCCGAATGGTGCGGCCGGTGCGCGCCGCGACGTCGGGCTCGTGCGTGACGATCACCATGGTGGTGCCCTCCGACGCGCTCACGTCGAGCAGCAGGTCCATGATCTCGCCGCTGGTCGTGGAGTCGAGCGCACCGGTGGGCTCATCGGCCAGGACCACGCGCGGCCGAGTCGCGAGCGCCCGGGCGATGGCCACCCGCTGTTTCTGCCCGCCCGAGAGCTGGGTCGGCAGGTGATCGGCCCAGTCGAGCAGGCCAACCCGCTCGAGCAGCTCGTGCGCGCGAGCGGTGCGCTCCCGGTAGGACACGCCCGCGTAGTACAGCGGCAGCGCCACGTTCTCCGCCGCGTCCTTGAACGGGAGCAGGTGGAACGACTGGAACACAAAGCCGACGAACCGGTTGCGGTACCGGGCGGCGTCGGTCTCCGACAGGTCGCGGATCAGGACGTCGTCGAGGTGGTACGTCCCCTCGTCGTAGGCATCCAGGATCCCGAGCACGTTGAGCAGCGTGGACTTGCCGCTGCCCGACGAGCCCATGATCGCGACCAGCTCGCCGGTCTCGATGCTCAGATCGAGGCCCTTGAGCACCGGCAGGGGCCGATCCCCCACCCGGTAGGACTTGCGGAGCTCGCGCAGGCGGATCACCGCCGCCGACTAACCGCGTCGCCGACGGGACCCAGCAACCAAGACAAGTCCAAGCAACCCAGCGAGCCCGCCCGAGTCACTGCCCGAAGCGCAGGCGCAGCCGCCGACCTCTCCGGCGCGACCCGAGGCGCCGGCCGGCATCAGCGCTGTGTCGTCGGTGGTGCCGCCGCCCGCCTGGCAGGGCCCATCCGTGGGGTCGTCGTCGAGCGCAGCGATGATGTCATCACAGTCCGGGTCGGCGCGGCCCTCCTCGCCGTCGGACAGGCCGTCGCCGTCGGTGTCGGGGTCGTGAGGGTCGGTGCCGTAGAGCGCCTCGGTCTGGTTGGTGAGACCATCGCCGTCGGCGTCGCCGAACGGGCCGTCCTCGTCGTCGGGGTCGTGCCCGTCGTCGATGCCGTCGCCGTCCATGTCACCGCCCGCCTCCTCGCTGGTGGGGATGCCGTCGTCGTCGTCGTCGCCGTCGCGGAAGTCCGGGACGCCGTCCGCGTCCGTGTCGGGCCGCAGCGCCGCGGCATCGCCGCCGAAGTCGAACCCCTGCGACTCGCCCGCGCTGTCGTCGCACAGGAAGATCCAGTACGCGGCACCCGTCAGGTACGAGGCTCCGAGCGGCGAGGCGGGGTCGCAGACGATCCCGTTCTCGACTGCCGTGGACACGCTGTCGCCGTCGTCGTCGGGGTCCAGCCAGTCCGCGATGCCGTCGCCGTCGGTGTCTGCGGGCGTCGCACCGCTGCCGACCTCCTGCCCGTCGATCACCCCATCCCGGTCGACATCGGGGTCCGCAGCGCAGGCGCTGATCGGGAACAGCGGGCAGTCGGCCTGCTCGGTGCAGTCGTCGACCCCGTCGAGGTCCGTGTCGACCCCCTCCACGCACCCCGAGCTCTCGCAGTCGAGCGCGTCCATCAGCCCGTCGCCGTCGGTGTCGGCCGCGCCCTCCGTGGCATCGTCG